>Ga0163147_10009336_pt1 | contig 10638 bp, 9 predicted proteins | sample OliLakLV19MP6G1_FD_148597 | JGI IMG/M metagenome (GOLD analysis project Ga0163147, IMG submission 148597) | Freshwater microbial mat bacterial communities from Lake Vanda, McMurdo Dry Valleys, Antarctica- Oligotrophic Lake LV.19.MP6.G1 | ecosystem: Environmental > Aquatic > Freshwater > Lake >... | reverse complement strand
CCATCCCCGGGGGATTTGAAGGGGGCGGGGCGAGCCCCCTTTCCATCACTCCCGGTGATACGGATGCCCGGTCAGGACCGAGGCGGCGCGATAGAGCTGCTCGGCGAACACCGCGCGCGCCAGCGCATGCGGCAGCGTGAAGCTCGAAAGCCTCACCAGCAGCTCGCATTCACGCTTGAGCGCTGCGTCAAGGCCGTCCGGCCCGCCGATCAGGAAGGCAGTGGGCACGCCGGAATCCAGCCAGCCTCTGAGCCTGGCGGAAAACTGGGTGGTGGTGAGGTCTTTGCCGCGCTCGTCGAGACCGACCAGGCGCCCGCCACGTGGCAGCGCCGATCGCAGGCGCGTCGCCTCCGCGGCCATCATCTGCTCGACCGTCTTGCCGGAGGTGCGCCGCTCGGCGCGGATCTCGAACAGCGACGCTTCGAACCCGCGCGGCAGGCGCTTGAGGTATTCATCGCACGCCGCGCCCGCCCAGGCGGGCAGTTTGTCACCCACCGCGACGATGAAGAGCCGCGGCAAGGTCCTAGGTCCCGCGGGTCAAGCGGACCTGCGCGCCGGCGCTTTCTTCGAGGCGACCTTGCGCGGCTTCGCGGGGGCCTTGCGCGGCTTCGCGGGCACGGCTTTCCTCGCGGCGGTCTTCTTCCTGGCGGGCGGCGCTTTCTTCTTTGCCGCGGGCTTCTTGCCGGATTTCGCGAAGGCGGACACGGGCTCGCTCTTCATCTTCACGTTCTTGCCGCCCCAGAGCTCCTCGAGGTTGTAGGTGGCCCGCGCAGTGGGATGCATGACGTGGACGACGATGTCGCCGAGGTCCACCAGCACCCATTCGGCGGTGTCGCCGCCCTCGGTGCCGTTGACGCGCTCGCCGAGCTCCTTGAGCTTGCGCTGCACGTTGTCCGCAAGCGCCTTGACCTGCCGGGTGGAGTCGCCGCTTGCGATCACGACGCGCTCGAAGTACGCCGACAGGCGCTCGGTGTTGAACACGACGATGTCGCGGCCCTTGATGTCTTCGAGCGCGTCGACCACCGCGCGCTGCTTTTTACGGATGTCCATCAATCGCTTTTGCGCTCCTGGTTCGAATACAAATGGCGGGTTTCAATATAGTCGAGAACCGCATCCGGCACCAATCCGCGCGCCGACTCGCCGGCTGCGATGCGCCGGCGGATAGCGCTCGAAGAGAGGTCGAGCAGCGTCATCGGCACTACCGTGACCTCGCCCGTGCCATGCCTTGCGGCGTCGATCACATGATCCGGCCGGGCGAACACCGCGATCCGTGCGAAAGCGAACAGTTCTCGCCACCGGTGCCACGTGTCGAGCTTTTCGTACTGGTCGGCGCCAATCAGCAGCACGAGGTTGACCTGCGGGTTGACCTGCGGGTTGACCTGCGGGTTGACCTGCGGGTTGACCTGCGGGTTGACCTGCGGGTTGACCTGCGCGCCGAGGCTCCTGCGAAGGTCTTCCAGCGTTTCCACCGTGTAGCCCGGGGAACTCTTGCGGATCTCGCGCTCGTCGAGTTCGAAGCGCGGCTCGTCCGCGATCGCCAATCGCACCATGGCCGCACGGTGCACTGCGGCAGCGGCCGGCGCGCCCCGGTGCGGAGGCGTGCCGCCCGGGATCCAGAGCACCTTGGCCAGGCCGAGCGCGCCCAGCGCGGCGCGGGCCATGGACAGGTGGGCGTTGTGGACCGGGTCGAACGAGCCACCCAGGATGCCGATGGCGTTGTGCTGCGCCGCGCCGGGAGCTCCCGTCAAGTGCGCACTTCGCCGTGGCCGAGGACCACGAACTTCTGCGACGTGAGGCCTTCGAGCCCGACCGGGCCGCGCGCATGCAGCTTGTCGGTCGAGATGCCGATCTCCGCGCCGAGGCCGAACTCGAACCCGTCTGCAAAGCGCGTCGATGCATTCACCATCACCGAGGCCGAATCGACTTCGCGCAGGAAACGCTCGGCGCGCGCGCGGTCTTCGGTGACGATCGCGTCGGTGTGCCGGGAGCCGTACTTGGCGATGTGGTCGATCGCCTCGTCGAGGTCCTTCACCACGCGGATCGCCACGATCGGCGCGAGGTATTCCGCGTACCAGTCCTCTTCCGTTGCGGGCCTGGCATCGGCGACCAGCTTGCGCGTCGCCTCGTCGCCGCGCATCTCGACGCCCTTGGCGCGGTACACGTCCGCGATCTGCGGAAGCACCTTGCCGGCAATGCCTTCGGCAACGAGCAGGGTCTCGAGCGTGTTGCAGGTGCCGTAGCGCTGCGTCTTGGCGTTGTCGGCGATCTTCACGGCCATCGCCGGATCGGCCTTGTCGTCGATGTACACATGGCACACGCCGTCGAGGTGCTTGATCATCGGGATCTTCGATTCGCGCATGAGGCGCGAGATCAGGTCCTTGCCGCCGCGCGGCACGATGATGTCGACGAACTCCGGCATCGTGATGAGCTCGCCGACCGCGGCGCGGTCGGTGGTCTCGACGATCTGCACGGCCGCGAGCGGCAATCCGGCCTCCATCAGGCCGTCGCGGATGCACCCGGCAATGGCGCGGTTGGAATGGATCGCCTCCGACCCGCCGCGCAGAATGCAGGCGTTGCCGGCCTTGAGGCAGAGCGCCGCCGCATCGACCGTCACGTTGGGGCGCGATTCGTAGATGATGCCGATCACGCCGAGCGGCACGCGCATGCGGCCGACTTCGATGCCCGTGGGGCGCTTCTCGAGATCGGTGATCTGGCCGATCGGATCGGGCAGCGCCGCGACCTGCTCGACGCCGGCGGCCATTTGCTCGACGCTTTTCGCGCTGAGCGTGAGGCGATCGACGAAAGCGCTGTCGCGGCCATCGGACTTCGCTTTGTCGAGGTCGTGGCGGTTCTCGGCGACCAGCCTGGCCGATTGGGCGCGCAGGCGGGCCGCGATCGCATTCAGGGCGCGGTTCTTGGTCGCGGTGTCGGCGCGTGCAACAGCGCGCGCCGCAATCCGCGCGGCGCGTCCGAGTTCCTGCATGTAGACCCGAATCTCGTCCTTCGTGTCGTCCTTCCTCTCGACCTTAGCGTCCATACTTCAATTCTAGACCCAGTTTCAGGAACTCATCCCAGGCGCTGCCCTTGGCGATGCCCTTGATGACGCGGTCGATCAGCGCCGCATGTGACAGGGCCGCATCGACAGTCTGCTGGCTGAAGCGGCGCAATGCCGCCCTCATCGGGGCTTCCTTGTTTCGCCAGATGCGATTCTCGCGAAAGAGCTGCTCGGTCTGGCGTCCCGCGGAGATTCCCGCAAGGATCCTCGACAACGCCCGCAGGTCTTCAGAGATCGCCCAGAGGATGAAGGTGGGCGCTTCGCCCTCGCCCTTCAAGCCATCGAGAACCCGCGCGTAGCGAACCATGTCGCCGCCGAGCATCGATTCGACCAGGCCCTGCACGTCATAGCGCGCAACGTTCGAGACCGCGGCTTCGGCTTCTTCGAGCGAGACCTCGCCCGGCGGCAGCAGCAGCGCGAGCTTCTGCACTTCCTGGTGCGCGGCGAGCAGGTTGCCCTCGACGCGGTCGGAAAGGAACTCGAGCACCTCGCGGCTGGCGCGCTGGCCGCCGCGCGCGAGGCGGGCGCCGATCCACTCGGGCAGGCGCGAGCGCTCGAGCTTGTAGAGGTCGATCACCACGCCGGAGCGCACGAGCGCGCTGAACCACGCGGAGTTCTGTCCCGTCTTGTCCAGGCGCGGCAGCGAGACGAGCGTGAGGCACTCCGGATTCAGGTTGCCGCAGTAACGCTCGATCGATTTGCCGCCTTCGGTGCCGGGCTTGCCGGTCGGCAGGCGCAGCTCGACGATCTTGCGGGCGCCAAAGAGCGACAGGCTCGCGCCCGCATTGAGGAGCTCGCCCCAGTCGAAGCCGCGCTCGGCGATCAGCAGGTCGCGCTCGGAGAACCCCTTGGCCCGGCCTGCGGCGCGAATGGCATCGGCGGCTTCGAGCGCGAGCAGCGGCTCGTCGCCATGGACCACATACAGCGGCGCAAGCGTCTTCTTGAGGTGCGCCTCGAGGTTGTCGGCGCGAAGCTGCATGGCCTGAGGGGTTATTGCACGACCGGCCGTGCCGCCTGCGCGGCCGAAAGGCGGCGCAGGATCTGCTGCACGAGGTCGGTCTGCATCTCGCGGTAGATGGCGGCTTCTTCCGCCTCCTTGGCGAGCACGTCGGTGTCGTTGTAGGTGAGGTCACGCTGAATCGACAGCGTGGTCAGCGGCACGAACTCGCCGCCCTTGCCGTCATGCACGCGCATGTTCACGCGCAGGACGAGCTGCAGCTCGCGCACGCGGCCGGCTCCGGAGAGCGAGAGGATGTTCCTGAACCTGGTCTCGCCGCTCAAGTCGAGCAGCGCCTGCGCGCCCTTGTCGGTCTCGACCACGCGAGTGCGCGTGCCGCTCTGGATGTTGCGCTTGAGGTCGAGCGCGATGCCGCCTGTGGTGTTGGGGATGTAGATCGTCTCGAACGGCAGCGCGGCCGTCCCGCGCAGCTGGAAGCCGCAGGCCGAAAGCGTCAGGACAAGGATTGCGAGGACGACCTTCAAGCGAAACTCCCGGCTTCAGACCACGACGTTGATAAGCCTGCCGGGCACGATGACGATCTTGCGGATCGCCTGGCCGGTCACGTACTTTTGCACGAGCGCGCTCGCGGTGACAAGCGCTTCGAGAGCCGGGCGGTCGGCGGCCTTGGACGCCTTGAGGCTGCCGCGGGTCTTGCCCCCGACCTGCACGACGTACTCGATCTCGTCCTGCTCCAGGGCCTTGGGATCGGGCTCGGGCCAGGGCGCCTCGAGGATGTCCTCGCCAAAGCCGAGCGCCTTCCAAATGTGGTGGCCCAGGTGCGGCGTGATCGGCGAAATGAGGCGCAGCAGGATCGACAGGCCCTCTTTCGCTTCTTCACTGGAGGAATCCCGCAACTTCTCCAGTGCGTTCAGGATCTTCATCGCGGCCGAGGCGACCGTGTTGAACTGGTGCTTGCCGAGGTCGTAGTTGGCCTGCTTGAGCACCGAGTGGATCTCGAAGCGCGTCGCCTTGCGCAGCTCGGGCGTGGGCGGCTTCGCCCCCGGCGCGCCGACGGGTTTTCCAAACTGTGCGCCGTAGTGCCACACGCGCTTGAGGAAGCGGAACGAGCCCTCGACGCCTTCGTCCGACCATTCGAGCGACTGCGTCGGCGGCGAGGTGAAGATGATGAAGAAGCGCGCGGTGTCGGCGCCGTAGCGTTCGATCAGCGCCTGCGGGTCCACGCCGTTGTTCTTCGACTTCGACATCGTGCCGATGCCCGCGATGACAACCGGCACGCCATCCGATGTCCGCTTGGCCGCGACTGCGCGGCCCTTGTTGTCCCGTTCCACCGTCACATCGGCCGGGTTGATCCACTCGCGCCGGCCTTCGGGGTTGTCGTGGTAATAGAGCTCGGCCAGCACCATGCCTTGCGTGAGCAGGTTGGTGAAAGGCTCGGTGACATTGAGCAGGCCTTCGTCGCGCATCACGCGCATGAAAAAGCGCGAATAGAGCAGGTGCAGGATCGCGTGCTCGATGCCGCCGATGTACTGGTCGACCGCCATCCAGTACTGGGCCCGCCCGTCGACCATCGCCTGGTCGTTGTCGGGGCAGGCGTAGCGCGCGAAATACCAGGACGAATCCACGAAGGTGTCCATGGTGTCGGTCTCGCGCCGCGCGGGCTTGCCGCACGAAGGGCACATGCACTCGTAGAACGAGGGCAGTTTGTTCAGCGGGTTGCCGGTGCCGTCCGGCACCAGGTTCTCGGGCAGCACGACCGGCAGGTCCTTCTCCGGCACCGGGACGTCGCCGCAGTCCTTGCAGTGGATGATCGGCACCGGGCAGCCCCAGTAGCGCTGGCGCGAGATGCCCCAATCGCGCAGCCGCCACTGCACGTGCTTGTCGCCCAAACCCTTGGCCTTGAGGTCGGCTGCGACAGCATCGACCGACGCGCTGAAACCCAGCCCGTCGTACTTGCCCGAATTGATGTTGGTGCCGTAGTCGGCGTATTCCGGTTTCCATGGCGCGGGCACCGTGTCGCCCGCTTTGCCATTCACCAAATGCCGGATGACCGGCTGGATGGGCAGGCCGTACCTGGTCGCGAACTCGAAGTCGCGCTCGTCATGCGCCGGCACGCCCATGACGGCGCCATCGCCGTAGCTCATGAGCACGTAGTTGCCGACCCACACGGGCACCTGCTCACCGGACAGCGGGTGCGTGACGGTGAGTCCGGTGGGCAGGCCTTTCTTTTCCTGCTGCGCGAGCTCGGCCTCGATCACCGCGCCCTGGCGGCATTCCTCGATGAACTTTGCGAGTTCCGGATTGTTCTGCGCGGCGTGCAGCGCAAGCGGGTGCTCGGCCGCGACTGCGCAGAACGTCACGCCCATGATTGTGTCAGCGCGCGTGGTGAAAACGTTAAGGAGCTTCTTCTCGCCATTCAGCGCATAGGGAAACCCGAAGCGCACGCCCTCGGATTTGCCGATCCAGTTCTTCTGCATGAGCTTGACCTGCTCGGGCCAGCCGGTCATGCCCTCGAGCGCCGAGAGGAGCTCTTCCGCGTAGGCCGAGATGCGCAGGAAATACATCGGGATCTCGCGCTTTTCCACGACCGCGCCGGTACGCCAGCCCTTGCCGTCGATCACCTGCTCGTTGGCAAGCACCGTCTGGTCGACCGGATCCCAGTTCACCACGCCGGTTTTCTTGTAAGCGAGGCCCTTCCTGAACAGGCGCACGAACAGCCACTGGTTCCACTTGTAGTACTCGGGCGAGCAGGTGGCCAGTTCCCTTGTCCAGTCGATCGCGAAACCCAGGCTCTTGAGCTGCGAGCGCATGTACGCGATGTTGTCGTACGTCCACTTCGCCGGCGGCACCTTGTTGGCCATCGCGGCGTTCTCGGCCGGCAGGCCGAACGCATCCCATCCCATCGGCTGCAGCACGTTGTAGCCGCGCATCCGGTAGTACCGGGTGATCACATCGCCGATGGTATAGTTTCTGACGTGCCCCATATGCAGCTTCCCGGAAGGGTAGGGGAACATCGACAGGCAGTAATACTTCGGCTTGGTGGCATCCTCGGTGACGCGGAAAGCGCCCGAAGCATCCCAGTAGCCTTGGGCTTCCTGTTCAACCGATTGCGGGGCGTAGCGTTCTTGCATGTCGGACATTCGTTGGATCTGCGGGGAATCGGTGCGGGGAAAATTGTTCGCAAAATCAGGGGCGAACTGAAAATTATAGCTGAATCCACTGCGTCTCCCGGCGCGTATATGCGTCAATCACATCACCCGATCCGAGGGAAACCCACCATGAAAACCGTTTTCCGCCTGCTCGTTGCCGGTGCCCTGTTTGCATGCGCCCAGGCTGCGTTCTCCCAGCCCGCCGCCATCGTCGAAGGCGTGCAGATGCCCGCATGGGTCGAGCGGGGCGACGGCCGCAGGGCGCCGCTCGCGCCCGGCATGGAGCTGCGCTCCGGCGAGCAGGTGCGCACCGGTGCGAACTCGCGCGTGCTCATCAAGATGTCCGAAGGCAGCCTAGTGAAGCTCGGCGAGAACGGGCTGCTGCGCGTGGAAGAACTCAGGCCCGATGACGGCGGCGTGTTCAAGGCCGCCTTGCGTGTTGCCGAAGGCGCCTTCCGCTTCACCACAAACGCGCTGACGAAGAACCGGCGCCGCAACGTGAGCATTTCCGTTGCGACCGTCACCGCGGGCATTCGCGGCACCGACCTGTGGGGCAAGTCCGACGCGGCCGACCGCCAGATCATCTGCCTCATCGAAGGCAGCATCGAAGTCGGCGCGCCCGGCGAGACGCCGGTCGTCATGGACCAGTCGCGCCAGTTCTACCAGCGCGTGCAGGGCAAGACCCTGCCGGTGGGGTTCGTCGAGCCGCAGCAGCTTGGCCAGTGGGCAACCGAGACCGAGATCGCCGCGGGCCGCGGCGCGGCGCGTTCCGGCGGGAAATGGAAAGTGACGCTGGCCTCGGCGGAGACGCAGGACGTTGCGCTCTTGGTGTATGACCAGCTGCGCGCCAACGGCTACCCCGCCGTGATCCTTCCCGCCATGGTCGACGGCAAGCGCGTTTACCACGTGCGTATCACCAGCCTGCCTTCCAGGGAAGAGGCCGAGGCGCTCGCGGGCCAGTTGCGCGGCAGGATGGGCGTCGGCGAACCGCGTGTGTCGACATAGGCGCAGCCTGCGTGAGCTAGTCGCGGCCTGCGTGAGCTAGTCGCAGCCTGCGTGAGCAAGTCGCAGCCTGCGTGAGCAAGTCGCAGCCTGCGTGAGCTAGTCGCAGCCTGCGTGAGCTAGTCGCACGGCTATAATCTGCGGGCTTTGTCCCTCCATCTCGAACACCTGAATCCCGAGCAGCTTGCGGCGGTCACGCTTGCCGACCGGCAGCATGCGCTCATCCTCGCCGGCGCCGGCTCGGGAAAGACGCGCGTGCTCACCACGCGCATCGCCTGGCTGATCAAGAACGGCTTCGTTTCGCCCGGCGGACTGCTCGCGGTGACGTTCACGAACAAGGCCGCGCGCGAGATGCTTACGCGCCTCACCGCGATGCTGCCGGTGAACCCTCGCGGCATGTGGATCGGCACCTTCCATGGGCTGTGCAACCGCATGCTGCGCCTGCATCACCGCGATGCCGGCCTGCCGCAGGCGTTCCAGATCCTCGATACCGCCGACCAGCTCGCGGTGGTCAAGCGCCTGCTCAAGGCGCTGGACGTGGATGACGACAAGTTCCCGCCGCGCGAAGTGCAGTGGTTCATCAACGGCCGCAAGGAGGAGGGTGAGCGCGCGGGCGCGGTGCAGCCCACCGACGACCTCCAGCGCCGGTATGTCGAGCTTTACGCGGCCTATGACGCACAGTGCCAGCGCGAAGGCGTGGTGGATTTCCCGGAGCTGCTCCTTCGCAGCTACGAGCTGTTGTCGAGGAATGAACTGCTGCGCAACCACTACGCGCAGCGCTTCCGCCACATCCTCGTCGACGAGTTCCAGGACACCAACCGGCTGCAGTATCGCTGGCTGAAACTGCTGGCCGGCGCGGAGACCTCGATCTTCGCAGTGGGCGACGACGACCAGTCGATCTACGCTTTCCGCGGCGCGAACGTTGGCAACATGGCCGACTTCGAGCGTGACTACAAGGTCGAGCGCGTGATCCGCCTGGAGCAGAACTACCGCTCGCACGGCAACATCCTCGATGCGGCAAACGCGCTCATCTCTAACAACACGAACCGGCTTGGCAAGAACCTGTGGACCGCGGCCGGCTCGGGAGAGCAGATCCGCGTGTTCGAGGGCGAGTCCGACGGCGAGGAGTCGCGCTGGCTGGTCGAGGAGGCGCAGGCGCTCTCGCGCGATGGCATGCGCCTGCAGGACATGGCGATCCTCTACCGGTCGAATGCGCAGTCGCGCATCATCGAGCACGCGCTCTTCAGCGCCGGGGTTTCCTACCGCGTCTATGGCGGCCTGCGCTTTTTCGAGCGGGCGGAGGTCAAGCATGCCTTGGCGTACCTGCGGCTGGTCGAGAACACGGATGACGACAATGCGTTCCTGCGGATTTCCAACTTCCCGCCGCGCGGCATCGGCGCTCGATCGATGGAGGCATTGCAGGATGCGGCGCGCGCAGCCAACGCGAGCCTCCATGCCTCGATCGGCGGGCTTGCCGGCAAGGCGGGCAATTCGCTTGCTTCCTTTCGCGCAAAGATCGAGACGATCCGCAGCGAAACGCGCGGCCTGCCGCTCCCCGAGGTCGTCGACCACGTGATCGCCAAAAGCGGGCTCGTGGAGCACTACCAGTCCGAGCGCGAAGGCGCCGAGCGCATCGCCAACCTTGCCGAACTCGTCAACGCGGCCGCGGCTTTCAACGTGGACGAGTCCATCGTCGACATCACTACCGGCGAAACCACCGACCCCACCGTGGTCGATCCGTTGACCGCGTTCCTTGCGCATGCGGCGCTCGAGGCCGGCGAGCACCAGGCCGGCGAGGGCCAGGACGCATTGCAGATGATGACCGTGCACTCGGCCAAGGGCCTCGAATTCTCCGCAGTGTTCATCACTGGAGTGGAAGAGGGGCTCTTCCCGCACGAGCAGAGCCTCTCGGTGCGCGACGGGCTGGAGGAGGAGCGGCGCCTGGCTTATGTCGCCATCACGCGTGCGCGGGAGAGGCTCTACCTGTCGTTCGCGCAGACGCGCATGCTGCATGGGCAGACGCGCTACAACCTGCCGTCGCGGTTTTTCGACGAGCTGCCCGAAGGCCTGCTCAAATGGCTGACGCCGCGGTTCTCCGAGCGGCGCGCGCAGCGCGCGGCAGGCGGTACGGGCGGCGGATTCGGCTCATGGAACAACACGCGCTCCTCCCCCGCAATGGCGAAAGAAAAAGCGTTCGGCCAGGCAGGCACGGGCGGTCCGGGATTCCGCGTCGGCCAGAACGTGCTGCACCCCAAATTCGGCAACGGCGTGATCGTCGATGCCGAGGGCCAGGGCAACGATGCGCGCGTGCAGGTCAACTTCGGGCGCCAGGGCGTCAAGTGGCTGGCCGTGGCGGTCGCCAAGCTCGAGGCGGCCTAGGTTCCGGCCCGACCCGGTAGAATCTTCGCGTTCGACCAGAGCATCCGGCCGAAGAGCCGGCGCCATAACGAAAACCAAGCAAGCCGCCAAAGGAG
>Ga0163147_10009333_pt1 | contig 10643 bp, 7 predicted proteins | sample OliLakLV19MP6G1_FD_148597 | JGI IMG/M metagenome (GOLD analysis project Ga0163147, IMG submission 148597) | Freshwater microbial mat bacterial communities from Lake Vanda, McMurdo Dry Valleys, Antarctica- Oligotrophic Lake LV.19.MP6.G1 | ecosystem: Environmental > Aquatic > Freshwater > Lake >... | reverse complement strand
TAGTGAAAATTGGAAACGCCTTGTGTATGGTGATATTTTAGAAGCCTATAGCACCGATTTGTTTGGCGAAAATATTGAACGGTCAGAGGTGGCACAGGAAATTATTGATGAAATATCTGAATTATCTGTTTTAGAATATGAACGCCCATTGAATGAATCTGAGCGAATAAAAATGGAACAATTGATGGAACAATTGCCAAATACCCCATCAAAATATCTGGAAGTGGCGCGGGAGAGAAATAAAAAAGCATGATTCGGCTAGAGGACAAACCACTCTCAGCACGCTTATTGAAGGAATTATCGGACTTTCAAAGACAAGTGGATGACCATTCTAGCCCAATAGAAAAATCAACACGCTTATGGAAAACGTATCAAAAACGCAAATCATTTAAGATAATTGAGACGCTATTAAGGGAGATGTGTCCTAATATCGAAAATTGTTGTTATTGCGAAGATGGTAGTGCCGAAGATATTGACCATTTCTTTCCAAAATCAGGTTATCCTGAATTGACCTTTGCATGGTGCAATTATTTGTATGCGTGTGCCTCGTGCAATCGTGCTAAAGGCACACGGTTCATGATGATAGATGATTATGGAGATGATATTGATAATCAGCCAGTGGCGGGCAGTCCCAAATTAATTAATCCCCGTTATGAAAATCCGATGGATTTTTTGCAATTAGAATTCAGAGATTTTAATTATGAACCCATTTCAGTTTTGAATAAACATGACAAAAAACGTGTTGACTATACCATTGTTATGCTTCAGTTGAACCGTAGTCGTTTGCAATCAAAAAGAAAAGATGCGTTTGACGGATTTTTATTGTGGATAGATGGTTATGAACATAAACGACATCGAAGTGATTTAGGGTATCATATTCAAAATCTCAAAAAACGTCAGCATCTGTCTGTATGGGAAGAAATGCGCCGAATTTATCGGCATGAAAGATTTGATAGTCTAAAACAATCAAATGAAAATCTCCAATTTTTAGGCGATGCGTTTAGGCGTGTCCCAGAGGCACTAGAAATCACCTTCATCCCCCAATAAAAAAACACACCCCATTGCGGGGTGTGTTTTTGAGGAGGAGAAAAAATATATTCTATAAAATGGTGCAGATACGCTGTTTGGTGTGCTAGAAGCAACAGCGTATCGTGATACACATAGGAGAAGTAGCTAAATGTCCTCTTTCATCCCCTTGAGTGCCGCATGTGCCGCCGCGAGTCTTGCGACTGGCACACGGAATGGGGAACAACTCACATAATCGAGTCCTGCTTTATGGCAGAAGGCGATACTTTGTGGGTCGCCACCGTGTTCACCACAGATACCCACCTCAAGGTTTGGACGCGCCTCACGCCCTTTTTTCACGGCGAGGTTTACCAAATACCCTACCCCATCGGCATCCAATACTTGGAATGGATTTTCTTTGAGCAAGCCTGTCTCGACATATTCCAGCAAGAATTTGCCTTCTGCATCGTCACGGCTGATGCCAAAGGTCGTTTGGGTGAGGTCGTTTGTGCCAAAGGAGAAAAATTCGGAATATTGCGCCATGCGGTCTGCGATGATGGCGGCGCGGGGCAACTCTATCATCGTACCAATTTTGTATTCAAACTTGATGTTATAGTGGGACATCGTCTCATCTGCGACAGCCTCTATCATCTCGCGCATGAATTTGACTTCGTTCTCATGGCTGGTGACAGCGACCATAATCTCTGGATGCACTTCCACGCCTTCACCGACCAATTCACAAGCGGCTTCAAACAATGCCCGTACTTGCATACGGTTAATGGCGGGGCGCATGATGCCCAAGCGCACACCACGCAAACCGAGCATGGGGTTAAATTCGCGCAAGCCTTCGACTGCGACCATGAGTTCTTCCACCCGTTGTAATTCTTTGGGGCGGTCATTCATAATCCGCAAGCCTGCCGCCCGCATCGCCAATTGTTCATGGTCGGGCATAAATTCGTGTAATGGTGGGTCTAATAGGCGGATAATAACTGGTTGACCATCCATCGCCTTGAGGATGCCATAGAAATCATCGTGTTGGAATTGTTGCAATTTTTCCAGATTTTTCGCTTCTTCTTCGCTATTTGGTGCAGAGAGAATCATCGCTTGCACGATGGGCAGGCGTTCATCTTGGAAAAACATATGCTCAGTACGACACAACCCAACACCTTGTGCGCCATATTCACGGGCGCGTTTGGCATCTACAGGATAATCGGCGTTGGCATAAATGCCCAATGTGCGGAATTCATCTGCCCATTCTAGCAGACGGCGTAGATATGCCTCGCGCATAAAATCGGGTTCTACACGCTTAATTTCGCCTACAAACACTTCGCCTGTGCCACCATCAATCGAAATCATATCGCCTTCTGCGACCACCAAATCGCCCACGCGCATCGTGCGAGCGCGGAGGTCAATATCCAACGCATCTGCACCACACACACACGGGACACCAAATTGACGGGCGACCACTGCCGCATGACTGGTTGCCCCGCCACGACTGGTCAAAATGCCTTTGGAGGCGAGCATCCCATGAACATCGTCTGGTTTGGTCTCTGGGCGCACCATAATGACCGATTTTTTCGCCTTGCCCCATTTTTCTGCGAGGTCGGCATCAAATGCGACCACACCCACCGCCGCCCCAGGCGAGGCATTCACGCCTTTGGCGATACGCCGCCCCGCTTTTTTGGCGCTGATACGGGCATCATCTTCAAATTGTGGATGGAGCAGTTGAATCACATGGTCTGGACTCACGCGCCCAACCGCTTCGGCTTTGCTGATGAGATTTTCATCGGACATATCAACAGCGATACGGACGGCGGCGCGTGCGGTACGCTTGCCATCGCGGGTTTGGAGCATCCATAAGCGTCCGCGTTCAATCGTGAATTCGACATCTTGCATATCGCGGTAATGTTTTTCGAGTTTGGCGACAATATCGAGGAATTGTTGATACACCTCTGGATTTTCTTTTTCCAAATCGGCAATCGGCTCGGTATTGCGGATTCCCGCGACCACATCTTCACCTTGTGCGTTCATCAGAAAATCGCCAAAGAGAATTCTCTCACCTGTCGATGGATTCCGTGTGAATGCCACCCCTGTCCCCGATTCACTGCCCATATTGCCAAAAACCATCGTCTGAACATTGACAGCCGTCCCCAAATCGTGGGGGATTTTGGCGGCATTGCGATAATCCACTGCCCGTTTGCCATTCCATGACTTAAACACGGCTTCGATGGCGAGTTTGAGTTGTTTATAGGAATCTTGGGGGAAATCTTCGCCAACGGCTTCCCGATAAATTACCTTAAATTGTTCGGTGAGCGATTTCCAATCATCGGCGGTGAGATCTGTATCAGACTTCACACCGCGTTTTTTCTTCATATCGGTGAGGGGATGCTCAAAGGCATCATCGTCCATATTCATCACGACACTGCCAAACATCTGCACCAAACGGCGATAGGCATCATACACAAAACGCGGGTCACCTGTGAGTTCTACCATGCGTGCCGCAATCGCGTCATTCATGCCCAAATTGAGTACGGTATCCATCATACCGGGCATCGAAAATTTTGCCCCAGACCGCACCGACACCAGCAGGGGGTTTGTGGCGCTCCCAAATTCTTTTTCGGTTTTGAGTTCGACTTGTTTGAGGGCGTTCACGACTTGTTCCCACATGCCATCGGGAAATTGTTCGTTGGCATGATAGGCATTGCAGGCTTCGGTGGTGATAGTGAGTCCGGGCGGTACGGGGACATCGGCGCGGGTCATATCTGCCAACCCTGCACCCTTGCCACCCAACAACGAGCGCACTTTATCCCAAGAGCCAACAAGTGCCTGTGCTTCGTCTACTTCATTGAATAAATAAACCCATTTATGTCCCGCTTGTTTATCTGCCCCTCTTGATTTATTCGGGGCTTTGGTTGCGACCATAATAATTTTTTCTCCACTCTTTTTTATGAGGTATACCTCTATTTTCCGTCCGCGCAGGGGGTTTTGATAGTGACGTTGGATATGATTAACCCGTGATGTGGTGTGACAGTTGTCATGTGAGGGCGTATAGATTTATAGATGGAACAGCCACTCATTTTATGCTATCTTTAGAATAGCTAGTTTAGGAGAAACCAATGCCACTAGAAATTAACCAAATCCATCAGGGTGATGCCAGAGACTTATTACAACACATAGACCCTAATAGCATTTCATGTGCTTTTTGGTCGCCTCCTTATCATTTGGGAAAAAGCTATGAGAAATATCTTTCCTATACTGAGTGGGTTAACTTGCTCAAATCTGTTATTGCCCTTCACTACCCCATTATTAAACCCGGTGGCTTTTTGGTGATTAATATTGCCGATATTTTGGTTTTTCCAGATAAAACAATGCCACGTATTCAGGCAATGAACCTCAATAAACGCAAAAGCCCCATCACTCGTGAGCAGATAATTGAGGCAATGAGCAAATATCCAACTTATACCCGTTATCAATTAGCCGAATTACTCGGATGTAGTGAGCAAACCATAGATAGACGGCTCAATGGCAATAATATACGGGGTGGCAAATATGCCCCACAAACACGGGTGCATTTGGTTGGTGGGTTAATAGAGCGTGCAGGAAAAAAAGCTGGCTTCTATTTATATGACCGCCGTATTTGGGTAAAAGACCCTGCATGGCAAAATTCTAAATGGCATACATTATCGTATCGTGCGGTAGATGAATTTGAATATATTTATATTTTTTGGAAACCGGGTGTCACGACAGTTGACCGCAACAAACTCACACGCGAGGAATGGGGTAAATGGGGGTCTAGGGCGGTTTGGAATATCCCTTCGGTGAGGTCTAATGATGACCACGAGGCAAAATTTCCATTAGAATTAGCCAGACGTGTCATAAAATTATTTTCTGGACAAAATGATATTATCTTAGATTGTTTTATGGGGAGTGGCACAACTGCGGTTGCTTCAATTCAAGAAAAAAGACAATTTATTGGGATTGAATTGGCAGAACACTATGTCTACCTTGCCCGTAAAAATTATGAGGACGCACAATCTGCTCTTGACTATCAGACCACCCCACTACCACTACACTTTATTCCGTAGGACGTTTCCATATTAGAGTATGTCTCCAAGCATCTACTGTTGCAAGTGGGTGCATCCGAACACGAACACGTTTTTTTGCATGGGTTTGTTCATCTTTTCCGGGAATAAATAATCCCGATACTGATTGATTATAATTAATCCCCATAAAAGCAAGCAATCCGTTTGGGACACAGATAAGTTCTAAATAATCTAACGGTTGTTTACCAAGTTGTGAGACCGAATATACACCTTTCAAGAAATAGGTTAGACACACCAATATTTTATCATCTTTGATATAAAAGGGTGGCAATTCTGGTTGAAAAATCATACTTGCACGCTGACCATTGATAATCACTGGTGCATTTTTTATGCCACCATTTTCCCAATATTGACCATCACCAGAAATCTGATTGGGGCTGGCAACGACCTCATCGGCTCTATCATTGGGACCTGTAATTTTAATATCCAGATGAATAAGTGCATCATCGGTCATAAACCGAATATCTGCCCCAGATGGTAAACCCGGATGGCGAATAGAAGGCATCTTTTGTATTATGGAGCGAATAGCATGAGCGCCGATGACGGTTTCCCCGACTTCTTGCCATGGGATAGCTTGACCTGTGGGCGCACGTCCTCGTTGTAAAGGCGGGTAATTTATCCAAAAGGGCATTAATTCAATGGCGCTATTAAAATCATCTGTAATCGCTTGGGTGCTATTTTGGAGACAAGTTGCTATAAATTGCATATATGTTTCTTCTAAGGCAAGAATCAACGCTGTATGATTGAGAAGTGAGTCTCTTTTATCCCTATAGCCTGCCTCATCAATTAGCTTATTCATCATGTATATCCTCTGCTAAGGCTATCATCGCCGATAATGATGTGCCCAAGACAGTTGCCACTCGATTTGCCATTTCCAAAGTGATATTTTTCTCTCCACGCTCAATAGAACCAATATAGGTGCGATGAATTTTGCAAAGATGTGCAAATTCTTCTTGCGAAAGATTCGCTTGCAAGCGTAGATTGCGGAGGGTTTTGCCAAACTTTATTGCGAGATGATGTGTATTATTTTTCATGATGACCAACAGTATATTTTTGCACTCTAAAAAGCTACACTCTAAAAATAGCATTTTGGTGTATCATCATAACATCTTCTATTCGCCAAAATGGGTGTGGGGCGCTATAATAAGCGCATTATGTGACACACACACAATTTGTAGGAATCTCAATCTAATGACCACCGATGTTCTTTTGCCTACTGATACCCTCATCGTCAATCGCTACCGCATCCACGACCTGATTGGGCGTGGCGGAATGGGCGCGGTGTATCGTGTTTTTGACCGTCTTAGTGGAGAAGATGTGGCGCTCAAGCATGTCATGGTGCCAAATACCCAATTGCGCTTTACTACCCAAACCCCCGATATGGGCGATGTGGATTTGCGCCTCATTTTGGCACAAGAATTTAAGACACTGGCATCATTGCGCCATCCGCATATCATCAGTGTGCTAGATTATGGCTTCTACGATGTCAATCAGCCCTATTTCACGATGGAACTACTCCAAAATGCCACACCCCTCTCTACATTATATAGCCTGTCTGTCACCGAAAAAGTGTCGCTTCTCATCCAAATTTTAGAGGCGTTGAGCTATTTGCATCGGCGCGGGATTATCCACCGTGACCTAAAACCCGCCAATGTGCTGGTCAATAACCCAGATACCCCCACCCGTCAGGTCAAATTACTCGATTTTGGCTTGGCAATTGCCCAAGATTTTCAGATAGATGAGCATGTGGTCGGGACACTTGCTTATCTCGCCCCAGAGGTGCTACAAAGTGCGCCTGTGAGCCGTGCATCGGATTTATATTCGGTGGGAATTATGGCGTATGAACTCTTTACGGGGCAACATCCCATTCTCAAAGACGACACTACCGATTTTATCGAGCAACTGCTCACAAAAGACCCCGATACTAGTTTGTTGCCCGATGATTTGCCCATCAACCACATCATCCGCAAACTGATTTCACGCAAGGTCGCCGACCGTTATACCCATGCCGATGATGTCATAGACGCATTTACTCATGTGGATGGCTTGCAGATACCCATCGAAACCCACCACACCCGCGAGAGCTTTTTGCAGGCGGCGCAATTTGTGGGGCGCGAAAAAGAGATGACCACCGTATCCAACGCTTTTATCAGCACCATCATGGGGCAAGGGAGCGCGTGGTTGATTGGTGGCGAGAGTGGCGTGGGGAAAAGCCGCTTATTAGATGAATTGGCGATTTTTGCGGTGGTGAATGGGGCATTGGTATTACGCGGACAGAGTGTAAAAAGTGGCGGGCTACCCTATCGGCAATGGCGTGAACCCATGCGCCGTTTGGCGCTCTCGACCACCCTCACCGATATAGAAGCCAGCATCCTCAAACAAGTCGTCCCCGATATTGGCGACCTCATCGGGCGGGATGTCCCCACTGCCACTGTGATAGAAGGCAACCCCGGACAACAACGCCTCATTTTGACCATGCTCGACATCCTCATGCGCCAAAAATCACCCGTGTTGTTATTACTAGAAGATTTGCAATGGGCATCAGAAAGCCTGCAACCGTTGCGTCAATTACTTCCGTTGGTAAAGTCATTACCGATTTTGGTGGTGGGGACATATCGTGACGATGAACGCCCCCACCTGCCCGATGAGCTAGCGGGCATCAACACGCTCAAGCTCAACCGTCTGCGTCTGGCAGATATAGAGGCACTCAGCGAATCTATGCTAGGGGAAACTGGTCGCCAGCCAGAAATTATCAGCCTGCTCCAACGCGAGACCGAAGGCAATGCCTTCTTTATAGTAGAGGTCGTGCGGGCATTGGCAGAGGACGCAGGGCAACTGAATATGGTCGGCGTGGTGACATTGCCAGAAAAGGTGATGGCGGGTGGTATCGAAGCCGTCATCATGCGCCGTTTAGACCGTGTGCCAAAAATTGCCCGTCACCTACTCAATTGTGCCGCCATCTTTGGCAGACAACTTGATATGAGCATCATAGAAAATCTGTGGAAAGCGGGTGATTATACCTTTGACCTCAATACATGGCTCACCCTCTGCAACGAAGCCGCTGTGCTAGAAATCCATGATGAGCGCTGGCAATTTGCACACGATAAATTGCGCGAGAGCCTCTTGGCACAGCTCACACCAGAAGAACGTCCAAGCCTACATCAATCAGTTGCGCTGGCAATCGAAGCCGTGTATGCCGATGATGTGATCTATGCCGAAGCCCTCACGGAATATTGGTATATGGCAGGCGACCCCATCAAGACCGCCCAATATGCCTATATCGCGGGCGAACAAGCCCTATTAGTCGGCAATTTTCATGGCGCACAGACCGTTTTGGGGCGCGGATTGGTGCTATTGCCCGATACGGGTCAAGAATTGTTGCAAGCACAACTGCTCAAATCGCTGGGGGCGTTACATTGGCGCACCAGCGATTATCCACAGGCAAAGCATTTTTATACCGAAAGTGCCACCATCGCCACCCGCATAGACGACAAATCCAGCATCGCCGAGGCGCTCAACGGGTTGGCATTTGTAGAATGTTTGGAGGACGAGTATGACCAAGCCCAAGCCCACGCACAAATCGCGCTAGAAAATGCCCGTCTTGCCCGTGACAAACGCAATACCGCCCGTGCCTTAAGCAATTTGGGCATTGTGGCAGAAAGCCAAGAGGATTTTATCGGCGCACGCGCTTTATATGATGAATCTGTCACCATCTTTCGGACGATTGGCGACAAGCGAGGCATTGCCTCTGCGCTCAACAATATGGGCAGTGTGGCAGATAGTCTGGCAGATTATGAGGATGCCAAACGCTATTATGAGGAAAGTTTGGGATTATGTCGTGAGATTGGGTATCGGCATGGCATTGCCACCCTCGCCAATAATTTGGGAGTGTTATATGAGCGCCTAGAGCAATATGAATCGGCATGGGGCTATTATCAAGAGAGTTTGTCGGTAGCCACCAATATCCGCGACAGGCGGGGAAGCGCCCATACCTTTGTGAATCTGGTCTATACTGCCATCGAATTGGGACGTGTGTCTGATGCACAGGGGTATATCCGCAATGCGATTTTGGCGGTCAAAGATGGCATTGCCCCTAATATCATCCCGCATATTATCGCAGGGGCAGGATTTTTATATCTACAAATGGATGCGCTAGAAAAAGTAGCGACATTGGTCGGGCAGTTGGAGCATATCCCATACGACCACGACTTTAAGGCGATGCGCCTCAACATTTTGCTGAAGGCATTAACCGAAAAAATGCCACAGGAACAAGTTGAGATTATCGCAAAATTTCTGACCCCACGCCCACCGATGGACATCCTCAACGAGATATTAGAAGATTTTTTGCGTTTCGATAACAAACGGTTTTAATCCATCCACGCCACACCCGATGGACGTTCCGCAGGGGTAGTTATCCTCTCCGCCACGCGCAAAGGGGTGATTGCCTCTGCCGATAAATCGGCAACCCACACATCATAAAATCCGAATCCCATATCGGGATTTTCTTCTATCCACGATACATATTGCCCATCGGGGGATAGGGCAATGGCGAATAGCTCGCGCCGTTCATCAAATATCACAGAATCATTCTGTGGTATGGTGTAGGGACGCAATACATCGCGTCCTATACCCCTTGTGGACGGCATATATGCCGTCCCTACGCCCCATTGCATGGAAAAAACAGGTGTATTTGCCCCCTCTCCACAAACGGTTGGGGTGCATTTTATCCATAATTGATAGTCCCCGTTGCGTGGGTCAAAGGTGGATACGGCGATTTTTTGGGATAATTCAGATGCCGAATACCCAATAATGGCGGGTGCAGAAGCAAGTTGTGTCGTGTCGGTGTCATCGGTAAAAAACAGATAATACCCCGCCTCATCTATTCCACGATACAGCCAGCCATCGGCAAACGGGGTGAATAAATCGGCGTACATCGCGGGACGGTCAAGCACGATAGCGGTGGCATCATCACCATTTATCGGCACATGCCATAGTGTGTTTCCATCGCTAGATAATATGGCATCGCCGTCTGCCGTCCATGATGGATTGCCCACCCCACCCGCATGGAGGTCTATTGTCTCGCCAGAATCTAAATCGGTGAGCATGAGGCGCATCGCCATATCGAAACGGGCTTCATAAGCCACATAACGCAAATCATCCCGAAACGCCGCACCACTTTTATACCCATACACCCCAAAATCGGCGGGGATAGCGCGATACTCATCGGTAGCGGGGTCATATATCCCAAACTCGCTATCCGTCACAACACCGATGCGTCCCAAATCATCCACCACAGGGTCATAGCACGCCTCTGGACAGGTGAATAACGGTATGTGTGTATCGGTGGCGGGGTTGTATGCGATGATGGTGCGCGTGGTGCTGTTGATATAAATGAGGGTGCTTTGTATGTTTAATTCATCCGCGCCGATGGGTGTATACGACAAAAATGCCCATAGGCATATTGTTGTGATGGTGATAGCAATCGTGTGCATGGTATTTTATAATTCCTACAACGGACGGTGATGGTTATTGCTC
>Ga0163147_10009332_pt1 | contig 10643 bp, 6 predicted proteins | sample OliLakLV19MP6G1_FD_148597 | JGI IMG/M metagenome (GOLD analysis project Ga0163147, IMG submission 148597) | Freshwater microbial mat bacterial communities from Lake Vanda, McMurdo Dry Valleys, Antarctica- Oligotrophic Lake LV.19.MP6.G1 | ecosystem: Environmental > Aquatic > Freshwater > Lake >... | reverse complement strand
GCATCGACCCGGCTTGTCGCGCTACTTCAACCCGAGTTATCGCGTTTCCGCCACCCGGAAGTGAACCTGACCCTGTTCTTGCGCACTACTTGCGCGGGTTAAGTGAACCTGACCCCGTTTTTGTTTGGCGCAATTTGACCCGCCTTACCGCGTTGGCGCCCAAATGTTGTGGGTGTCCACGTTTGTTCGTCCGTTCTTGCTACCTGCGCGGGTTAAGTGAACCTGACCCCGTTTTTGTTTGGCGCAATTTGACCCGCCTTACCGCGTTGGCGCCCAAATGTTGTGGGTGTCCACGTTTGTCTGCTCGCTCGAACGCATCGGCCAGCTGCCCAAGGCGCGCCAGCGCGTCGTCGGCGAAGTGCTCGACTCGCTACTCGCCCAAAGCGGCCGCTAAAACGACAACGCCCAGCGCAAGGGCTGGGCGTTGCGTTGAATCACACGGTGCAGATGCGGCGAAGTTCCGGCATCGTCATTGATCCCGGGTTATCGATTATTCGATCCGCCTTAGCGTGTTGGAAGCAGTTTCCATCGCCGAAAGCGCCGGAGAAACGTCCCCCTCACTGCAAGAGTAAATCTGTCAACAAAACCAATACGATAGAAAGTGAAGCCCAAATCCACGGAACCCTTCTCAATTGCCCGTTCCTCCGATACCTCCAGAAGATCACTGACGCAGAAATACGCGCTGGTCGGCCAGGCAGCAGCGGGCGAAACCCTGTGACGGTTCATCCGATCAGTTAAGAGAACACAGGCCCGGTGTTTTGCGTTTGGCGCGTTGTTCGCAGCGAGGAAGAAGGTCGTATAGAAGCCACCAATTTCCGAACCCAGCTCAGGCGCGTGGACAAATACACCGTCTATTGACAACTGGTAGTGACGCATTTTGAAAAGGTTGGCCTCGTGAGGAGGGGATAAAACCTCAAATTGAATGTGAGCCCTACTGACTCCGTGGAAAGCAATTCAATTGGAGCGAGGCTTGCCGATGGCCACGAGTCCTATGTCCGCTTTGTTACGGCCTTTCCCCTAGCAACTGTCACGGGCGATTCGGCTACCCGTACACATGACCTTTCCTGATTGCAGCGAAGATCCGCTGGTCCCTGAATTACCTCTCCGAGCTTCGCTTCGCATGTTCAGTGCCTCGCCATAGGTCGGACCCTTCGGATCAATTTGTCGGTAGGCCCCAAACCAAGTCATCTCATGGTTGGCCAAATCGCCACCTGAGCCAGAGGTCAGCCAAGTTGTTGGATCGGCAAGTTCAGCTGCTTCGGCAGCGTTGTCCAGCCCACCAGCCAGTAGGGCGGCGGCAACACTGACCTTGCCCCAAAAAGCGTGTCCCTGGACGCCGTCTGTCTGGTAGTGCGGCAGCCCCGTTCCACCACCGTCCTTCAGCTCGTGGGCAGCGTGCTTCAGCTGACCATCTCGCCCGTGGGCAGCCGTTTCGATTTGGCTTGCGACCTGCCTGCGATCAGCCACAACGTTTTGCCCCGCTTCCCTCGCGCGCACAGCTTGTTCTTGAGTGATTCGAGCTACTTTCCTCATTGAATTCGCAGAAAGCTTCACTAGCCAAGCCACGGGCTTGCCAGCTCGCCCATCCGGGTCGGTAAAGCTGTACGGGTTGTTATTGGCATAGTTATACCGATTGAAGTTCCACCCGGTACTGGCATCCGCCGTCATCGGATCCACGCTCAAAAACCGCCCCACCACCGGATCATAGTAGCGCGCCTTCATGTAGGTGAGGCCGCTGGTCTGGTCTTCCACGTGGCCGGCGTAGGCGGGGCCGTTGTGGTAGCTGCCGCCCAGCAATACCGAGCCATACGGCGCGCGGATGTCTTCCATGATGACGAGCGAGGTAGCGTTGGATTTCATCCGCAGCGAGCCCACGATGTCGGTGTGCACGGTGTGGTATTGGCCGTCCTCGATCTCGCCAATCATGCGACCGCCAAGGTAGGCGTACTTGTTCACTTTCCCGCTGACGCTGTGCTTCTCGAACATCAAGTTGCCGGATTGCGAGTACATCTGCCAACGGGTGCCGCTGCCCGACTGACTACGCACCCGATGCCCATGGGCGTCATAGCGATAGGACTCGTTGGCGCCAGTGCTGAGATTGTTGCTGGTCAGCATCCGATGCGCGCTGTCCCACGTCATGGTGAAGTATTCAGTCACCAGAGGACTGCGACGCAGACTGCGCGTGGTGGCTTGGCCGCGTGCGGTGTCGCTGTAGTTGAAGTCGGGGCCAGGCTCGGCCGACTGATCGTCGATTTTGCTCAGCCGTTCCTGGTCTTTGTACTGATAGCTGAAGTTGAGTGGACCAAGCACGCCACGCCGAACATTGTCGAGCGGGTCATACGTGAACCGCGCCTCGCCCCAGCTAAAGCCCCATTGGGTTCAGCTGCGAATCTACGCCGGACCGAACGAAAGTGGGTCAAGTCCTTCATCGCAGCAAAAAGTCGGGGCCAGCCTTTTCAAGGCTGGCGATCCAGAAAAAAGGGCGCGCCTTTCGGCGCGCCCTTGTTCGGTTTTCAGCCGAAGCGGTCGGTCAAACTACTGACAAACATCGACCCGCAAATTGTCAATACCCATTCCGTTTGGCGCCAAAGCGGCCGTGTTGCTATCGGAGGTCGCTCGGAAACGCAGTTGAGTGGACTGACCAATAAATTCGTCCAAGTCAACAATCGAGCGAGCCGGTGACGGGGTCGGAAGGCGGCACCATACGTCACGTCCCGCCAGCGGAGCGCCGGCAAGGAGCACGCCGTTGTAACCGTTGGTGAACACCACGCTTGGCCCGCGGTAAAGGAAGGTCGGATCCGCCGTGCGTTTGGCCTCAATCGCGCCACCATCCCAACAGCCTGGAGCCGTGTCGGTTTCGAAACTGTAGTGCGCGTCGAAGCTTACAAACGCAGCCGTCACGCCAGGAGGAATCGCAAAGCTTGGCGAGATCAGCCCGCGATCACTGGTGACGGTGTTGTTCGGCACGCGCCAAACCGTTGTCGTCATTCCAGTGCCAGCCAGTGCAGCCGCCTGCGTCCACGCGGTGCCACCTGTGCCATCGGTGGTCCAGCCATTGGCGCCACTCTCAAACGCGTCGGTGAACACGTTAGTCAGGGTGGTGCCAGCCGGACAGGTGCCTGGGATGCCGGTGGTAAAGGTGCGGGTCGCGGAGAAGCTGCCATTGCCGCAGTAGTTGACCGCGCGTACGCGCCAGAAGTAGGGCGTGCTGGGCGTCAGGCCGACATTGACTGCCCACGACGTGGTGGTGACGGTATCGGAGGCCACCAACACCGCAAACGTGTTGGTCAACGACACTTCAACCCGATAGCTCACCGCGCTCGCTACGGGTTGCCAAGACAGCGTTGGCCGGACTTTGACGCCGAGTGCGGCATTTGCAGGCGCAGTCAGTGAAGGTGCGGCGGCAAGTGCGGAAGAGACGCCAACTTCGATTGGCAACGTACGCACCAGACTGCCGGCTGTCGCGGTCACCGTGCCGCTGTATTCACCCGATGCCAGGTTTTGCGCTCCATTCAGGGTCAACGTGGTGCTACCCGGCGGCACCACTGTCGGCGGTGCAAATACGGCGTTCACGCCGCCGGGAAAGCCACCGAAGGTAAAGTTGGTGGCCGTGTTGAAGCCGTCATACACGCCAAGCCGCAGAGCAAACGTTGGCGCTGCCGGTGTCGGTGTTCCGCACAGCTCAATGCGTCGTGGCGAGTCAATAACCAAAGCCATGGTGGGCACGCCACACTCCGGGAACTTGAACGCGCAAACGCGAGTGCTCCACGAAGTGGAGGCTGTGGCTGGGTAGTACTCACTGGTGAACCAGAAAGTGCATTCGTCAACTGGGTCGACGCTCATCGAGGAGTAGTCGCCCCAACGACCACTGGTGCTGGTTTGTGAGCCAGTCGCTGGCGGCGTGCAGACCTGCTCATCACGCAAGGTTCCAGGCGCGTCACTCAGGGTGCGTCCAGTAGTGCGCAACGCTGGGCTGATAGTCGCGCTTGACACGGAGTAGCCAAGCCCGATGTTGCCGCTGCGATCAATGGCAATGCCGCCCATCCAACGCGAATTGGCGTCCGGAGCGAAGGTGCCCTCGTCAAAAATGCGTTTACCCAGGGGAGTCGGCAACGCCGCGCCACCGGTCTCAAATCCATCAAGAAACAGTGAACCATTTGGATACCGCGGTTGACCGGCGGAAAAGTTGAACTGAGTCCACTTGATCGCACCTTGCTCGGTTGGCCCAAGCACGGTGTGGTTGACCACCATGGTGACCGGGGCGGGTGCTCCTGCCGGGAAAGCCCGCGCTGTGGCCCGGTACATGATGTGAGTACCAAATGCGTCAAGCGGGGTCGCTGAGCCCAGTTGTGGGACGTCAGTGAAACGGGGCACAAAGGGCTCTGCGGGCGCGATTCGAGTGGGTTGAGCCGAAAGCGTGCTGCTGGCCGGTGTGGTCCAGTTCAAACACATGTCCCAGAACAAATACTCGCTGGTTTCGAAATCGAAGTGCACGAACATCGGGCAAGAACCGGTGGGCGCGACCACTTGGCCTTCCAGATGAGCCGGTTCGATGCCGAATTGGTCGAGTCCGCCAAAGCGAACCATGGCTGCGGGCTGGCCATTCAACATTTTGTCGCGCTCAACGGCGATCAATGCTGCGCCAAGAAATTGCTGCGGCGACAGGTTGAAGTCGTGAGTCGTCAACAAGTAGGCACTCTGGCCGCCGCCGTCTGTCCAGACACCCATGTGCGGGTAGTCGCCAAAGTCTGGAAAGTTGAATTGGTAACGATGATAGGCACCGAGTGGATCACTGGTGGCGGAAACCGCGAAGCACTGTGAGCCTGGGTCCGTGGCCACAAATTGCGACATCACCCAGCGTTGGGCACGGTCGTCCCAAACGGCTAACGGATCACCGTCATTCTCGGTTTGGCACGGCCCACCAAAACCCGACCAGAACGAGTTGCCGGCAACCGGCGCACTGCGCACACCGGTCACCTTGTTCATGATGGTCCACGACGTATTGATCCACTGGATGTAGTGGGCTGGGCTGACATCGCCGTTTGTATCTGGCGGAACGCCGCCACCACCGTTGCCAATGCTCAAGCCATTAAAGGAAAACGTAATGGGTGGTGCCAAGGTGCCGGTGGGTGCCGTCTGCACGTTTAACGAGCGCACGGGCCCCAGTTCCGGCTGCACGTTGGCGCGTGTCTGTGCCTTCGGGAAGATGTTCGGAATTTCACGCGGCGCGCCGATCAGCGGTGCCTGCGGCGGTTGCTCAGCGATGATTTCACGCAAGGGACGCGAGGTGTCGAAGCGTTCGGCTTGCAATATTTCTTGCCGACGTTCGTTGCCGATGGCGGGTGCGACCAAGGTCGCGAAGATGGCCAGCGCGAGACTGGCGGTGATGGGCAAACGACGTTTCAACATGGCTGTATGCCTTTGGCTGGGACAAGTAAACGCTGAGTGAGATCAGCGTCGGTGAAGATGAATCGAATTAAGTCAGGGTGCCGCGGTGAAAAGCGCTGGAGCAGAGTTGGCTAGATGAGGAATCATTGGGCGTCGCGGCGCGCCAAGGCCTCACGCATGATTTTTAGACGCCGGTCATGGTCAAGCAAAAAACTGCGAGTCGCTGGGGGCAGAAACGTTTGCACAAGCGCTTGCGCAATCAACGCGTCCTCACGAGCGGGATGAAATTGACGCGTAACAAGCAGTGACGACTCGACCAAGGCGGGCACGGCACAGGTTACCCAGCGCTCAACGCCAACCGGATCTGGCGGCACCGCTTGCGCAGCAAACAGCTCAAACACAGCGCGTACCAAGTCGGCGCTGGTGTCAGTCGGCGAGGGCGTCAACGACGTCGGAAGTTGTTGTAAGGCTTCATTGGCAGCGACCTGCCACCAGTTGGCGTCAGCAGCGGGAAACTGCGGAACTGCTCGAAACAAAGCCGCACGAGCCGAGGCGTGCAGATCGCGATTGCGCAATACGGCCTCGATGCTTTGCAGTGCCTGTGCATCGACGGCATCGCGAAGATCGGCGCGAATCGCAAGCTCGTTGGCGTAATAGTTTTGCCACTGTGGATCGGCGTCTTGCAGTCCGCTGACAACTTCAGTCAGTTCAGGGAGTCGGACTTTGCCGTCGCCGTCCAGCAGCCGTTGGCGAGTGATCGCATTGTCTCGAAAAAGAGCAGGCTCCAAGCCGGAGGTGACCAGCAGTCGCGGCCCTTTCGGATCGACAATTCGCCGGTCAGTGAGCGTCGGGTCACGCCGCACTGTCAGGTAGGCCGCGATCACGCGGTCGCCTTTGATGAGGCTCGCAACCATCCAGGCAGGCGCGCGAATGACGAGTTCAGTGGTGGTCGCCTGCCTGACAGAAAGTGATTCCACGTCAGTTAGCGTAAGCCGGTCTTCAGTGGCGGGTTCGGCAACCACCCCTGAAACCAGTGTGGTCCACTTCGACTTCAGCTCGTGTGCCGGCGACTCGATAACTCGCGCCGACGCCGTGCCCATGCAGAGCGCGAGCGCGGCCAGCATTTGCCATTTCCACCCCATCATTGCTGCACCAATCCACCAGTCAATCGCCGTACGTTAGTCCTGCGACAAGCCTTGGCGCAACTACTTGAGTGTGAGGGCGATCTGCGTCCTGCGTGGGAAAAGCCCGACTTTAGAGTTTTTGCACCACCGAACTTGGATTCTCAACTGCAGTCCAAGGCGCACGCGCCGCATGACCCAAAAGACGCTCCTGCTTGAGCCTTCGTCAGTCTTCAGGCTACACTTCGCCGGCTTTACTTCCCTTTTTTGATTTTATCCGGCGGGTCATGCGGTGCGTCGTCGTGTCGACGGACGTTCCTGCGGATCCCGCGACTACAGAGGTCACTATGCCCATCGACACCAGCAAGATTATTGAAGATTTCAAACGCGGCCCGGCTGACACTGGCTCCCCGGAAGTGCAGGTTGCTCTGCTTTCCGCGCGCATCGAGCAGCTCACTGGGCACTTCAAGATTCACAAACAGGATCACCACTCACGTCGTGGCCTGCTGATGCTGGTCAATCAGCGGCGTTCGCTGCTTGGCTATCTGAAGAAGAAAGATGCTGAGCGCTACAAGACCTTGATCGAACGTTTAGGTCTGCGCCGCTAAGGTTTACACCTCTCGGTCGGCCCGCCGGGCCGACCCCTCGGCCCGCTTGGGGCCAGAATCCGACAAAGGTCAATATATCGTGGCGAAAGTAACCAAATCGTTTCAGTACGGCGCGCACACAGTCACTCTTGAGACCGGCGAGATTGCCCGCCAAGCAGGCGGCGCTGTGCTGGTCAGCATGGGCGACACCGTGCTGCTGGTCACTGCGACGGCCAACAAGAATGTGCGACCGGGCATGGAGTTCTTTCCGCTCACGGTCGACTACCAGGAAAAGTTTTACGCCGGTGGCCGTATCCCGGGCGGATTCTTCAAGCGCGAAGGTCGCTTGACCGAAAAAGAAACGCTGAACTCGCGTTTGATTGATCGGCCTATCCGTCCGTTGTTCCCGGAAGGCATGCGCAACGAAGTGCAGGTGATCGCCACCGTGATGTCGATGAACCCGGAAATCGACGGTGACATCCCCGCCTTGATTGGTGCCTCCGCTGCGCTGTGTCTGTCCGGCGTGCCGTTCAAGGGCCCGATCGGTGCCGCCAAAGTCGGTTATATCGACGGCAAGTACATCCTCAACCCGACCGCGACTGAGCTGAAGACGTCGCAGCTCGAGTTGGTCGTCGCCGGCACCACCAGTGCGGTGTTGATGGTGGAATCCGAAGCCGCGCTGCTTTCAGAAGAAGTGATGTTGGGCGCGGTGATGTTCGGTCACCAGCAGTTCCAGACGGTAATCAACGCGATCAACGAGTTGGTTGCCGAAGCTGGCAGCAAGACTTTCACTTGGAACGCGCCCGCCGCCAACGACGACCTAATCGCCGCCATGGTTGCCGCGTTGGGTTCACGTTTGGCCGATGCTTACCACGTGCGTGAGAAGTCACTGCGTAAAGACGCGATTTCCGCGCTGCGCAAGGAAATGATCGACACGCTGAAGGTGAGCGGGGAAGCACATGGCTGGACCGCCGACTTGATCGGCAAAGAGTTCAATGAACTCGAGTACTCGACCATGCGCGAAATGGTGTTGGCCGAGAAAGTCCGCATCGATGGCCGCGACTTGAGCACCGTACGTGGTATCGCCGTTCGCACCAGCATCCTGCCGCGCACGCACGGCTCTTCTCTGTTCACCCGCGGCGAAACGCAAGCCATCGTCACCACCACGCTGGGTACTGCTCGCGATGGTCAGGTGATCGACGCAGTCAGCGGCGAGTACAAAGAGCACTTCCTGTTCCATTACAACTTTCCTCCGTTCTGCACCGGCGAAACCCGTCCCATGCTGGGCCCCAAGCGCCGCGAAATCGGCCACGGCCGTCTGGCCAAGCGCGGCGTGTTGGCCGTCATGCCGAGCATGGAAGAGTTTCCCTACACCGTGCGTATCGTGTCGGAAATCACCGAGTCCAATGGCTCCTCGTCAATGGCCTCGGTCTGTGGCTCGTCGCTGGCCCTGATGGACGCGGGCGTGCCGATCAAGGCGCCGGTCGCTGGCATCGCGATGGGTCTGATCAAGGAAGGCGAGCGCTTTGCGGTGCTGTCGGACATCCTGGGTGACGAAGATCACTTGGGCGACATGGATTTCAAGGTGGCCGGTAGCGCGACCGGTATCTCGGCCTTGCAGATGGACATCAAGATCGAGGGCATCACCGAGGAGATCATGCAGATCGCCCTCCAGCAGGCCAAGGCGGGTCGCTTGCACATCCTTGCCGAAATGGCCAAGGGCCTGTCGGCCCCGCGTCCGGAAATGTCCGAGTTCGCACCGCGTCTGCTGACCATCCGCATTCATCCGGACAAGATCCGCGAAGTGATCGGCAAGGGCGGTTCGGTGATCCAGGCGATCACCAAAGAAACCGGCACGCAGATCGATATCCAGGACGACGGCACCATTGTCATCGCCTCGGTCAATCGCGCCGCTGGCGAAGCCGCCAAGGCGCGTATCGAGCAGATCACGTCGGACGTCGAGCCAGGCCGGATTTACGAGGGCAAGGTCGCCAAGCTGATGGACTTTGGTGCGTTCGTCACCATCGCTCCGGGCAAGGATGGCTTGGTCCACGTCTCGCAGATTTCCAACGAGCGCGTCGAGAAAGTTTCCGACAAATTGAAGGAAGGCGATATCGTCAAAGTCAAGGTGTTGGAAGTTGACAAACAAGGTCGCATTCGTCTGTCGATGAAGGCCGTGACGGAAGGCGAGGGCGAGAGCGCCTGATCGCAGGGTTCTATTGGTGACACAAAAAGGCGAGCTTCGGCTCGCCTTTTTGTTTTTTGAACGCAAGCAACCGCTAAACGAGCTGCAGCCTGCGCCACCTATACTTGACCGCAACAACTGCCTGCAGCGTCCGCTGATTTCGCATTCCCGGAGTTTCGTCCCATGAGCTCAACTAATCCCACCAACGACCCGCTCGCCTTTGGCCGCCAGCTTTGGCAGCAATGGAATGACGCGCTGCAAACCGCGGTGCCCAGTGCCGCACCCACCATCCCGGATTGGAGCTCGGCCATGCGCCAATGGACCGAGCTTGCTGGTGGCGGATCGATGGATGCCAATCGCGCGGCCGACAAGTTGGGTGTGCACGGACAGCAATTTTTCAGTTTGATGCAGCAGTTGGTGCAGCGAGCCGGTGCCAGCGCCGGCCCCACTTCCATGCCCGACCTGACCGCGCTCTGGCGCACTCAATTGGGCGAGGGCAATCCCATGCAGGACGCGTTGCGGCAGATCACGGCTGAGGGCGCGCGTGGCTGGGAGCAGCTGTTTGAGGGTGCTCGCAGCGCGGCGCAGCCAGCGATGGCCGAACTGCTGTCGACGCTCAAGCTGCCGGGGTTCGGACAAGGCCGCGAGCGGCAAGCGCAGGTGGGCGATCTGATCACGGCACAACTGGCGCAGGCGGAAGCCGTGCAGGCCTACCAGCGCGTGCTGCATAAAGCTTCTGAAGCTGGCATGCAGCGCTTTGAAGACAAGTTGGCCGAGCACAGCGAGCCTGGGCGGCAGATTGGTTCGATGCGCGCGCTGTATGACCTGTGGATTGACGCGGCCGAAGAAGCCTATGCACAGGTCGCCCTGTCGCCAGAGTTTCGTGAGGTGTACGCCAAGCTGGTCAACACGCAGATGCGGGCCAAGCAGCTGCAACAGAAAGAAGTCGAGCGACTCGCCCGTGAAGTCGGCATGCCAACGCGCAGCGAGTTGGACGGCGTGTTGCACCGAATTCATGACCTGCAACGCGATTTACGTGCATTGCGAAACAGCATCGCCGCGCAGACCACAGCGACCATCGTCCCGGTCGCTGAAGCAACGCCGACGAAATCCACGCCAGCCAGTCAGCCGACCAAACCGACCAAGCCCGTCAAGGCAACGGCAACGGCAGCGGCAACCCCAGCGGCAAAGTCGCGAAGCACGCTGAGCAAGTCGATTCAGCCACCGCCGAAAGCAAAGCCGGCGGCGGGTAAACCTGCGCAGCAAAGCAAGGCAAGTTCCAGCAAGTCCGTCGCCAGTAAGCCATCGATCATGAAGCCAGCGAACGTCAAGCCAGCGAACGTCAAGCCAGCGAACGTCAAG
>Ga0163147_10009327_pt1 | contig 10646 bp, 18 predicted proteins | sample OliLakLV19MP6G1_FD_148597 | JGI IMG/M metagenome (GOLD analysis project Ga0163147, IMG submission 148597) | Freshwater microbial mat bacterial communities from Lake Vanda, McMurdo Dry Valleys, Antarctica- Oligotrophic Lake LV.19.MP6.G1 | ecosystem: Environmental > Aquatic > Freshwater > Lake >... | reverse complement strand
GTGTAAATATGTACACTTTTCCGGGACAGGAAAACGAAATGGGTTTTTCTCGGGAAATACCCTCCTATTTATAAATTACTTCTACCCAATAAGTAGTCCTCTCCCCATTTGATCCTTCCCTGTACTAAACATGAGCTGAAATACTTCCACACATCCTGAACCTTTTATTCTCATATAGTTTATATACACATTCTATCATTTTCCCGCTTATTTCTATACTTCCTTATTTTCCTCATTTTCCTCATTTTCCCTTTATTCTTTTACCCCCGTTCTCCCTTTATTCCTTTATTCGGGAAGTGCTTCCATCAGGGGGGGAGGATGTCGTTCGATTTCCACCATTAATATTTCTTCCCAACCTTTTGGAAGCCAGACTCGTCCTTCTTCATATTCGTGGATTTCTCCAGTTTGGATGTTTCTTAATACGGTTTTGGGAATTTTCGAGTTGGAGTTGGAGTCTTTTAATTGGATTCTCCATACTTTTCCTTCCTCCTTATCGTATGCTTCCACGAAGTTTCCAGATATTCTATTTCCTTTGGAATCTATTAGATCCAGGGGACGGAAAGGGGGTTCGATACTTCCTGGATATTTATCCTGGTTGCATGACACGATCACGTTTTGCTCCTTTAAAGATTTCCGCCAGAGATCATTCGAGCTTGTTGAGTCTTATTGCTTTCCTTTTCTATCCTTGCATTATGCCGCTTGAGTCCTCCAACTCTTGCTCGTCCACGAATTAACATGGACATAGCTCCAGCGGCGGCATCTATCTGGTCGTCGTGACTTCCAAAGGGGGCGAACTTTAATTCTTCCTTGAAATCCTTTACCCAGGGTCCGTCTGCATAATAAACATTTCCTGCATTGATTTGAGTGGCCAGAGGGTCCCACCTTTGCTCTTTAGCTCCTTTTCCTGAAACGGGGTTCAGGGTTACTCTGAACCCTATTAGAGTCCTTGCGGTGTTCTCTGCACTCTCCTTACCGGAACTTCCTGGTTCTTGTTCCACTCCGATCCTTACCTTTGATCCATCTATCACGGCAGTTTGATGGATTAGTTTCTCCCGCCTGAAGGCGTCCAGTCTTACTCTCTGCACGTCGAGTACCCATATACGTCCAGTGTGATCCATACCCATCTTCACTCCGGCTGTCCAGTCTCCTTTTCCCAGACTTCCGGCTTTATCCCAGTATCGGATAGTCATTTTTATCTTGGGTGGAAATCCTTCCTTAAGGCAATCCGTCTTGAACATGCCACCGCCAAGGGGGACTGGATCTTGTCCGTACTGTCCCGAGAAAAAATAACTTCCGTAAGTCTCCCAGTTGTCCAGGACGGCTTTGGGGAGGCGTATTGGGTCTAGTAGTCCGTCCTTGTAATATTCTTTCATCCTCTCCGGGTATATATGATACTCGTCCGTGGCAGGTAAACAAACGTGTCGGACATTTCCCTTCTTCAGCATGAAAGCAGATGGATCGTCCTGGTGAAGCCTCTGCATTACCAGGATTATGCAGGATACCTGGGCGTCGATCTTTCTCGTGGATAAACTTCCGTCGATCCAACCATTGGTGGACTTGATTACCAACTCGGACATGGCCTCCTGAGGGTTGATTGGATCGTCTATCACGATAAGGTGGAAGTGTCTCCCGAGTGGGGAGCCTCCAGCTCCAACCGAATATCGCATTCCACCCTTGGTATTTACGAAATAGGACTTTGTGTCCTGATCCGATCTAAGTTCTATGTTGGGAAACAGTTTCTGATACTTTTCGGACTTAATCAAATCCCGACACTTACGGGACAAGTCGAGGGAGAGGTCGTGGGCAAAAGAAGCACCAAGGAATCGGAAAGATGGCATTCTGGTCCAACACCAAGCTGGGAGCATAATGCTGAAAACACTGGACTTGCTCGTTCCAGGTGGGACATTGCACACGAGATCGCCGTCTTTTGGCTCTCCAAGGAATATCCTCTCGCATATCCTCTGTGCCCGGTCGCAGAGATATTTTAGATGCCAGTTAAATACTGGCTTTTCCGGAATGATAACGTGCCAGAATGCTTTCAGGAATTCGTAAAAGGACTTGCGGTAGAGAGCTGCCTCCACTTTGTCCGGATCAACGATCATATGTGGTCCTTGCGTTAGAATCCTTGAGAAAAGGTAATTTCCTGATTTACTTGAGGAAATCCTCCTCTTCATTTTTCAGGACTTTGGACTCGATCACTCGGACTTCTTTGGATGCTTCTAATTGTGGTGGCTCGTTCTTCTTCCTGGCCGCCTCCATTACCATACGTAGGACTTCGGCTGGGAGGTCCAGGCTGGAGATATCTAATTGATGGCGGACGTTACCCTCGTGAGAAATGGTGATCTTGGGATCGTATCCTCGGTCCCGGTTAAGGGTTTTGTTGGTGAATAGAACGGCGGACGTGTCACCGACTGCTACCAATCCCATCAATGCTCCCTCGCAGAAGTCCTTCTTCATCTCATGGATATTATCCATGAGTTCCAGGAAGTCAGGATCGGTCTGCTTCCATTTTGTCACGGTGTGAGTGGACACCCGAATCATCCTACACGCCTCGGGCATCCTAAAACCAGTATGGACAAGAGCATGGACGAAAAGAACCTGTCTGGCCCGCTTCCCACACCCGTCTAGGAGCATTTCCGCCCTCTTCTCGGGGTTGGGTTCCTCCCGAATAGCCAGGAGGCTGGACCATGTTTCCTGAAGGTCAGGAGGGAGTCTCTCGAAAGCGTGTTCGATGAAGGTAGTAGCAGTGCCTTTCTGTCCCATGTCTTGTCCACGCTCTATTGCGTAATCGACGGCTTCGTCGGAGATACGCCAATCCTTGAGTGTGGACAAGGTGACTCCAATGGCATTCGCTACCTGCTGGAGCTTTAACCCGTCCCGACACAGTTCGTAGATTTTCACTACAAATTCGGGCCTCCACTTCGATTTCTTCCGTCGTTTCTCGGCCATAGTGGACTCTCCTCTCAATAAGGTTTAGGGACATTCTAACAGATCGTGGAGAAAAGTCAACATGTTAGCAGTATAACATCAACACTAACACCATAGAATTAGAATGAAAAAACCTGAAAAACCTCTGGCCATTTTTTTATCGACACAATAAAACGTACTACCTAGGTCGGTGTGAGGTAAACGAGCGGGCTTGACCCGCAACAGTTGTCCCCCCACCGCCCCCCGATCTTTGACATCTTGAAGTGAGCTGGCATCGACCGTGAGCCGAGCGGCAGAACGTACCCGATAGAACCCCTACAAGGTACGCCCAATTGGGTAGGGTAGGGTAGTAATCGGAACTAGTAACCGCCCGGCAGTGGTTGGGGAAACGCGATGCAGCACACTGAAAAGTCCCACCCGGCTACTAGGCCGAGGCGACTACACTTCCGAGAACCAACGGTGAACAGGAAAGAAGCCCGAAAGGGTATAACTTCCCAACTAACCGTATGAAGATCAGACCGGAACGTCTTCTAGACATTGCCTGATCTTCTGGTGCCATAGTTTTGAGTCTATCCGAAAGGGTCGGCCGGAATGAGGAAAATGTAAAGCCCGGATTCGACATAGACCATTAAAAGCCAAACCGATAACCGCCCGACTTCCGCAAGAAGTCAGATATGGCATAGGAAGAGGCAAGCCCCTATTACAAAGGGCTAGATGGGGAAACGGGAATACGCACAACAGCGTTGGGACATGAGACGCCGGCATCGGGCCGGAGGTACAATCAACCTGGGGGTTCGACTCCCCTTAGTCTCATTCCTGGTCTGATTCCCAGACCTACTCTCAGGAGAGTTTAATGCTAAAAACTGGATCATACGTCAAACAGATCAACGATTCGGCCCCACCAGTGAGGAAATTCACCTGGGAAGTGGTGGTGAAGAAATTGTTCTTCTCCAAGATCTGTCAGAAGACCAACGAGGAAAGCAAGGGCTGCGTCAGGATGACGCAACTCTTCCTCACCGTGGAAACCCCGCTATTGAGCGGGAATACTCAAACGCTGGTTTTCAAGTTCTATGAATCCAAGGGAGAGCTTCGCGTTCTTCCTCCGAACATCGGCTTGCACAGCAAGCCGGAACCGCTACTGATCCAACAGTGGATTCCGGCAGCAGTGAAGATGTTCGGTCTGAAAAAGACCGAACAGATCAAGAAGGAAATCAACTCGGTCTTGAAGGCTTCTGTCTGAACGGATCAAAGTCTGGGGCCGGAACTTTTCCGGCCCCGATTCTCAACCCCACTAAAGAAATCTCTTATGTCCAACATCTACTCCGCCTTCGATAACCACACTTTCCAACTGTGTGGGTTCAAGGACTTCAACTTGTACTGTGAAAAGATTAACTACGTCAATCAGAAGGAATACGGCGATGGACAGATGGAGGGGGAGTGGTACTGGATCGACTACAAGGAGTGGACGATCTACACGGGGGCATTTGGAAACTACAACTCGCCCGGAGCTTCGTGCTACACCCACGCGGTGCAGTTCGATCCCGATGAGGAAGCCTTAAAATTCCTCAAGGCATGTGAATTCTGGGAGGGGATGCCGGAATACATTCTGGTGGAACAGACCACAGAGAAGGAGTTGGTATGAATATGAAGGACGTATTCGTCGTGACGAAGTCGGAGAAGTACAAAAATGACACTATCACCATCGTGTCATGTGTCTTCTGGAGGTACTCCCAAGCCAAGGACTGGGCACTCCACTGCGTACTGGATTACATAAAGACCCACCCTGGGTTCCGCGTCCGGGTTAACTCGTTGCCCGACGAAGGCGACCCGGACGTCCGAGTTAAAACCATTCTCGGCTGTGTTCACGCAAGTGACACGGCAACAGGAAACTCGGTTTCCTACAGTGTATGGAACGAAACCATCCTCGGACGGCCGAACGAAAAGGAGTCAACATGACGGACTTCGATCAGTGGATGGAGAAGGTGGACTATTGTGTCGCCATGTTATTCTGTGGCCTGTCCACCTCTGACTTACCGGACGTGGACTTCTGGGGACTCTTCGATGGGGGTGACACGCCGGAAGAGGCGGCGTTGTTCGTAATCGAAAACGCCCAAACGTGAGAGCGAATACGTTGGAGGCCGGCAACGTTGCCGGCCTCCACACAACACGAGGAGTGGGGTCTATTTCCCACTTCCATAGGGTTAAATAAATGGTTCCATTTAATACACCGGATAATCTGTCGCTCCTGGTAGCGGCAGATTATTGTGGAGATAATTGTTGGTATGGATTAGAATCTGCATATAGGTTGGATGCACTGGAGTATCCTACTCCAAATATTGGGAGTTGGAACTCCTATATCACTGGCTATTTGAATAGTAGTAGTAGGATTAGTACTAGGAGTAGTAGTAGGAGTAGTAGTAGGAGTAGTAGTAGTAGGAGTAGTAGGAGTAGTAGGAGTAGTAGGAGTAATAGTAGTAGTAGGAATATAGATAGATGTAGGAGTAGTAGTAGTAGCAGTAGGAGTAGGAGTAGTAGTAGTAGTAGTAGCAGTAGGAGTAGTAGTAGTAGTAGTAGCAGTATCACTTAAGGGTTAAATAAATGGTTCCATTTAATACACCGGATAATCTGTCGCTCCTGGTAGCGGCAGATTATTGTGGAGATAATTGTTGGTATGGATTAGAATCTGCATATAGGTTGGATGCACTGGAGTATTCTAGTCCAACTATTGGGAGTTGGAACAATTGGAGTAATTGTTACTGGAACAGTAGCAGTAGTAGTATTACCAGGAGTAGGAGTAGCAGTAGCAGTATCATTAGCAGTAGGAGTAGCAGTAGCAGTAGCAGTAATAGTGCTAGGAGCAGTAGGAGTAGTATATACTACGGGAGTAGTGCTAGTAGTCGGAGTAGTGCTAGTAGTCGGAGTAGTAGAATTAATGGTAGTAGTAGTAGTAGTAGCAGCGCCAATCGGCGGACAAGTAAAAGTAAGTCTATCGTGACTGCAAGAAGTAGTGGTATTTAACCTAACCCTCGAGAATTGAAGGAACTATCATGGTCATCGGAGAATGCTACTTTGTGGAGTCTGTAACGTCCCATTACTACGTTGGTCGCGTAGTCGATATCCACGGTCCACATACCTGCACACTAGAGGAGTGTGCATGGGTGGAGAATACTGGTAGACTTGGTGCGTTCATGCGGAGGGGTACTACGCCTGAGATGGCACTAGAATTCATCGGAAACCGGACTGTCCATTGGGCATCAAATGCCAAATGGCCTCACAAACTTTTCACCGAGGATGTCTAAATGATTCCATTTAGTACACCAGATAATCTGTCGCTCCTGGTAGCGGCAGATTATTGTGGAGATAATGGTTGGTACGATTTAGAATCTTTGTACAGATTAGATGCATTAGATTATCCTAGTCCAACTATTGGGAGTTGGAACTCCTATCTAACTGGTTACTGGAATAGTATTAGTATGAGTATGAGTAGTAGTAGTAGTGATAGTACTAGGAGTAAAAGTAGTAGTATTAGTAGTAGTAGGAGTATTAGTAGTAGTAGTAGTGATAGTAGTAGTAGAAGTAGTCGGAGTAGTAGTAGTAGTAGGAGTAGAAGTAGTAGTAGTAATAGAAGTAGGAGTAGTATCACCGAGGATGTCTAAATGATTCCATTTAGTACACCAGATAATCTGTCGCTCCTGGTAGCGGCAGATTATTGTGGAGATAATGGTTGGTACGATTTAGAATCTTTGTACAGATTAGATGCATTAGATTATCCTAGTCCATCTATTGGGAGTTGGAACTCCTATATCACTGGCTATTTGAATAGTAGTACTAGGAGTAGGAGTAGGAGTAGGAGTAGTAGGAATAGGAGTAGAAGTAGTAGTAGTAGTAGTAGTAGTAGGAGTAGTAGGAGTAGTAGGAGTAATAGTAGTAGTAGGAATATAGATAGATGTAGGAGTAGTAGTAGTAGCAGTTACTCCTTCTATGGTTAAATAAATGGTCCCATTTAGTAAACCAGATAAGGTGTTATCCACAAAACACCACGTCGGCCAGGAAGAAATCTTGTTCCGGGTCGCGGTGGCAGCGAACCCGGACGACGATACAGCCTGGCTCGTCTACGCGGACTGGCTGGAGGAGAACGACCGTCCCGAACCCGCTGCCAGATGTCGATGGTGGATGGCTACTCGGATCGCCCTCCGAGAGGGTGTACGGTGGGATAAGTGTCCGGCTTCGGCTTTGGAAGTAAAGTCGAATATAAATCGTATTAACGCCGAGTGGGTCCGGCGACTGTATGTGGTGGCCGTCATCCGCCTTATCCGCTCTCGATACGCCCCACTTCCAGAGTGGGGATTCAACGAGACTGACGCCACTCTCGCCGTCGCGGAGAGGTTTGCCCTGGGACTCGCGAGCCGTGAGGAATTAGAGGCCATCTGGAGTGTCGTCCGGAGTTCCATCCCGAGTGGTCCACTGGAGGAATTGGGGGACATATGGAGTACCGCTGAGAGTATCACCGAGAATGGTGCCTGGAGTGCTGTCCTGAGTGCCTCTCGGATTGCCACGCATGTCGCCAGGGGCAGAGCGTTGCATTCCTTCAGAGAGGAATTGGAGGATGTCTGGAGGGCACTACGGAGTGTCTCTCATAGTGCTGCCGAGATAATCTCCTCCATGCCCGACATGCCATTGTAACATCCTACTAATCCAAACGAAGGAAGAACCCATGTCGAACACGATCATCCAGTACATCGCGTCCGGAAGCGAAATCGTTCTGCAACGAAACGGCGTCAATCAGTGGTACACCACCAAGCAGGACGCAACGGTGTCGTCCTACACCACCGCCCCCTGTCCGATGCGCAATTCCCTACCTGTACTGTCCGGTAAAGTGATGGGGTTCCAAGTGTGGTTCCTCGAGAATCAACTGTCCGTGCGGATGCCGGAAAATAAGGTCACCAGCGTTCCGCTGGTCAGTCTCGAATACGATGTCCCCGCAGCGGTATCGACCAATCCGTCCAGATACCGGGACGAAAACGGTGTGATTTTTCGGCACCCGAGTCAGTGGATGTGGGGCATCGGAATCCGTACTACACTATCCTGCTGGATTCTGCCGGCTTCCTCGATCCCGTATCGCCGGTTGAAAGGACTTACCCGTGCGGGATGCCAGTGGCGTGTGACGCGGATCGACGCATCGGATGCGGAGAACCACATTCAAAGGGCGATTATCGCCCTGCGGAGGGAACTGTCGCAAGTTGATGAACGCTACGCGGACAATATGTCCGCAGCACAAACGCGGTATCAGGAGCGTGAAAATTCACGCGAATCAACTTCGCGGCTCGAATCGGATATGGAGCGGAACAAGAAGACGCTGGAAGCGTCGATCAAGAATGTGGAAAGCGGTGCGTTCGCTCTCTCGATCCCGATGTCATGGATTCGGTCGGAAGGCTCAGTCAAGATGGGAGTCAGCACTAACCGAGCCTCCCAACAGCGGGTGATGGAAAATCGGGTCAACGCACACTGTGCCGTAGTCGATTCCCTGACTGCCGCAGGACACACGGCGGTGGCGTCCGCTATCGAGGCCGGCACCATGCCACACGATATCGCGGCGGACTACTGTGAGGATAAGGAGGTTAAGGTTGAGGATGGTGATGGAGACTACAGTCTCCGAGATGTTTTCAGCAACGAGTGATGACGATTCTAAATCCTAGGCTTCCGAAGCCTAGGATTTTAGCCCCCTAGAATGAAAAAGGAATTAAAGTGACACAGAAAGATCGGAACGCTCTGATGATGGCAATCGAAATGATCGAGCAAGCCATTGAAGAAAACAACGACCCGGAAGTCCATTTGGTCGGCGTGGGGAAATCCAGGCCCACCCGAATCTACTTGGTTGGGAATAAGATTGGTCCGACGGCCGAACACGACTGCGGAGAGATTACCATCGTGGAAGAGAATAACAAGGTGGAGTTCGTAAACCTGATTCTACACTAAATAGTGTACAAATTTACACCATGATTAAACCACTGAATAAGGCATCGTAAAGAGGCAAACCCCTGTTGCCCAATATAAACCTCGGGTTACCCACGGTTGTCGATTCTAGGGGTGTTTTTGGGCCTTGAAACACCAAACGAGAGAGATTAATTTGTGAATATTTTAAACAAATACCAAGTTGCCATCAAGGAAATCTGTCGGCAACTGGACCCGAACATCGACGTGAAAGCGTCCACTGGAGTCCGTGTGTTTGGGGAGGTAGGAAGTAGGGAGTTAAAAATCCTGGTTGAAGTCCGCCTTCCACGGTTCGTATGGAAGACCGATCCGGAATCTTCTATACGGAACTGGTTAGAGTGCCCCAGGAATTCCGAATCGTTCATCGTTGCGGATTGCGTCCGCGAGAAAATGGACGAACTACACGGAATCCAGTGTGACGGGGTCGTGGCTAAAGAGATAAAGGTTAAGGAATTCAAAAAGAAAAAGGAGTTAATGTCCGAGACCCAAGCAAAAGAGTACAACAAGTCAAACCAATGGAAACTCAATTTCCTTTTACCCTGCCCTAAGCCCGTGTTCAACAATTACACTACCTTTGAGTCGTGTAAGGATCATCATCATAAAATGATCCGAATATATGGAATCCAATGGGTGTGCGATCCAAAGTACGAAATCGGGGAGGTGTTGGTCACAGGACTGGTTCGTAACGATTCTTATTACAAGGACATCTCTCAATACTCCAGAGGAAAGGAATGTTTTTACACCGGAACGTTCATCGACATGAACACTACACAACCCATCTATCACTCCGTGTACCGCCAGAACAATGGGATTGACGTTCGCTACCGACTGGGTAGGAGCAAGTACGCCGTCAAGAAGTGTCTTCTGACAGAAGTTTAAAGTTTAAAGTCCAAAACGATAATCTCAACTAAAGGAAAATTCCAATGGCTTCCAAAAAATCCGACTCTAAGGTTTTGGTCGAAATCCCCCAGGATTGGAAAATCGCAATCTTGAGCCTCGACGGGGGCTACCAGAAAATCTGCTACATCCCGGACCCAGAAGGTCACGTCTTCTGGATTCAGTACCGGAACGGTAAGACCATCCGTCGCTGGGGGACGACACGGGGACTGAGTGAACTCATCTCTGGTCCGACCTCGGAGACGATTTTGGACGATTTAGTACCGGAAGGGAAAATCCCTGTCCGGGCTATCATTGATGTAATGTTCGTGAGTAAGGAAAAATGGAAATCTCACCTGACATCCTCAGATGCTTTAACCACCCCGATTCAATCCCAATCCTAGCTGATCTGTTTCAAGAACATGGTATTGAACTAATCCCGGACCTACTTAGGTCCGGGGGTTTGAACTACAAGCACACTTTCCATCATAGTTTTGGAGATGAGTTTGGAGATGGGTTTGGGAGTGGGTATGGAGATGGTAATGGGTTTGGATATGGTAATGGGTTTGAGTATGGGAATGGTCGTGGGGATGGTCGTGGGGATGGAAATGGGAATGGATATGGGTATGGGTTTGGGAATTGGGATGGGAATGGTGATGGTGATGGAAATTATGGTGATGGATATGATGGTGATGGTGGATATGGGAATCACTAAAAATGCAAAAGAGAAAAAATGGAAATCTCACCTGACATCCTCAGATGCTTTAACCACCCCGATTCAATCCCAATCCTAGCTGATCTGTTTCAAGAACATGATGTTGAACTAATCCCGGACCTACTTAGGTCCGGGA
>Ga0163147_10009312_pt1 | contig 10658 bp, 7 predicted proteins | sample OliLakLV19MP6G1_FD_148597 | JGI IMG/M metagenome (GOLD analysis project Ga0163147, IMG submission 148597) | Freshwater microbial mat bacterial communities from Lake Vanda, McMurdo Dry Valleys, Antarctica- Oligotrophic Lake LV.19.MP6.G1 | ecosystem: Environmental > Aquatic > Freshwater > Lake >... | reverse complement strand
TGTTGTGGGCGTTTGGCAAGAGGAAAAATCATTTGTGCCGGAACGCTATGCCGAAACAGAAGCAGATCACCTCATTATTCAAGAGCATTTTGCGGCGCGGGATACCTCGGAAGAACAGTATTTCGGGGATCACGCTGCGCTGCGTTTGAGCAAAGGGGCAGTGCATCGACGCATCCCCCCCACCAAGATCAACGATCCTGCCGAAGTTGCCAGCATGGTCGCGCTTCAAGTCGATGTCATGCTGGTATTCGGCACGGGCATTCTCAAAGATGGGATCATTTCCAACTTTGATGGTCGTATCCTGAACATTCATCTCGGCTTGTCGCCCTACTATCGCGGCGCGGGGACAAACTTCTGGCCCCTCGTCAACCGTGAGCCGGAATACGTCGGTGCGACGATCCATTACCTTGATGCGGGCATTGATACGGGTGCGATCATTTCGCATGTCCGCCCCGAAATCACGCCCACTGACGGCAATCACGACCTAGGCAACAAAACGATCATCGCGGCGGTGGATGCACTCGGTGACGCGGCAGAGGCGCACTTGCGCGGCACAATTCGACCCAGCACACAGACTAGCAAGGGACGACTGTATCAGCGTAAAGACTTCAACGCGGCGTCGGTAGTCCAGCTTTATCACAACTTCGAGACGGGTATGATCCCCGAATATTTAGCAGATCAAGAACGGCGCGACTCGGTGATCGATCTGGTCAGCTTAGGGGATGCACCATGAGCCAATGCCAGATTGTGATGTATCATTACGTCCGCGATACTAGCACGACTCCCTACCCGGACATTAAAGCCCTCCCCACCGCCGATTTTGAGCGTCAGTTAGATGGGCTGCAAGCCTCATTTGAGGTGCTAACCTACCCGCAGTTTGAGCAAATGCTCAAGGGTGAAATTCATTTTGACCGCCCTACCGCCCTGCTCACCTTCGATGATGGCTTTATCGACAATTACGAAGTCGTCTACCCCATATTCCAGCGGCGCGGCATCAGCGGCGTGTTTTTCATCACCAGCAGCACACAAGACTCAAAGCCTACGCTGCTCAACGTGCATAAGACTCACTTTTTGCTGGCGAAAATGGGGGCAACTCCCTTTGCCAACGCCGTAGAAAGCGAACTTAAGCGCGAACTCGAAGCAGAAACGATTGCCTTCCCGAATCAACGCGGGCTGTATCGCTACGACAACGCCGATCATCGTGACGTAAAACGGTTGCTCAACTATGAAATCCCCTTCCCACTAGCAGATCGTGTGCTGAGTCGGTTGTTTGCCAGCGTCATTGGCGAGGACGAAAGCGAATTTGCGCGGGGTTTATATGTGTCCAGAGCGCAGATCAGCGAAATGGCGGCGGGTGGCATGACCTTCGGCGGGCATACACGGACTCACCGTGTGTTATCACGCTTGAGCGACGATGAACAGTACGACGAACTGGCAGACGGGTTCACGCTCATACGCGAACTCACAGGGCAAGACAGCATTCCGTTCTGCTACCCCTATGGTCATCCTCAAACGTATAATCAAGCGACGCTTGAGCATTTATCCAAGTTGGGCTATTCAACTGCCTTTAATACGGTCAGACGCCCGCTCGAAACGGCGGATTTTGAACGTTATGCGCTGCCCCGCTTTGACACCCGCGATTTGCCGCCTTTTGTCGAAACGACGGCGTAGAGGAGAACTAACTTGACCATTGTCATTGGATGCGACAGTTTCTTATCGCTCCGAAACGTGCGAAATGCCGATCTCGGTGTGCGCCTTGCCGATCAGCGCGTGGTCGTTCTCACCGCGCCCGATCAATTTGCGGGATCACATCAAGTGGCGCCAGAACGTGTCGAAATCGGTTGCTTATTCGACTTTGACGCGAGCAAAGACCCGATACTCACGCGCCTCGTTGAACGTGCCTACATCGCCCGCAAAGCCTACTACGACCCGCGCACCATGTGGCAAAAGCTCAAATGGAGCGTTTACCATGCCAACACAAAAGACTCGCCTCAACTGCGCTTCAAATTGGTCAAGGCACAGGCGAAGTTTCGCTACTATCAAATGATGGGACGGCTCGGTTACGCGCAAAAATGGCGGCGCGACTTCGCAAAAGCATTGCAAAATCACCCCATTATGGCGCAGTATGAAGAACTGCTGACCCGCCTTGACGCTAAAGTGGTCGCCGCCTTCTCGCTGGAGGGACCGCGCGAAATGGCGTTGATGGAAGCTGCCCGCAAAATGGGACTCAAGACGCTGGTCATGGTGCGCTCACGCGACAACCTCGCCGCGAAAATCCAGCACATGCCCGACGCTGACGCTTATGTCTTGTGGGCGAACAGTACGCGAGACTTTATGCGCCACCTCTACCCCGAAATTCCGGCGGATCGCATTCATGTGACGGGGACGCCGCAGTTTGACCACCATTTAGATGCCAGTGTCCGCATGTCCCGCGAGGAATTTTTCGCCCGCATCGGACTCGACCCCGCGCGCCCATTGATCGTCTACACCTATTTGACACCCGCTCTCGCGCAGCACGAAATCAATATGGTGCAGCACCTCGCAGACGCAGTCCGCGACGGAAAATTCATCAAGAACGCGCAGTTATTGGTACGCGGACACCCGCGCTGCTTCGGTTCAAATTTCCCACTGCTCAAAACAGTACATTCCGGTGTCGCGGTTTTTCCACTGCCGACAAATCTCGCCTATAAAAGCCCTGAACACGAGTCACAGGTTGTCCGCTTGATCCTCGAAGATGAGCCAATGCATCTGGCGACTCTCACCTATCAGGATGTGCAGGTTAACGTCAGCGGCACAATGATTGTAGACTCGGCTATTCTTGATAAGCCGACGGTGTGCGTCCATTACGACATTCCCGCAAACACGCCCGAAGGCTTATCTGCCAAACGCTTTTACAAACGCACCGATATGCGGTCGATTTTGGAGAGCGGCGGCTTGAAGCTGGCGAACAGCCCCGATGAATGTATCGCGCTCATCAACCGCTATCTCGAAAACCCGTCGCTAGAGGCAGCAGGACGCCGCACGATCCGCAAGAACGAGGCGGGAACACTGGACGGCAAAGCGGGTGAACGCTTGGCGGCACTTTTAGGAAAACTAGCGCATGGGAATTAAAACCCAAACTGCTTTACATTCCCTCGATGCCCGATGGGTGGATTATGTGGAATGTACACGCCAGTTCTATGCCGATCATCCCGACTTGCTCCCGCTGCGTCAGACAATCTTCAAGTCCTTCGTTGAGCGTAAGCTAACTCTTACTCAACTAGATCGCTTAAAGTTCTGGGCAAGTCCGTTTGTCAAACGCCAAGCCAGCATGGGGGATTTATCTCCTGTTGACGTGGTGTTGTGGATTGATAACCCGCGTGAAGTCTTGGTCGAAGCGATTCTACCCATCTATCACCAGTTGATCGCGCAAGGCGTCAATGTAGGGTTGATCACCACACCGAATGTTCGCCCGAAGTTGGGCGACATCACCCCAACGGTTGAATTACGCATCCCTAACCACTTTCAATCGTCCAACAAGTGGCGGCAAGCATGGGTTGATCTGTTTGCAGTGATGGGCGAAGACCTATCGCCCGAATGTATTCCAGCATTCGTACGAGAAGGTTTTTATAGCGACAACGCAACACGCGAGATCGAGCGGATATTTAAGCTGCTCAAGCCACGACTGCTTGTCCTTCCACTAGAGCTGTACATTCCCGGTTCGACTGCTGTAACGACGGCACGCCAATTGAGCATACCGACGCTTCTGCTCCAACATGGAGCGCCGATCCCATACAACGCTCCGTTAGAAGCCGATCATATGGCAGTCTGGGGGGAAGTCTCACAAGAACAAATCGCAGAATATGGCATCCCTCTCAAAAAGTTAATCGTCCTTGGGAGCCCGCGCCATGATCATTTCCCGAAGCCAATTCCAAATGCTCGCGCCCAATTCAATCAACTGTTGGGACTGCGTGAGCTACCGCTGTTCGTCTTCTTCTCAAACGGCAACGACCTGCTGCGTAATTCGCGTGAAGCGTGCGAAGGCTGCGCGGCATGGCTTAACACGGCGGCAGAAGCCTTCGATGGGAAGATGGAATTTGTTGTTCGGCTGCACCCCAACGAAAATGGGGAGTTGTATACGCCATATCCAAAACTTCACGTCATGAAAAACGAATGTGATCTCAACTTGACCATCAGTGCAGCGGATATTTGTGGGGCGTTATGTTCTACTACACTGGTAGACACGCTGCTGTATCATAAACCGGTACTTCAGTTTTATGCCGATGGATGGATTGATCTGGCGGATAATTGGCGGCGCGGTTTAGCACAACGGGTAAGCAGCCCTACCCAATTGATCGATCTGTTGAAAACAGGCGATTGGTCGCAGTTGGTCGAATGGCAATCGGCGCACATTCAAGACGTATTTGCGAACTATCCGCATAGTACAGACGTTGTAGCGGCTTATATCCAAGACCAGTTATGAGGGTCAAGCTAAAGTTCTTGATCATTAGACAACTAGCAAAATAACCTACAGTCCTAGCGGCATTTCTGTGGTATGGTCTGGATACTAAAGCGTGCAGTCGCGTGATAACATACCTACTACAGGTAGCAGAGGGCGAAACTCAACTTATCGCGTCGATTTCAAAAGGGAAACATGAAAAAAATGCCCAAGATGCTCCTCTTATCGCGGAGCGTCCCCCCAAGAGTGTCGGGATCAAGTACGATGATTTCAAATCTTGCTAGGCAATTCAGCAGAGACGAAATGGTGATCCTTGGTTCGTTCAAAAGCAATATGCCGCCCGTTGATTGGCGACCAGAGTTTCCCAAACTTGGCTATGCGACCTTCCAATTTCCCGATGGAGTACGCGGTGATCGTTGGGCGCGTTGGTTTCAGTTCCCTTTTTTGTTAGTCGCTGTTTTGTGGACGATATATACCGAGAAATGTCAAATCCTGCTGACAGTTTATCCCGATATGATTTATTTGTTCACCGGGTATCTCGCCAGCGTCATCACAGGAAAACCGTTGTTCACTTACTTTCACAATACCCTTGTGGAAGCAAGACCGTCTAGCCAATTTGCACATTGGCTGCAAGCCCGCGTCTTCAAACAATCGCGTTGTGTATTCGTGGCAAACGATGGAATGCAGCAGTTTTACGCACAACATTATCCCGAAATTCCATGCGAAACACTATTTGCAACCTTCAACGAGCAGGTGCCCTCTTTCGACTCTGCCGCGCCCGCGCTGCGCCGTACACACACGCCTTTACGACTGGCATTCAGCGGCAACATCAACGCCTCTAACGAAGGCGCAGTAAAGGTAATCAGCAAAATGCTGCGTGAACTCCCCGACGTGACTGTGAAAGTTTATACCGGGACGAACCAGCAAGTAGTGAGAAACCTCGGTTTCGACGGTGAGCGCGTGGAAATTACATCGGTATCGCGTGACATCTTGATCAGCAAACTGCAAGAAGCCGATATTGTGCTGCTGCCACACGGGTTTACCGAAAATTTCTCGATAGAAGAAGAACGTACCATTTTCCCGATCAAGACTCTGGAATATCTCCTGTGTGGTCGTCCGATGGTCGCACTTGTGCCAGAAGATACCTACCTGTGTGACTTCTTGCGCCAGCATGACTGTGCATTGCTGCTAACCCAACCCAATGTCGAAGCGATGAAACAAGCCATCCAACGCGTGCAAACTGACCAAGTGCTGCGAGAGTATTTGGTGAAAAATGCGCTCAACGCTGTACAACAGTTCTATGCCCCGACGGTGGCAAGTAAACTCCGTGAAGGCATTCGTCAACACTTGGGGCTAGAAGTCGATAGTGACACTCCCCACGCCTAAAGGCGGGGGCTTCTCGCAAACCTCACGAGCTACTTGCCGGGTGTCCGCCGGAACTACTCGGATGGCTCCGAGATACTTTGTTTCGAGCGTTGAATGTTTTACAGGATGGACTTCCCATCCTAACGCCTTACACTCAGTTTTTAAGGGACGAGCGCCTGTGCGCCCACCCGCAAACGGGTCTCGTTTGCAAGCATAGGAGAGTATAGCGTGTCTGAGTCTGAGGGAGAAGCGCAAAAGGATTACGCCTTCTATCCCCCTCGCTAAAGCGAGGGGCTTTACGGCGTTTTTTCGGTAAACAAGTCCAATCGGATACGTCCGTATAACGTTAAGTTAGGTAAGGGGGCAATGTGTCCTACTTCTTGAAAGCAGTTCTCATTTTGTGTGCCAGCGTCTTAGCAGGCTTAGTCGTTGGAACGGTTGGCGTAAGAAGCGCACTCATCATTCCGGGCGTCGTCGCGGTGATTGTTCTCGGTGCTTTGATTCTCACTAAACCGTATATCGGTCTTGTCGCTACGATGGCGGCTCTCCCTCTCGAAAGTTTGTATTCTGACCTTCCCGGCGGAACATCGGTACTCAGTATTATCGGGCTGATCACGATCACCGCTTATCTTGTCGGGAATCGCTTTGCGATTCGGTCACGCACAGGCTTTTCGCTAGTTTACCGATTCGCCATCGCTTTCGTCGCCTGGTTGTTCCTTTCAAATCCGACTGCCGCTATGGGTAGTCGAAACTGGTTATTCACCTACATTCAACTGCTAATCTTGATGTGGCTTTCTGCCGAAGAACTGACGCCTAAGCGCCAACGACATTTGATGTTGATATTTATCGGTATCACTATTGTCCCTGCCATCCTTGCGTTGGATCAGGCGCGTTTGAGCAGCACCATTTACCGTTCCACACGGGCGTTAGGCTTAGTCGAAAACGCCAACATTTTCGCTATGTACCTGAACATTGGCATTGCCTTCACTCTCTATTTCATTGTATCGTCGCACTTGTCCCGAATAGCGCGCCTTGCTATGGTAGGGGTAATGATTCTGTTAATGCTGGCTGTCGTTCTCTCCATTTCGAGGTCAGGTGCAATTGCATTCGGCACTATGATGGTGTTTAGTATTATTTTCTACAACAAACTTGCTGCCGTGCAAACGGAAATAGAGCGTCGCAAAAACCTCTACAACTTGGCGTTCATCATCATTGTGATTCTAGCCGCCGCATTGATTGTCATACCGCCGCAATACTGGTCAATTCTGGAAGAAACCCGCCAAGTAGTCGCACAAGGTGCAGAAGCAGATAGAGGCACGTTCGGTGTTCGGCTGGAACTATGGCAAGAATCTTTGCAATTGTGGCGCACATCTCCTATAACGGGCATCGGTATCGGGCGCTTTTTCGTCGCTTCCGGGCATGTCGTACACAACATGTATCTGCAAGTGCTTTCCGAACTGGGCATCGTCGGTTTCACATTCCTAGTCGGTTGGCTCGGTGCAATCGTTTATAACCTTCTACACACCATGTATAGGTCAGACAATAAAGAACTCGTTTCTCTGGCAGCCTCGTGGATGTTAATGCTCATCGCTATTTGTGTGATGGGGTTAAGCGGAAGCTGGCAGCTTTACAGCAAAGCATTGTGGTTGTTGGCAGGGGTCAGCACCGTTTTCATCGCTCAACAACAGTCAGTCGCTAAGTCTGAGGTCGTACAACAGCCTCAACTCGTGGCAACCAATACATAGAGGAGTGTGATCGATGTGTGGTATTGCAGGTTGGGTTGGTCTTGTCCCGAACGGCGCCAAAGTTGCGCCGCAGATGCTCAATTGTTTACGGCATCGCGGTCCCGACGCAGAAGGCATCAAAATATGGGATGACGCCGCGCTGCTCCATGCGCGTCTCAGCATCATCGACCTCGAACCGACGGGCGCACAACCGATGCCGAACGAAGATGGCACGGTCTGGACAATTTTCAACGGTGAAATCTACAACCACCACGAACTGCGCGACGAATTAATTCAGCGTGGACACTCTTTTCGCGGGCGGGCAGATACCGAAATTCTAGCGCATTTGTATGAAGAAGAAGGCAGCAACTTCATCCACAAACTGCGCGGCATGTTCACGCTGGCAATCTATGACTCGCGCCGCAAAATCATGGTCGTGGCGCGGGATCGCTTCGGGATCAAACCGCTGTTTTACAGCCTCACCCCAGAACGATTTGGTTTTGCCAGCGAAATTCGGGCGCTTCGGGCGCTTCCCGGCATTGATGCGACCCCGAATATGCAGGCGGTCTCCGACTTCGCCGCACTGTTCTACATTCCCGCGCCGCAAACGTTTTTCAAGGGCATTTCCGCGCTGATGCCCGGTGAAGTGCTTGAACTGCAATTTCAGGGTGATCAGGTGGCTTGCAAGCGACGCATGTACCACACTTGGGAAATTGCGCCCAACTATGATCTCTCGATGGACGAAGCCGTTGAGCAAGCCGAAGCATTATGCGATATTGCAGTCAGACGCCAGCTTGAGTCTGATGTACCACTTGGCGCAATGTTGAGCGGCGGCATCGACTCATCGTTGGTGTGCGCGTCTGCGAATGCCGCGCTTGACGGTACGTTGAATACATTCAATGTGCGTTTCGCAGAATCAGACTATGACGAAACATGGGCGGCGGTTGCCGTCGCTGAACACATCGGCAGCAATCACCACACGCTCAACGTAGACAACGCGCAGGGCAGTTGGGACTATGTGACCGACATGCTCAACCATGCGGGGCAGCCTTTCGCAGATACCTCGATGTTCGCCGTAGACAGCGTGTCGAAGCTCATGCGCCAGCATGTGACGGTTGCGCTCTCCGGTGATGGCGGTGATGAAGGCTACGGCGGTTACAAAGCCTACGGGCGCGTTAGCAGCTTATCGCAGTTTCAGCGTATGCCCACTTGGATGTGGCAGAACACGGGCAAAATTGCCTCTATGGGATTGAGCGTCGCCGCGCAAATTGGCGTCGCCCCTCAGCATTTGTCTGCCCGTATGCGTGACATCGCCGTATCGAATGACAGCACCTATCTTGTGCAAAAAATGTTCTGCGTGCTGCCAGAAGAAGAACATCGTCTGTTATGCCGTGACATTGATGTAGACCCTATCCGGCGCTTGTTTGAACCCCAATGGACAAACCGCGCTTATGCCTCGCCCGCCGAACAGCTTTCGGCACAGATTGCAGAAACAAATCTCCGTGTGGAAATGCCGAACGCCTTCCTATTCAAGACCGACATCGCCAGTATGCATCGCAGCTTAGAGATTCGCGTCCCCATGCTCGATGAAGATATGTTCCAGTTCGGACTCTCGCTGCGCCATCATCTCAAGGTGAATCACGGGCAAACGAAAGCCGTTCTACGTAGAGTTGCGGCACGCAAACTTCCTGCAAAAGTCGCACAGAAGCCGAAGCACGGTTTCGCTATTCCGGTGGATACATGGGTCAATGCGGATTTCAAAACTCAACTGCGCGAAACACTGCTCGGAACAAACAGCAATTTACCGCGCTTCTTCTCGCCAGAGTCCTACAAACCGATCATCGAAGCGTTTGTCGAAGGGCGACCCTATCCCGGCGTCGCACGCAGTTTGCTTTACCGCCGTGCCATCATGCTGCTGTCCGTCCATCTAGCTGCCGCCGCCTAACCGATGCGGATTCTGTACATTACCAGCGTCCTCAATCGGGGGGGCGCAGAACAACAGCTTTACTATCTCCTCAAGTATCTCCGTCCTCAGCCCGACGTGACTGTCGTCTCGTTGGGCGGGACGGGGCATTGGGAACAGGCGATCAAAGACTTAGGCGTGCGGGTGATTCCGCTCAAGCGCAAAAGTAAAGGCGACCTGTCGCGCTTGTTTGAACTCATGCAGATCATCCGTTCCGGTCACTATGACATTGTGCATCTGTGGATCGACAACGTTCCCGGCATTTATGCCCATCTCGCCATGTTTGCCGTTGGACACCCGCGTTTCATCACAGGCGAACGCGCCGATATTTACAGCCAACCGGGGTGGTATCGCCGCTTTAAGCGCGTGGCAAACCGTCGGGTCAAGCGGGTGCTGTGCAACTCAAACGCCACTGCCCGCAACGTGATTCACGAACGACTCGCCTCAGCAAGTCAAGTCGATTACATCCCGAACGGTATTGAGCTGGATCGTTTCACGCCGAAACCTACCCCATCCGACACAATTACGGTGGGCATGGTGGGCAGCCTGAGCGCGGTCAAAAACCCTGAAATGTTCGTGCGGGCAGCCGCAAAGGTGATCGAAATACAGCCGTCCGTGCGCTTTATGCATGTGGGTGACGGCACAATGATGGACGATATGCGTCAGCTTGCGCGTGATCTTGAGATTGCCGACTCGCTCACTTTCTACGGGCTGCGAGAGGATATTCCGAAGCTGTTGCAGCAAATGGATGTTTTCGTACTGACGAGCAACAGCGAAGGCACGCCTAACGCCGTCATGGAAGCAATGGCAGCGTCGCTCCCCTGTGTGACGACGAATGTGGGCGATTGCAGCGGCTTGATCACCGACGGTGAAAACGGCTACCTCGTTCCGGTAGGCGACATTGATCAACTGGCGGCGGTGCTGCTCAAACTCACTAAAGATGCAAGTCTACGCCGCCGCATGGGACAAAACAGTTGTGAACGCATTCAAGCCTATGACGTGCATCGTATGGCGGAACGCTACCAAGTAATCTACGCCGACGTGTTGAAATAATCCACTCCACACTCTCATCCTTCAATAGGCGGGACACATCCCGCCCCCACAGCAGTATATTCAATCGACCTGTCCCCCCTCTCCTTTTTCGGGGGCTAGGGGGTGAGGCTTGTTT
>Ga0163147_10009309_pt1 | contig 10660 bp, 9 predicted proteins | sample OliLakLV19MP6G1_FD_148597 | JGI IMG/M metagenome (GOLD analysis project Ga0163147, IMG submission 148597) | Freshwater microbial mat bacterial communities from Lake Vanda, McMurdo Dry Valleys, Antarctica- Oligotrophic Lake LV.19.MP6.G1 | ecosystem: Environmental > Aquatic > Freshwater > Lake >... | reverse complement strand
AGAACGGCAAGTAACAGGATAGCCGCTCCAAGAACCGCCGCGCAGCAAATGTGAAGTTTCGTTACGCTCTATCCACGCGCTACCATCTTCTGGTGCTCCTTTGTAATTGCTATGCCATGTGTCGGCACACCATTCCCATACGTTACCGTGCATATCAAATAGACCAAAGGAATTTGCAAACTTAAAATAGCCTACAGGGGTTGTTTTCTGACGATACTCGCCTTCTTTCCCGCGTCCATAAACTTTAGTAGTTCTGTAGTTCGCAACTTCGGCATCTATTGTCTCGCCAAAGTGAAACGGTGTTGTCGTTCCTGCTCTACAGGCATATTCCCATTCTGCTTCGCTCGGTAAACGATACTCTTTACCTACCCGATCCGAAAGGCGACGACAAAACTCTACGGCATCATTCCATGAAACCTTTTCGACTGGGTGATTTGGGCTATCTGGCTCATCCTTAAATCGCGATGGATTATTACCCATCACCGCCTCATACTGCGCCTGTGTAATCGGATATTTCCCTATGAAAAATATCCCAACACTGACTTTGTGCTGCGGACGCTCATTATCTCTAGAGTCTTCTTCATCCTTGGATGCTCCCATCATAAAAGTACCGCTTGGTATCATTACCATATCTAGGGTGATGCCTTGCCCTAGCGGCTCGACAAACTGCTGTCCTTGTTGGGGTTGCTTGCGAACCTGAATTTTTGCTTGCTTTTGCAAGTAGAGATTGCGCGACTCTGTGACTACGATCTCTCCAAGCTTGTAACTAAATTGCTCTAATTGGAGTTTAGTCTGCACTGGGAAATCGATTATAGCAATATCAAACTCAAACTCTTGTAAAAATGGCAATTGCTCGTCCAGAGTTACTTCCAAAGCTGGCTCATCAATTGACAGTTCTGTTTTGATTGGAAGCGGAATTTCTCTTAGTGCAGAAAGGCTACTTGCTTCATTGACCTGTCTCGCAAAGGCAAGTACTTCGGGATATGCATCTAATTGTGGTGCGTATTCCGAAACAAGTTTCGCTAACCCATTAATCTCTACACGTAAGCTGCGATCGCCTTGAGTCGATGATTCGTCTAACAGTTGTCGAAACCTTTCTACAATCTGCTTGACGGCAGTTTCGCGCCGATCGTCTAGATAAACCATCGCTGCCCACTGTTGCGACTCTAGCTCGGTAGCAGACAGATAGCGTTTTTCTTTCACCAAGTAGGCAATGTAGTGCATCAACAACGATGCCACTTCCTGCTTTGCCCCAGCATCCAACCTACTCAGCAATATTGAACGAACTGGAGATTCCATCACAAATCGCTCATAGCCAACTTGACGACAGAGATCGGATAACAAGAGATCGGCTTCGGCAATCCAAGGTACTTGACCTCGCAAAAAACGAGATCGTAAAAAGCCAACCAATTCAGGTGTAATAATCAAGGGCAATGCAGCATACTCTGCCAATCTTAGATGAGCTACCCCAAATCGATCGAAAAAATTCGCGATGGTTTGTGAGGCAATTTTGCGATCGAGTTCAGTTGTATTCATCGTTTACCTCTGCCTGTGGTCGTTTGACCTCTTGCCTGAGCGATCGCGAGATCGAGTTCCTCTCGATCTAAAGAATACATCGGTACAAAGTAGGCAATTTTTTCGGCAGAAGTATTATACCAACGCTCTTTAGGTAGAGGGTTTAACCAAACAATCGTATCGACCTCTTGCCGCAACGTATATAAAAACTCAGTGCAGGCATGAAATCTCTCAAAACTATCATGCCCTTTCGCTGCACCGCCATCGCTAATAATCATCACAATCGTATCGCGATCGGATTCCGCCAAAGCAGCTTTGGTTGTTTTAATCGGTCTCAACGCTAATGGTTCCGCCAGATATTCATCGCAAAAAACAGTGTCAGTAAAGACATTACGAAAATAGAAGACTTCAACACGCTCGATTCCACTTTCGTCTAGAGCTGTTTCTACAAGGTCACGCACAAAGCGATGAAAAGGAACCATTGACCCTTCTCGATCGACAAGTAACACCAAATGGGTGCGATTAACTTCTCGTCGCCGATAGATGGGTGTGAGATAAAAGCCCTGCTGTGCAAATGCTGCCACTGTTGCCTGCTCATCCAAAACATCCTGTCGCCCCAGTGGGATAAGCCGCCGCAAATGTCGCCAAGCATAGACCATCGATCGCCGCGAAATAGGAAAATCTTGGTCTAGATCTCCACTACCTTCACCTTCGATCGCTTCCACTCTGGGCGCACGCACAGGCACAAAGTCAAATTTCGGCTCGCTTTGCGGGATTGGGGCTATCTCTAGGGTGGGGCTAAAGCTCTCTTCAGCGATCTCGGTTTCTAGATTGCTCTCGGTACTATCTAATTGGTCAGATCGAGAACGCTGAGTTTGCTGTTGTTCGGGTAGATTCTCGGCATAGACTTCATCCCAGATCGGCTCAAAAAATTTTAATTCATCTCTCGACTGACACCAGAGCAGCCGCAAAGTTAATTTGAGATCTTCAGGATTGTTGGTATATCCCTGTTCCACTGCATCGATCGCCGCCAAATATTTTCCTACGCCAGGACGAAACCCTCGCTTACGTAATCGCGAGAATAATCGCTTCAAAATTGATTGTGCATCAAAAGTACTCATAGGGCATTTATTCAGCAGGTCGATATTTTAGCCAATCGCTGCGATGTTTGAACAATACTTCACGGTATGGCACTATCTCAGCTTCGAGTTGCTCTTTGAGCTGAGCGGCATCAAAAGATGCAGATAGATATGACTGCAAAACCTTGAGCCAATCGAGAAATTCACTAGTCCCTGGTTTTTTGTAGAGGCTCTGATTAGCTCGAATTTTGAGGAACCCTTCGACTGCCTCTTGTACTAACGTTGAATCTAAAGAAGCGACTATTCCTTGCATGGGAACAGAGTCGGGAGGAGATTTCTCTATTTTTACTTCGTAATGCATTTTTACGATATTCTCTAGAGCCTCAGTTGTTTTAGGAAACTCTAAGAAGAAATACAGACAGCGACGTAAAAATGGAGCAGGAAGATTGCCCTTCTCTTTATTACTAGTGATAATCACAATCGGCTTATGGAGTGCAGGTATTTCAGTTCTAGTTTCGGGAATCGAAAACTTCCAATCTTCTAGAACTCCAAGTAAATCATTGGGGAAATCGAGATCGGCTTTGTCGATCTCGTCAATCAGTACTACCGCAGGTCGATCGCACACAAATGCCTTGCCCAATGCCCCATAGTCTAAATAATCCTCAGATTTACTAGGGTCGCGTTTTTTCTCAACATCGACTGAACTAGTTTGCACATCATGCAATCGCAACACTGCATCATAAGTATACAGACCATCACGGACTTTCGCCGTAGATTGGACATCCCATCGATAAAATGGATAGCCTAGCTCATAGGCTACTGCTTTTGCTAGACAGGTTTTTCCACAGCCCGCTTCACCTTCGATCAGCAAGGGACGCTCTAATAAAATCGCAAGATTGACTGCCTGAATCAATTCTTGTTCCGCTACATAAGGCTCTGGAGTTTTAGGGGAGTCCTTATGTGGATTATTCGATCGGCGGTTGCGATCGTTGTAAAAACGTGGCTTATTTGTCATCATATTTCTCTCCTAGTTTAGATCCTTAAGTAAAGCAGAAACGCTCTTGCAAATCAGCAAAAATGGATAATGGCAATCCCTCTGATGTTAGAAAAATCCTTCTCGCCTCCCTAGATCGGTCATCATCTGACGGAAAGCTAACGTATTCCATTAGCCAGTTTCTAATTTCTGGTTCTGTCCAAGTACATAAGTCTATTTTGATACTCTGACAATTTAAGTCAACAAATTTTGAATCCAATAAACCTCCATCGCTCACAATACTAATAAAACGAACTCGCTCACCGCGCTCAATAATTTGCGCTCGTTTTGCCTTTAAAGGTTCCCAAAAACTATCATAAAAACTTGTCAGTAAATCGACTTGACAATCTTCGAGAACGCCTAAATTTTGTAACTCAAAGAAAAATGTCCGACCAGAACAGCACTGTTGAATGATTGTATTAACCAAGATTTCTGGACTAAGCGAAATTTCATGGCTAGGAATTTTCAGGCATTCGGCAATATTCAGCATCCAGCCCTGATTATCAGTCCACATCCCAGATTTTGGATCGATAATGATACTTTTAAAATTAGGCTTCCCATTACTAAAGCGATCGCGAATTTCATCGATCAGTAAATTGCCCTTGTAGTTGTGACATTTTTCAATAATTAACTCAAGAAATCCTCCTTGTTCTTCTAAGGATTGACATCGAGGACTAATTTGCCTTCTTGCCTCAGTGAAGTCAATTTTTGCAAGATTGATTTTTGTGATTTTAAGTTCTTTCGGTGGTAATTCTTCAGGTCTGAGAGATTTTTTAAGTTTCTCGATCTCATTCATATTTGTCACTATTTTCTTGTTGTTCTGAAATCTCTTGTCAATATTAGTTTCTTGCAAGCTCCTCATAGAATTTATCTCATCTTCTAAATGCTTTATTCTTTCAATGTTTTGCCTGTCTTGAGTCTCTCCATTTCTTTCGATCGAGATCGCTTGCCTATCCCAAAACTCAATTACCTTATTGGGTGTGCGATAAAACTGGGGCATTTGTGGATATGGCAAACTTCTTAACTTCTCCCTCACCGCATCCTCGATCGATGCACAGGTAATCCGCCGCTCAGTATCGCCCATCCGCGCTAGAGCCTCTACTAATACTCTCGTAAATGCACCCATCTCACCCGCAATTTCCTGATAGGCGATCTCTTGCTGTCGCGAAGCCGTGATGATTAAGCGAGTCTTGCCATCATTTTGATCGACCAACTCACGGAAATCCACCAAATCTCCACCATAACAACAATCCAACCAAACAATCTGTTCTCTAGCAGGACAATCTTTCAAGAATTTTTTGATCGTATCAATCTCGATCGACTTACGATAACCTTCATCATATTTTTCACTTTCAGTCGTCGCCAAATACGTTTTAGGATGAAATTGCTGACCACGCAAGCCATGCCCCGAAAAATAAAACAATACGGTATAGAGATCTGTCGCCGTAAATAAATGTTTTATTTCAGTTTTAAGTCGATCGAAGGTTATCCCGTTTTTCCCCACTCGTACTCGATCGCCCTCCACCACGTCAGGCAACCGCTTTACTGTGAAAGTTGGCTCTAAAATATCGGCGATCGCATTGGCATTATTGGTAAAACTGGCAAAATTCCCTAAATCCTGCTTTGAATATTTACTAACCCCAACCACAACCGCCTTACGCTGCATACCTAGATAATTTGGAAACTTCTTTGCTATTCTATAGCCGTTACCAGAGGAAATCCAACATGACCCAACTTATTCCCCTCCAAATCGATGAAAACACAATCATCTATATCGAAGCCACAGAAGGTATTATCCTCCCAGAACAATCAACCAACGAGACAGGATTAGTTGGATACGGCGACGATACAACCACAGCCGACAGACTCAAACAAAACTTCGATCGCTTTAAAGCCACCCTCACTCACTACACCCAAAACACGCTCAGTGCCTTTAAACAAGTCGGTGATGCCAATGTCGATAAAGTAACCCTTAAGTTTGGCATCAAAATTGCAGGTGAAGCAGGTATTCCCTACATTACCAAAGGCACAGCGGAAAGCAATCTCGAAATTACGGTTGAATGTTCTTTCCCAAAAGCGTAGTTTTGGCGACCTTCGCTCATATTTCGACTGCGCTCAATAGCCATCACTTCACCGTTCGCACAACTACAGAACCAACCACCGAAATATCACCCAAACTCATCAGGTCAGATCGCGTTGCTGCCTTGAGAGTTACCAACGCTTTGCCACCACCGATATGTTGCACACTCGCAGCACTGAAGTATCGCGGATCGGATGTACTAACTAGGATATCTCCATCTTCTGTTTCTAATTGCCCAGTTGCAAAAGTGTTATCCCCTAGAACGTCGGATAGAGATGACAACGATCGAACCTCTGGAATGCCGATCGATTGGGTTTCGATCGTAATAGTTTTACCAAAATCTAGCACGATTTTAGTCGGTCTGATTTGCGCTTCCTGACTCGCTCCAACCCGATATTTATGCTGCTTGTCTGCCACCACAAGATCTGTCTCCGTCGCGGCGGCTAACACCCGAAACCGTTGCTTGTCAAAGGCTTCTTGGGTAATGCGATGTACACCTGTAACGGTAGCAAATATCTCTTTGCTGTCAGCGTATTGGTAATAAATATCGACTGCGCCTGGAGCAGAACCCAACCAATTCGAGAAGCCTGTGAGGATGCCACCGTTGAGATTGAGATAGCAGGTGAACACCAGAGCGATCGACATCAACCCACAAAACAACCGCTCGGTAATACTGCCAGTCTTCAGCCGAAAGTTTGGATCGAGTGGGAAAACACCGCGTCTGGGATTGGGATAGAGAATCGGCACACCAGTTTTGCTACACGCATCTAGCAACCAACCCGATAAATACCCGATCGATGCCGACCAATAAACCTCTGCACTAAAAATCAGAAGTGGTAGCAACACCACCCAAGCGATCGCCGTACCCAACAAACTATGGGTGATTTGCCGATGTCCCCACCTGCTCACAAAATCGCTTAATGGTCGCAATACACGCCCGATATAACTATCAGGAGTATCCAAGTCTGGCAATTGGGAAGCGATCGCACCCACGATCAGCAACACAGGATCTGCCGTGCATAGGGCCAGCGCGACAGTAGTAGTGCTAAAAGCTGCGTGAGTGAGAGACATCATTTGATTTGGCTCTGCTTTTTACTAACTTTAGTAGACAACATATAGCCAATTCTCGCCACCACCGCCGCGAGTCCACCCATGATGACAAGATTACTATTGTTCACACCTTGCCCGATATACCGCAGCACGATTAGCAGACACAGCATCACCAGAACCACAGGCGTTAAGTCGATCCAATCCGTTGCCGCGTCTACTTCTGTTTCGATGTCGATCGACTTTTCATTCACTGCCCTTAGAAGTAGTTGCGGATTACCATTACCTTTCGAGGCAATCGCTCTAATTTGATGGTTAGAAAGCTCGACACCTTTCTGTATGGCTAATTCCTTCACCAGACGATAACTATCCCAGTAAGACAAAGGTTTAAGCTTCCAGCGTGGAAATTTGAGATAGAGTTCTCTGCCCTGTGGCAATGTCGCTACTAATAAAATTGGCACAGATCGATCGATCCACTGCTCGGCATGATTCCGCAACGTCACAGGAATTGATTGAGCCTTGTCGATAATCAGCACTGGCTTAGTTTTCGCCAACTCATCACCAATTTCTACCAGTAGCTCTTGCTGAGTTTTTCGCACATCACGCCCGTTGCTCTGTCTCGTCGGATCGATCGACAAATAACCCGCTAGAGCCTTCACAAAGTCCCCAACTGGTGAAGCCCAAGGAAGATAGATGCTGTCTGGAATAGAGTCTTTGATCTGCAAGGCAAGATGTGTCTTGCCCACGCCCCAATCACCGAACATCAACAACGCTTGTCCACGCATCAAAGTTTCAGTGATAAAAATTTTTTCACTATTACGAAGCGGTAGGGCTTGCGCTCCCAAATCCTTGTAGCCACTGTTTTGTAACGCTTTCTTAAGTTTAGCCTGCATAAAGTTTACTTAACCGCTTCCACTCGCTGATCCGAGAATAGCCACACACTTTACCTGTTCGAGTTTGCACGATTCGTCTAATCGATCGATAGCTGGGCAAGATGTCTCTGGCTAACTCATCCAAGATTTTGTAGACTGCCACTGTTCGTCGGTACTGCGGACGACCACTAAAAATTGCTTCCCAGTTGGGTTGATACTTTTGGGTTATTGGTTTGCTGGTGATGTTGTGGGCGTGGCGGTATTCGATCGCTTCTTTGTGACTGGTAATTTTGGGCTGTTGGGGGCGCATCACCCGTTCCCACAGGTTGCGTAAGAATTTAAAAATCATGGGCGTAAAACGAGATTAAGACTTAATCGTAATCTAGTCCCATATTTATTGCCATTCTTCGAGTTGAAGTAATGATCGATCGCGCTGTAAGTTCGATGGAACGACCAAGTTCATCGGCGGCTAGGAACCTATGGCTCCTGATAATAACTTTTATTCCGCCGCTGCAACGACTTGTTATACAGCGACGACTAACTCAACAAGTAATATGAGCAATGTTGATGGTTAATCAGTTTGAGGATGGTCGCCATTCATTCTGATACTCTCTATTTCGCTCCACAAGAATTTTAATGGATTCATCAGTAAGGTTTAGCTCTCTTAATAAGCAAGTCTGTAGGATCACAGTCAAAGTATGAAAAAGATGGGATAACTCCTGACCTCTCGCCGTCTGTTTTCGTTTTTCTTTATCATTATGCGTCAATGCATTCCGAGTTTCAGAAGCTCTATGAGAAAACAATTCCCTATCTTCTACATTTCCTATAAAATTATTTGGCAGTAAGGAGAACACATCACTGAGAATTTCTTTGAGTTTTGTCTCTAAAGTAAACCGAGTTTGAGATTTCAGCTTTCCCTTTAAAGCATTTCTAAACTCATCACTAATTCCATTTTCTTTATCAACACCTTCACTCGGAAAGGTTTCCAACACCTCTAGAAATTTCTTATAGAGTCCTGTTTTATAAACTCTTTTATCCTGATACATGCTTTCATATTTATTACTGTGATAAACTTCCAAGGCTTGAATCATGTTAAGAAAGCGATAATGCAGGTAAAGGCTAGGGGTATACATTGTGGTCATAAAAAGTTCAAAGACAGCTTCATATATTTCCTTTTTGTGAAGCCATTCTTTGAATACTATTCCTAATTTATCTTCTACATCACTATAAACAAACAGCATTTCATGTAGAGATATTTTTATTTTAGAATGCTTTTCAGAATTCCAAATGGCAAATAGTATATTAACCTGAGTTTCCCTAGTCTCTACTTCAGTAGAATATGAACCGTCATCCTTAAGAATTGGCTTCTCATAAGTAACATCTACATTTCCAGTGACAGCAGTCATTGACGAAGGCTTTGACATCGCAAAACTTAGAAAATCACGGAAATGCATAATTAATTCAATGCACCGATCTATTGATTTATTCTTTGGATTTTGTAAGGTTAAAAATGTTTTTTGCTCAACATCACCCTTGTAATAAGTTGCCCCAAAATATATATCAAAAGGATTAACATATATCTGTGAAAAAGTAACAGATATATCTAGTCCTTCGACTTCAGCAATAGGAATACTTGCAGGTGGTTGATAGCTAATCCATATTTTATTTTCCTCACCAGCCAGAATAGCTTGAACGCCAGACTTTCCAATCCACTCTTCTAAATGGGAGTATCGTACAGAAACAGACTTAAATTTAATTTCCTGCTCAGTCTGGAAGTGAATTTTACGAAAAACATAAGTAGCTTGAAAGAAAAGATCAGGTCTGCTTGTTATCGAGCCAGAACACTGATATAAGGTGACTTCTTCATTATTCTCAAGCAGCCCAAGAATAATAGTTTCTTCAGGTTTAATGAAATCAAGCGCGATACTTTCTTCTGTTATCTTTGCGTTCTCAAAAGGAAGAATCTCACCTGCTGGCAGCAAGTCTTTTGCCTTACTTATCTCTTGAAATTGCAAATCATAAAAAGAACCCATTAATTCTAACTTCGCCCCATTACTTGGTGAAAAACTAAGTTTGCCTGGGACTAATACTTCTGGGCTATTCGGAAGCCACCATTTGCCCAAACTTACAAACTCTTCCATCATTGTTTACCCAAAAGAACATTTACTCTAATTGACTAACGTAGAAAGAGAATGCTACCTGACTCAAACTATAGTCACAGAAGCAACTTCACACCATATTTGACCCATAAGCTACTGCCACGTTCCCACTAGCCGCCTAAGCTGTATAACGTAGCCATCACCGGCGGGAATGGAGCGCAGCGGAATTCCCGTCCGTGTGCATGGCATGGTTAGCCGCCTTGTCTTAAGTTATCTTGTGGCTCGAAGGCAATATCACGATCCATTCCGAATGCAGCCTTAATTCTCACAGGATCAGTCTCTTTGCGAATCTCAATACCCTGAGGTACTTTTAGACGATTTGAGCCCCAATCATTGACAAAGATCGAGATTCCAGGACTACCTGAACCAGCAACGATTTCTGTGTCGTGACAACCCCATAAGTTCAAATAGACGGAACATGGTTTGCCCGTAAACATAATCTGTGTGTGAAGACACCCCCAAGCATATACATGTGTTGAGGTCCGGACTTCCAATTCAAGTTCAGATTGATTAAGTCCCCAAATAAGAAAAAACCCACCCTCTAGTTGTTCGGTAATCTTAAGATCTTTACCTCCAAAAATGTCTATACGACCACGGTCTATCATTCTTTTATCCTCCTTACGGCTAACTAGTGTTTATGCAGAAAGTTTCTGGGTAACTACCCTAATCAAGATGATTATACCGAAAGTTTGTGGGTAATACCAGCATTTGAGGGAGATATCCAGACAAATGCAGTCATAATTTCTCCTTACGTTCGATCGAATCTTTAATACTCATCACCAGCCCCAAATCGTCTGCCCGACCATCACAGTAAAACGTTAGATCTCGATCGTCGCTATAACTGAATCGCCAAATATTCACAAACTGGTCAGGAT
>Ga0163147_10009306_pt1 | contig 10664 bp, 7 predicted proteins | sample OliLakLV19MP6G1_FD_148597 | JGI IMG/M metagenome (GOLD analysis project Ga0163147, IMG submission 148597) | Freshwater microbial mat bacterial communities from Lake Vanda, McMurdo Dry Valleys, Antarctica- Oligotrophic Lake LV.19.MP6.G1 | ecosystem: Environmental > Aquatic > Freshwater > Lake >... | reverse complement strand
ATAAATAACAGTCCGATCATGGCTGTCATCACAATAGCGGGGTACACCAAAGCCCCTTTTGTCTTTGCTTTAAACTCTTTTGATTTTTCCATGTTTTCAGCCAACCGTTGCAAAATTTCGTCCAAGACACCACCAATTTCACCCGCTCGCACTAACTGCACAAAGGTTTTATCAAAGACTTTATCTTGTTTTCCCAATGCATCTCCAAACGAGCTACCACCCTCGACATCTTTCAAGATCTCGCTCACCATTTTTACCATAGAAGGTTTTTTATTTTGTTCTTGCAAGATATTCAGAGATTCTGTCAATGTAAGGCCAGCCGTAATCATAGTAGAAAGCTGGCGAGTAAAATTGACAATATCATCATCTTTTATCTTGCCAATAAAATTATTGATGAAAGTCAAACCAGTCTCCTCAACAGGCACAATATCAACCACAAACAAACCTCGCTCGTGCAGAATTCCGGCCGCATGCTGAACCGTTCGCGCTTCAACCTTGCCTTTGACGGTATCGCCGTGTTGATTTTTAATGGTGTACTTAAAGTAAGACATATGCGCTTAATTTCCTCCCAGGAGCCTATCCATTTCTTGGAGCCGGAAAGCATACTCACGCGCCTGGGTAGCGGTAATAACACCCTGCTGAACCATAGTTAGCAAATGATTCTCAATCAACATCATGCCTGAGGCTGCGGAAGTTTGGATAACCGTATCAATTTGGTGTGTTTTTGCCTCACGAATAAGATTGCGGATAGCCCCATTGGCAATCATGATTTCACAAGCAGCCACTCGACCGCCATTCGTGCGAGGAATCAGACGTTGAGATAACACCGCCACAATAGTAGAAGCCAACTGCTGGCGGATTTGTGCTTGCTGATGAGCTGGAAAAACGTCAACAATACGATCAATCGTCTGGGCTGCTGTTGAGGTATGGAGCGTAGCAAAAACTAAGTGCCCGGTTTCGGCAGTCGTAATAGCTGCAGCAATTGTTTCGTAGTCGCGCATCTCACCTACCAGCACTACATCTGGATCTTGACGCAGTGCCGAGCGTAAAGCAATCTCCCAACCCAAAGTATCCAAATGCATCTCTCGCTGAGAAATGATACTTTTGTCTGATTTATAAATGAACTCAATGGGGTCTTCTATGGTAAGAATGTGTTGATTTCGGGTGTGGTTAATTTCATCAATCATGGCTGCCAGAGTAGTCGACTTGCCTTCACCAGTGGGGCCTGTTACTAGAATCAAGCCTTGCCGGTAGTGAGTAAATTCGTGCAAGACAGTGGGCATTGATAGCTCATCTAAAGTCTTGATCTCGGTAGGAATTAAACGAAAAGCCGCCGCAATGGTACCCTGCTGGTGATACACATTAATTCTAAATCTGCCTACTTCTCTAAATTGATACCCAAAATCAAGCTCTTTTTCTTGGGCTAAAAATTCTTTTTGCTCTGCACTCAGCAAGGGAATAATCAAAGCTTCAGCTTGCTCAGAACTCAATTTTGGCGTGCCCTCAATGGGCAAGAGTTGTCCATCCACACGTAGGTGTGGTGGCATACCAACCTTGATATGGATATCAGAGCCGTGCTTGTCTGAGAGCATCTGCATGATGTCATGTATGTTCATACGCATTCCTTCTTAAGTCTATACTTCTGCTACTCTCAATACTTCTTCAATTGTGGTTGCTCCTTCTAAAGCCTTCAAATAGCCATCTTGTTTCATGAGTAGCATACCTTCTTCACGAGCGACTCGCTCTATCTCCATATCGGAACTCTTTTTCAAAATGAGTGACCGTATAGCATCGGTAATCGGCATCACCTCATAAATACCAACTCTCCCTTTGTAATCAGGTTCTTTTTGCGGCCTATTTTCAGAGGGGCGTACCAACGTAATAGCAGTGGGGTCTTTACCATTCTGCTTGCACCAAGCATCAAAATAGGTACCGAGCACATTCCGAATGTCCGCCATGACAGCTGGCTCGGGCGTGTATTCTTCTTTGTAGTCTTCATTCACTTTTCGGACAATACGCTGAGCCATGGCTAAGGTGAGCGTTGAGGCCAAAAGAAATGACTCTGCACCCATGTCCACCAAACGAGGCACCGCGCCAGCGGCAGAAGAAGTATGCACGGTAGAGAACACCAAGTGACCAGTCAAAGAAGCTTGCAAAGCTAGATCAACCGTCTCGCTATCACGAATTTCTCCCACCATGATAATGTTTGGATCTTGGCGTAAAAATGAGCGCAAACCAGATGCAAATGATAAACCAGCTTGCACGTTAATTTGAACTTGATTGACGCCGGTCATCTGGTACTCAACTGGATCTTCCAGCGTCATAATATTCACCTTTGGCGTATTAATTTCGTGTAAGACAGAGTAGAGGGTAGTGGTTTTTCCCGAACCAGTCGGACCAGTTACCAGAACAATGCCATGGGGAACGTGAATGGCAGTTTGGAGGTGGCGCAAAGCCAAACCTCGCAAACCCAGATCTTCCATACTTGGCACAACAGCATTCTTTTTAAGCAACCGCATCACGATTTTTTCGCCATGAATAGTGGGCAGCGTAGAAACACGCAGATCTACTTCTTCACCACCAGACTTAAAATTGAAACGTCCATCTTGAGGAATGCGCTTCTCATCAATTTTCAGATCAGATAAAATTTTAATCCGCGACACCACCGCGTCTTGGACAGATTTAGGCAAAATTAATTTTTCTTGCAAAATTCCATCGATGCGGTACCGTACCCGAGTTTTTTCTTCTTGTGGCTCAATATGCACATCAGACGCTCGAGCTTTCAGTGCAAAAGCCAAGATAGTTTCCACGATTTTGGTGATTGGTGCTTCTCGAACTACCGTTTTTGAAAGCGCCGCAAACTCCTGTTTTTCTGTTTGTTGCTGCGGACCGCCTATCTGAGAATCAGCAATGGCTTGAGTTACTTCAGTACTTAAGCTCTGCGCATAGCGCTCGGCAATCATTCGCTCAATCTCACTCAGTGTGGAGTAATGAGGTAAAATTCGAAAACCAGTTTTTTGAGCTGCAAAATCAACTGCTCCCAAATCAAGTGGATCTGCCATGGCCACTGACAGGGTTTTTTCTTCTTTATTCAAAGCAAACGGGAACATGGTGTACTTGCGAGCCACACCTTCTGCGAGTTGGGACATTGCCTCTGGCGAGATGCCAACATCTGCCAGCCGCACAAACGGAATATTATAAAATTCAGCCTTGGCTTGTATTAAATCATCCTCGCTCACCAATTTCTTCTCCAGCATGATTGACTCAATGCTTTTGTTTGTCAGTATTTGCTGGGCTTCAAGTTGTTGAGCTTCATCGACTGTTAAACTACCATTCTGAACCAGAACGTCGGTCACAGAACGAATAACTTGCGGGGCAGCAGCGGGAACTTGAGGGATAGGAACAGGCGCCGGGGTAGGCACTTCGTCTTGGGCAGTCATCATGTTCGTTGTACCAATAACTCTTGGTATATGTATACTGACACATCTAGACAACTGCTGCAAGCAAAGCAATCATATGAACGAGGTTTTTTTTACTACCCAGCTCATCGAAACCGCAGTAGTTCCTGACGTACCAACTTTACAACAACACATCTTGAAACAACTCCTTAAAGAGGTGCCGCACCTAAAACTTGAGCCCTCGCACCTAAGACTGCAGTTTCTGAATGAGCCAACTGAGAATTTAACAATCGAACTAGTCCGCTCCCTCATCACACAGTTGAGTTATGCCTATCGACAGCAACTGCCACAAATCTTTGTGCTCTTCAACGTGGAAACAGCCAACACTGCGGCTCAAAATGCTATACTTAAAAAACTAGAAGAGCCGCCCGCCAATACCTGCTTGGTGCTCGTCACAACCAACAGCTCAAATATCTTACCTACCATAAAATCTCGTTGTAAAAGCTCAAAAATTACACAAGCAAAAGTGGGAGTGGTATCAGATCCATATGCGGCGGCTATAGAAAATACCAATCTTGCAACGCTGTCTGTTCGAGCAGTTTTAGAAAAAATTGATACTCTTTCTGATAGGGATGAGGCCCTAACTTGGTGCCGCACCTTGCTTGCCCAAGCAGTTCAAGAATATCAAGCCAAGCCGACAGTACCAGCTACAACCCAGCTGCGTGCTATCACTGCCGCCATCAGCGATTTGCAAGCAAATCTACATAGCAAACTCGCACTCGAACATCATTTTTTACCCGTCTGTTTCAGAGCTGGGACAAAATAAAGACGATTTTGGCAGCAATCAGTGGCTTGCTGCCAGAAACTTGCTTACATTTCCCAAGAGAATGTGATATAACTTTGTGATCATGACGCCACAGCCCGCACAACATTATGAAGCTTCAGATATCAAAGTCTTGGAAGGTTTGGAGCCGGTTCGCAAGAGACCGGGTATGTACATCGGTTCCACTGATGTTCGTGGCCTCCATCACTTAGCCAAAGAAATAATTGACAACGCTGTTGATGAAGCTATTGCCGGCTACGGCAAGACCATCCAACTGTATTTTTCCAACGTAACTCCAGAAGAAAAAGCTGCCAGCCACGAAGATCTGATTGGCGAGATGGCCCTCACGGTTGTTGACGGCGGCAGAGGTATTCCAGTAGACATGCACAGCTCTGGCGTATCAGCCCTAGAAGTGGTTATGACCAAGCTTCACGCTGGTGGTAAGTTTGAAGAAACTGCCTACCAAGCATCCGGTGGCCTGCACGGAGTTGGGGCTGCGGCTGTCAATGCCCTTTCAGCTTTGATGAGAGTTGTCGTGAAGCGAAACAACAAATACTACTTTCAAGAATATATCAAAGGCTCTCCAAAAGCACCCACAATAAATCTTACTGAGTCAGAAGTAATCAAATTATTTCCAGAGCAATCAAAAGATTTCATAACCTATCAAACAGGTACTATTGTGTACTTCTCGCCCGATAAAAGTATTTTCTCAACCACCACGTTTAGCGCTCGAACATTAGAAGAAGTTCTCAAAGATCGTGCTTACCTCATGGCAGGCTTGTACTTTCAATTCTTTAACTTAATTGATGGTGTTCAAAAACATTTCTACTTCCAAGGTGGGATTAAATCACTTGTCTCCCACCTGAACATGACGCGCAAAACACTCCATGAGGTCTTCTACACCAGTGGAGTCTGGACAGATGATGCCAACGGCAAAAAAATTGGAGTTGAAGTAGCGCTCCAATATTCTGATAGTTTTACCGAACGAGCGGAAAGTTACGTCAACGTCATTCACACTCCAGATGGGGGAGCGCACTTAATTGGCTTTAGAACTGCCCTGAATAAGGTCATGAAGGATTACGCCACCAAGAATAACCTCCTCAAAGACAAAGAAGTGTTTGCCACAGAAGATTTGCGTGAAGGTTTAACCGCTGTTGTTTTTGTGAAGATGCCGGCAAATGATCTACAATTTGAGTCCCAAACCAAAACCAAGCTCAACAACACAGAAGCTCAATCAGCGGTCTATCAAGTTTTCAAAGACGGTTTTGATACATTCTTAGAAGAAAATCCCAAGGCTGGCCGCATTATTGTTGACAAGATTATGTTGGCTGCACGCGCTCGCCTGGCGGCTCGCGCTGCAAAAGACGCCGTTATTCGTAAGGGCGCGCTAGAAGGTGGCTCACTCCCAGGTAAACTGGCTGACTGTCAAACCAAAATCGCCGCAGAAGCAGAAATTTACATAGTTGAGGGAGATTCTGCCGGTGGCTCAGCCAAGCAGGGCAGAGACCGTAAGTTCCAAGCCATTTTTCCACTTCGCGGCAAGATCCTCAATACTGAGCGTGCTCGCTTAGATAAAATCGTGGCTTTTGAAGAGCTTAAACACCTCGTTATTGCCCTTGGAGCTGGTATTGGAGAGACATTCAATCCAGACAAATTACGCTATCATCGCATCATTCTCATGAACGATGCTGATGTTGATGGCGAGCATATCACAACCCTAGGTCTTACTTTTTTCTTTCGTCACTTGCCAGAAATAGTCAAACAAGGCTATCTCTATATTGCTATGCCACCTCTTTATAAAGTGTCAGCCGCCAAGAAGGAAACCTATTTATTCTCAGATGAAGAAAAAGACGCTTTGGTGCAAGAAATCAAAAGAGAAACACCAAACGCCGTAATTGGGATTCAGCGATACAAAGGTTTGGGAGAGATGAATCCTGAGCAACTCTGGGACACCACCATGAATCCCAAAACCCGCATGCTCAAAAAAGTAAGCATTGAGGATATTGTCAAGGCAGATGAAATTTTCACGACCCTCATGGGTGACGAAGTTATTCCCCGCAAAAAATTTATACAAAGTAACGCCAAAATGGCAAACTTGGATTTGTAAACAATAAGGAGCACTATGTCTGACGACCAATCTATCAAAGTCCTCATTGAAATTCCTGAGGGCTCGAATATTAAATACGAGCTAGATGAAGAGACTGGTGAAATGACCATTGATCGTCTTATGCCAACTGCTTTTCGCTATCCCATAAATTACGGCTTAGTTGTCGGCACACACGGTGAAGACGGTGATGCACTTGATGCGCTCGTTTTTATCTCTCGTCCAGTGACCAACAACGTCGTTATTACCTGCAAAGTTATTGGTGTTTTAGAGATGGAAGATGAGGCAGGCGTTGACCATAAATTAATGTGTGTGCCAGCCACAACCAAGATTGATCCTCTCTACGGAGCTTGGGAAAGCATGAGTGATGTTCCTTCTGCTCGGACATCAGAGATCAAACATTTCTTTGAACACTACAAAGACCTAGAAAAAGGTAAGTTTGTAAAATTACACGATTGGCAGGGCAAAGAGCGCGGACTAGAAATCCTCAAAGCCGCTCAAGAACGCCAAGCCTAACCAATCTATAAAAATCACTCACGCAAATGCAAGACAATCAAGACACACCACCAGAAGATCAAGCTCCAGATGAGGAAACAACCTCAAACGATGGCGAAACAACCTCGCTGGTCGGCACGATTACAGAAACCCGCTTTGGAAAAATGAAGCACGTCTCGATCGTCAATGAGATGAAACAGTCGTATCTTGATTACGCTATGAGTGTGATCGTAGCTCGAGCGCTCCCCGATGTTCGTGACGGACTGAAGCCGGTGCATAGACGCATTTTGTACTCCATGTACAAAAGTGGCATTCACCACAGTGGGAGTTACAAAAAATCTGCTCGCATTGTCGGAGACGTCTTGGGCCGCTACCACCCCCACGGTGATAGTGCAGTGTATATGTCCTTAGTTCGCTTAGCCCAAGACTTTAGTATGCGCTACCAACTCATTGATGGTCAGGGAAACTTTGGCTCTGTCGATGGTGATAGTCCTGCTGCTATGCGCTACACTGAGGCCCGTTTAGCCAAAATTACGCAAGAATTACTGCGCGATATCAATAAAAACACTGTCCCTTTTGTTGATAACTTCGATGGCTCTACCCAAGAACCAACGGTGCTACCTACTCGTTTACCCAATCTACTCCTCATGGGTTCTGAAGGTATTGCGGTCGGTATGGCCACCAAGATTCCACCTCATAATTTAACTGAAGTCTGTAATGCTATTCTTAAAATGATCGAAAAAGGTGGGGTGACTACCACCAACTCTGGCCAAAAAGATAGCACGGCTGCAACCGCAATTACCATCGAGCAAGCACTCAGTGCCGAAGCTCATGAACTAACAGGTACTTTCACCAGCGACATCACTATTGATGAAATTATGGAGTTTATTCAGGGTCCCGATTTTCCAACTGGTGGCACCATCTATGATTTTGCCGCCATTAAAGAAGCTTACCGCACGGGCAAGGGTAAGATTATTATTCGCGCTAAAGCCAGAATAGAGGAGACTACAAAGGGTGGCTTCCAAATCTTGGTGACCGAGCTACCGTATCAGGTGAACAAGGCCCGGCTACTCATGAAGATTGCCGATCTTGTCCGAGATAAAAAAATCCAAGGCATTCGCGACCTCAATGATGACTCAGACCGCAAGGGTATGCAAATTACTGTTGATTTAAAGCGTGATGCACGGCCAAAAGTTGTCTTGAACAAGCTGTACAAATACACCGAGCTTCAAACTAGTTTCCCTGTCAATACCGTGGCTCTCAACTCCGAAGGCACGCCGCAATTAATGAATATTAAGCATATCTTGCAAGAATTCATTTCTCACCGCCAGTTGGTGGTAGTGCGTCGCAGTCAATATGAGCTCATAGAAGCCCGAGACCGTGCCCATATTTTGGAAGGCTTGCTCATTGCACTCAAGAACTTAGATGATGTCATTCAAACTATTCGCGCTAGCTCTGACTCAGATGCCGCCAAAGCTGCTTTAATGACAAAATTTGGCCTGAGTGAAGTCCAATCGCTGGCTATTTTAGAAATGCAACTGAAGCGATTAGCTGCGCTGGAGCGACAAAAAATTGAAGATGAATACCAGCTCGTTCAATCCACAATAGATGGCCTCCTCACCATCTTGTCCAGTCCCGATCGGCTCCTGGCTGTGATCAAAGCCGAGGTTGAGGAAATGATTTCTCTCTATGGAGATGCTCGCAAAACCAAGTTGATTAAAGGCAAAGTTGGTGAATTTAGTGAAGAAGATTTAATTGCCAATGAAGCTACCGTTATTACCTTAACTGAATCTGGTTATATCAAGCGGTCCAACCCTGATGCTTTCCGAGCCCAAGCAAGAGGCGGGAAGGGGAGTAAAGGTATGACCACCAAAATGGAAGACGTGGTCAAGACACTCCTGACGGCTCAAACCCACGATAGTCTGTTGCTTTTCACCAATCATGGTCGGGTCTTCAAAATGAAGGTTTTCGAGATGCCAGAAAGCTCTAAACAAGCCAAGGGGACGGCGGTGGTAAACTTAGTCAACCTCAACTCAGATGAAACGGTTCAGTCACTCCTAGTGATTGATGAGAATGGTGATCAAGACAAGTATATTACACTGGCAACTCGCCAAGGTTTAGTGAAGAAGACCGCGGTGAAGCTGTATCAGAACATTCGCCAGAACGGTATTATCGCTATTACTCTAAATGATGGCGATGAGTTGGTGTGGGGGAAATTAACTGATGGATCAGACCATTTACTGCTTGTAACGCACGAGGGTAAATGCATTCGTTTCTCAGAAGAGGAAGTTAAAACCTCCCAACGAGATACCAAAGGTGTGCGTGGTATCACTATTCGCAAAGATGACTACGTCGTTGGTATGGAGATCTTCCCTAGCAGCTATGCTGAGGGCGAGCCAGACAATGCCAAAACCTTCCACCAAATCATGCTTGTGACAGAAAAGGGCATGGGCAAGCGAACAAGACTCAAAGAGTACCCAGTCCAGAAACGAGCCGGAATTGGCGTTAAAGTAGCCTCAATAACGCCAAAGACTGGCGCAGTGGCGGCTGCCATGATGGTTACAGAAGAGCATGAGGAACTGGTTATTAGCACCCTTTCTGGGCAGGTAATCAAGTTGCCTATCACGAAAAAGTCTATACCCGTCCTCACACGGCCAACTCAAGGTGTCATTCTCATGAGACCAAAGCCAGGTGATAAGATCGTAGCCGCAGCGTTAACCTATCTAGAAGATGTCGTTGAGGGAGCAGTGAGTACAGCCACAGATGAAATTAGCGAAGAATAATTTGAGCTGTTATCTCCGCATTTTTTTGCTAGAATACAGTTCTCAGCGGGCCTGTAGCTCACTTGGCTAGAGCGCTTCTATGGCATAGAAGAGGTAAGGGGTTCGATTCCCCTCAGGTCCACTATTTTTATTCATATAGATTGAACAGCTTCCTCCTCCTTCTATCTCACGCGCGGAGCAAATCAGATTTAACGTCAGAAAATTTATTGATGTGATCAGGGTAGGAAAACTCTTTACTGAGCACTTTCATGCTACCCCAATTTCTGATGAACAAGCCGAAAATATCGAGGCAAAAGTTGAGACTCTGCCTCGTGAAAGAATTTTACTGGCTGAGTATAGAAGAGCGGAGTTATACCAAAAACGACAAACCGAGCTAAAGAGACAAGGGGCTGAGGACTCAAAAATTTTAGCCTTAGCGGCCGGCTTTGATGGCATTCCCGGCAGTGTCTTTGGCCAACATAGAATGATCATGACCTCACTGGACACTGATCATTACCATCAACCTTATCTGGTAAAACTATCCAGCAGCCGTTACTTCTGTGCTTAATTATTTTTGACTCTTCACCCACCTAAAACTTGCGGTTGTTGCTGCGGTGGGATTTTTGTCTGTTTGATTGAGAAATGGATCATGAATCCAGCCCTCACTTGTCCACTCCTTGCCCATTAAAACTAAATCGCCTTTCTTTTTGGCTTTTTGAAGTTGGGCTAGAGATGGTAGGCTATATGTGAATTCAGACTGAGCGCTTAGCCATGCAAAATACGCAGTGACTTCATAAAGGGTTTTTTTACAGGTTGATTGTCTTGCTCTTTGTTTTTCATAGGAGACTATTTTATCACGTATCTTCACTTCTCCCCATCAAATTCCGAGTGAAACTTATGATGCGCGCTTTTCAGCTCTGGACGGGTAACGTGGGTATAAATTTGCGTTGTCACAATACTCTTATGCCCCAACATCTCTTGGACATCACGCAGTCCCGCTCCGTTTGAAAGCAAATCTGTTGCAAAGCTATGGCGCAGTCCATGGGGCGAGATTTTGATGGGCAAACGGGCCTTTCTACAGT
>Ga0163147_10009295_pt1 | contig 10670 bp, 7 predicted proteins | sample OliLakLV19MP6G1_FD_148597 | JGI IMG/M metagenome (GOLD analysis project Ga0163147, IMG submission 148597) | Freshwater microbial mat bacterial communities from Lake Vanda, McMurdo Dry Valleys, Antarctica- Oligotrophic Lake LV.19.MP6.G1 | ecosystem: Environmental > Aquatic > Freshwater > Lake >... | reverse complement strand
TGATGTCGGGCGTGCGGTCGGTGCTCTGGTCGTCGTAGACCAGCACGTCGAGGCTTGGATGGTCGCTGGCCAGCACGCCGCGAAGACAGGCCTCGATGTTGGCTTCCTCGTTGCGGGCCGGGATGCAGACAGCCACGCGCGTGACTGGCTGTGGCGATTGCGGCGTGCGCGTGGTGCGGGGGTAGAGCGCAAGGTTGACGAGCGTCATCGCTAGCGCGGCCGCGACGATGCAGGTGGAGGTGATGAGGAGCCAGATGGGCATAGGGAGGATGTGAGCCGGTTGCGGAGTCTGGGTTTCGGGAGTGGAGTCAATCGATGTGTGATGGTACGGAAACGCGGTGGGCGGAAATGGCGGTGCGGCGGCCGCGGAGGCGGAGGTAGAGGTCGTAGACAGGGTTGATGCGGGTCGCTACGTCGCCGAGGAGATTGGTGAAAGGTGCCTGGTCGCGTGCGATGACGAGCTGTGCGAGCGTGGCCGCGTTGTCCTGCATCATGGCGGTCATGGCGCGGTGCCAGGCGGCGGTGGTGGGTTGCCCGGGCATCGGAACCTCGGCGAAGCGCGCGAGCAGTTCCGGGCGCTTGTCCTGCCAAAAGGCGTATTCGAGGGCGAGACAGGCTACCCGGATGTCCGGTGCGCGTGCGGCGATGGCGGCCGCGCCGGGGCGCAGGCGGATCGGCTCGCGCGGATCGCTGAATCGGCCCTGCGGGGTGATGCACAGAGATGCTCGCGGTGTGGCGGCGAAGAATGCGAGTGTGTATTCGAGCATGGCTTCGAGCGATCGCGGATCATCGGGGTCGATGCCGAAAAGCCCGAGCTTGCGCATGAAGCCGAAGCGGGCGAGCTGGGCCGCGTCGATGGGCGCGATGCCCGTGCGCGATGGCCAGAGCATGCGCCGGAACTCCAGCATGATGAGTGGATCCCACCAGCCGACGTGGTTGATGAGAAGGATGACGGGGCGGTCATCTGCGTCGAGCCCGCGGGCGAGCGCAAGTGTGGAGGTGTCGACGCTCAGGGCGTGGAACGATCGGCGCACGAGGCGGCGGTTGTACCACCCGAAGACTCGCGCAAAGCGGGGGCTCGGCGCGGCCGGGATCAGGGAGTTGTGACCGGCTGGGGTGTCCATGAGACCGGCGTGTGGTTCGCGTTGGATCGCGTGGATGGCACGGGCGGAGAAACTCTCGCGCTGGGATCGATACCGCCGTCTTCGAGCAGGGCGTTGGCCGCGGTGATGCCGCTCATGAGGACCATCGGCACGCCGGGGCCGGGGTTGACCGACCCTCCCGCAAGATAGAGATTCTTGAGGACGCGGCTCCGGTTGCGCGGCTTGAAGCCGCCCTTGAGCCGCCCGTGCGAAGCCAGGCCGTAGATCGCGCCGCCCTCGGAGTTGTACATGGTGTCGATGTGGCTCGGCGTGAGGTAGCGTTCGACGGCGATGTGCCGCTCGACATCGTCCATGCCGAAGCGGCGGAGCTTGGCAACGATGGTGGATCGGTACGACTTGAAGAGCGGGCCGGGAGTGCCATCGGAGTTGAGCCAGTGGTGATGGTCGCGCAGGTACGGGGTATGCACGAGGATGTAGAGCGATTCGCAGCCGGGCGGGGCCTGCGTGGAATCGGTGCGGCTGGGGACGGCGAGGTAGAGCGTGGGATCGGCCGCGGGTTCGCCGCGCGAATAGATGTCGTCGAACTCGGTCTTGGAATCGCGGGAGAAGAGAAAATCGTGGTGCAGCAGATGCTCGTACTGGCGGGTGAGGCCGAGGTAGAGAACCACGCCCGAGCACGCGGGTGAGTAAGCACGGGCGATGGACCCCGCTCGCGAGCGCGCGGCCGGAGAGGCGAGCAGGCCGCGGAAGGTGCGCTGCACGTCGCAGTTCGAGATGACTTGGTCGGCCTTGAGCGTTTCGATTCGGCCCGAGTCGATGTCGCGCACCTCGACACCGGTCGCGCGGTCGCCGGAGGTGGTGATGCGCTCGACGGAGGTGCTGGTGCGAAACTCGACGCCCAGCTCATCGGCGAGCCGCGAGAGCGCACGAGCGACCTCGCGCGTGCCACCCATCGGATACCAGCAGCCATGGTCGGTCTGGGCTGCGGCGATGAGCGAGAGGATTGCGGGGGCGAGAAAAGGGCTGGAGCCGACGTATTGCAGGAAGTGCTCGACCAACTGGAGAACATGCGGTTCGCGGATGTGCTTGTGCGCGGTCGCACCCATCGTGCTGTGCATGCGCATGGCGAGCACGTCGCCGAGCAGTTTGGGATCGCCGAGGGGCGAGGCTCGCATCATGTCGAGCGCCGAGCCCACATCCTTATAGAAAAACACCTTTTCGCTCAGCGCGAACATGCGGCGCGAGAACTCGACAAACTTCTCGTAGCCCGCGCCCGGCAGCGCGGTGGGAAACTGCCGATCGAGCGACGCTCTCATCGCGGGCACCGACTGGATGAGGTCGATCTTCGTGCCATCCTCGAACAAACACCGCCACTGCGGATCGAGGTTGACGAGTGTGAGGTAGTCGTCGAGGCGGCGTCCGGCCCGCTCGAAGATGCCGCGGAGCACCTGCGGCAGCGTGATGATCGTCGGACCCATGTCGAAGGTGAAGCGTCCCGCGGGAGACTCGGCGGTAAGGACGTTCATCTTGCCGCCGAGATGGCGGTTGCGCTCGACGACCGTGACGCGCCGGCCGCGGAGGGCCAGCTCGCACGCGGCCGCGAGCGACGCGAGGCCGGCACCGATGATTATGGCGTGGGGAGTTGAGGAACTGGGCATGGGTGCGGGCGTCAGGAGTAAAACCGAAGGAGAAATCGTTGCAGGCGCGACGCGGCCGCGGCGGTCGGGGCGACGAGCGGGGGGCGAAAAAACGACGAGCGGCACACTTGGACCGGGTGCGTCATGGCGAGCAGGCCGGGGGCACCCCGCGTCGCACCCCAGCCGGATTGCCCGCGGCCGATGATCGCCAGCGCGGGGTGGCCGGTGGGGATGACGCAGTCGTTGAGGGTGACGATGGAGGAGTGAAGCGGAGGCAGGCTGAAACGGGAGCGCGTGAATACGGCGGTGGCGAGGTGTTGAGGGATGCGAGCGTGGATCGCAAGGGCATCGTCGAGGGAGTCGAACGGTGCGACGGCGAGCACTGGCGCGAAGTGATCGCCATCGAGCAGCGGGCAGTCGAGCGGACAATCGACGATGGCGAGCGGGCGGAGCGAGCCGTCGCGCGGGGCTTCGGCGATGCCGGAGAGGCTGCGGGCGTTCGATGAGGCGAGGGCGTGCTGGACCAGTGCGAAGGCATCGTTCGCGGCGCGATCGGTGATGACCTGCCGAGGGCGCGCGCCCGCCGCCAGTGGTGCGAGTTGCCTGAGAAAGGCGGCATACATGCTGCGATGAACGAGCGCGCCGCGGGGAGCCATGCAGGTCTGGCCGCTGTTCATGGTGACGGCATTCCAGATGCTTCGAGCGGCAAGCGCGGGGTCGGCATCGGCCAGCACGAGCGCGGTGTCGGAGCCGGAAAGCTCGAGCGTGGTCGGGATGAGGCGCTCGGCCGCCCACGCGGCCACCTGGCGGCCCACGGCGGTGGAGCCGGTGAAGATGACGTGGTCGGGGTGTTCATCGCGGAGCATCTGCGGGCCTGCCTCGCGTGTGGCGGGATAGCCGCGGAGCGTGCCGGGAAGCAGCCCGGCCTGGATGAAGATTTCGATGAGCCGCTGCTGTGTGCGAGGCGCGTGCTCCGACGGCTTGACGACGAGCGTGTTGCCGGCGAGAAGCGCTTGCAGCATCTGGATGCCCAGAAGTTGCACGGGATAGTTCCAGGTGGCGATGATTGCGACGCGACCGAGCGGCTCGCGCGAGATCGAGCATCGTTGACCGGGAAGCCAGAATGGGCGGCCGCCGAGGGCTCGGGTCCGCAGGATGCGCGAGGCGTTCCGCTCGTGCCAGCGACAGGCCGCCAGTAGTGGAAGCAGGTCGGTCGTCAGCGCTTCCCAGTGGGGTTTGTGGGTTTCGGCCGAGGTGAGATCGAGGAGTTCGTCGGCGTTGGCCACGAGGAGGCGACGGAGGGTGCGGGTCCACGCGAGGCGCTGGGTCAGCGAGGTAGCAGACCAGTCTGACGCGACTGGCGCGGTTGCGCGAGTGCGAAACGTACGCTCATCGGCCTTTGTTGGCGGAGATGAAACGAGGCTGGGGTGCCGGATTGGCGAAAGGGTTGGAGACACGAGCGTGATGAAAGAGGGACAACAGTGAGGTGAATCCAGTGCTTATTGGGATTCGATTCCCATTGCGAATCGGATTCGGTCATTCCGGCCGGGAGTTCAGAGCGTGGGCAAGGCGTGGACAGCGAAAGAGCGGGTGGTGGTGGTGGGCGCTGGACCGGGCGGGCTGGCCGCGGCCATGCTGCTCGCGGCCCAGGGACGGCGCGTGGTGGTGTGCGAAGCAGAGGACCAAGTAGGCGGCCGAACGGCGAGGATGACGCTGGGAGGATATTCATTCGATCGCGGACCGACGTTTTTTCTGATGCCGTATGTGCTGGAAGAGATTTTCGCAGCCACGGGGCGGCGGCTGAGCGACTATGTCGAACTCACGCGGCTGGACCCGATGTACCGGCTGATCATGGGAAGGCGAGAGCTGGGCGACCCTGTCGTGTTAGACGCTACGCAGGATATAAAGGAAATGTCGCGGCGGATCGGGAAGATCGAACCGGGCGACGGCGCGGCCTTCGAGCGCTTCATCGCCGATAACCGGACCAAGCTGCGGCTGATGGAGCCGGTGCTGCGCTCGCCGATGCGGTGGGCCGGTGACGTGATGAATCTGGACGGGATCAAGTTTCTACCGCACCTGCATCCGACCCGGAGCGTGGCGGGATTGCTCAAAGGCTATTTCAAGAGTCCGTATGTGCGGCTCGGGGTGAGTTTTCAGAGCAAGTACCTGGGCATGAGCCCGATGGATTGCCCGAGCCTGTTCACGATCCTGCCTTTCATCGAATACGAGTATGGCGTGTGGCATCCGACGGGAGGCTGCAACGCGATCACGAGTGCGATGGCCGCGGTTTGTGAGGAGATGGGCGTCGAGATCCGACTGGGCGCCGCGGTTGGCGGGATCGAGTTCGATGGGCCGCGGGTAACGGGCGTGCGGCTGGGCGGCGGGGAGGTTTTATCGTGTGAGGATGTGGTCGTGAATGCCGATGCCGGCGCGGCGTTGAAGGCGCTGGTGCCCGCGGCGCTGCGGGCGCGGGCGGGTTGGAGCGATGCAGCTATCGACGGCAAGCGGTACTCGTGCAGCACATTCATGCTCTACCTGGGTGTGCGGGGAAAGTGCGACCATCTGCCGCACCACAGCATTTACATTTCCAGCAAGTACGAGCAAAATCTGGAAGACATTACTGATCGAGGACTTCTGAGCGTGGATCCATCGGTGTATGTGTGCAACGCCTCGCGAACCGATGCGACGCTTGCGCCAGATGGGTGCTCGTCGTTGTATGTGCTCATGCCGACGCCGAACTTGAAGACGGGCATGACGTGGGATGCCGAGGACCGGGCCGTGGCGCGCCGGTTGGTGATGGAGCAACTGCGGACGAAGTTCGGGATGCCGGACATCGCGTCGCGGATCGAAGTGGAGCGCGAGGTGACACCCCGCGAGTGGGCGGGCATGGGGATCAACTTCGGCGCGACCTTCAACATGGCCCACAACCTGGGTCAGATGCTGCACAAGCGCGTGCCGCACCGATTCCCGGGGGCGGAGGGGTTGTGGTTTGTTGGCGGCGCGACGCATCCGGGGTCGGGGTTGCCGGTGATTTTCCTTTCGGCGCAGATTCTCGCGGGGATGATGCTGGCTGAGCGAGGGTCGAGCGTCGGAGCGTGAGTGCGATGCATCAGGGCAGCGGATCGGCCCAATGCGCGAGGATATCGCGTCCAGGTTTTGCCGAGCCATCGAACGCCGACCACTGAAACGACTTGGCGCTGTGGAAGCGGCCGAGCCGCATCGTGACATGGTCGGCGATGCGGAAGTCGAGCGTGCTCGCGGTTCGCGTTGGTGGAGGTGCGCCGGTGGTGGTGGCGGACGCATCGGCGGAATCCATGAACGCGGGCGTGTCGCCGGTCCTGGGCACCGAGTCGAAGTTGATCCGTACGATCGGCGCACCGACATCGTTGGGCGGAGCGGGCAGGGGCGTATCGAAGTTGTCGGGGTCGGCCCTGGCCATCGCGGTGGCCGGCAAGCCCGAGTGGCCGGTGGCGTTGATCGCGTAGGTGCGGGTCATGTTGCGCCGGTACACACCCTCGATGGTCGGACAAACCAGGATCGACGTGGTCGAATAAAGCTCCCCCGGGGTGGACCCGTCTCGCCCGGCATACGTCTGCACCACCAGCGCCCAGTTCGGCAGCGCGGCGTAGGGCTGGCCGATCGCCGGGCCGAGACCTCTGTTCTCATCGGCATAGATGCGGCACGCGAGAAACGCCTGCCGCAGGTTGGACAAGCACGTCGACGCCTTTCCCGCTTCCCGCGCCGCCGCGAGCGCCGGCAGCAAAAGCGAGATCAGCACCGCGATCACCGCGATGACGACCAGCAACTCGATGAGCGTGAAAGCACGGCGGGAACGCACGGGCAATGTTAGAGCGTCGCGGTGTCGGCGTACTTGGGGTAAAACGCCTCCAAGCCGAGTTCCGCCTTGAGCTTCGCGCCCAGCGCCGCCCGCGGCGGTTCTTCCCCGTGCGTCAGGAACACCTTCGGTTTCGAGGGTGCCACGGCCGCGGCCCATTTGAGCAGGTCCGATTGCCCGGCGTGTGCGGAGAATCCGCCCAGCGTGTGGATGCGGGCGTTGACCGGGATCGAATCGCGGAAGATGCGGACGACTTTCGCGCCGTTCACCAGTTCTCGCCCCAGCGTGCCCATGGCCTGATAGCCCACGATGACCACGCGGGTGCTGGGCTTGGCGAGGTTGTGCCGAAGGTGATGCACGATGCGCCCGCCGGTACACATGCCGCTGCCGGCGATCACGACAAAGAAGCCCTGTCGATCGTTCAGGGCCATCGATTCGTCGCGGCTGCGCGTGTATCGAAGGCCGGGAAAATCGAGCGGGCTGTCGCCGCTGCGATCGATCTGCATGGCATCGGCATCGTACAGATCGGTGTAGCGCTCGTACAACTCGCTCGCGGCCGTCGCCATCGGGCTGTCGATGAAGACCGGCAGCGGACTGGGCAGTCGGCCCTGTCGCATCAACGAACTCATGTGGTAGATGATGTCCTGCGTGCGTCCGACGGAGAACGCCGGCACGAGCACGCAGCCATTTTCGGCGCGGGCCGCACTGATGATGGCGACGAGCTCGTCGAGTGTTTCCGCGAGCGGCCGGTGGTTGCGGTCGCCGTAGGTCGATTCGAGCACGACGGATCGCGCAGGATCGGGGCACCGGTCACGCCGATGTCGCCGGAAAAGTCGATCACCAGGTCAGTGCCGTCCGGTTTGCCGTCGCCAACGACCATCTGTACGCTCGCCGAGCCGATGATGTGACCGGCATCGAACATGCGGATAGTGACACCTCGGGCGATCTCCTGCGTGCGGCCGTACGCCACTTCCTTGAATTGCCGCAGAATCTGCTCGGCATCCGCGTGCGTGTAAAGCGGCGGGAGCGGCGGCATTCCGTCCCGCACGCGGCGGCGATTGTCGTCTATCGCGTCCGCTTCCTGCAGCGATGCCGAGTCTCGCAGAATAATGCCGGTCAAATCGGCCGTCGCCGCCGTCGCATAGACCGGACCCTTGAAGCCTTGCCGGAGAAGCTGCGGCAGGCGGCCGCAGTGGTCGAGATGCGCGTGCGTGAGCACGACTGCATCGAGCTTCGCGGCATCGATGGGCGGGATGGTGCGGTTCAGCGTATCGGCTGCTGCGGTTCCTTGATGGAAGCCAAAGTCGACCAGCACGCGGGCCTGGCCGGTCTGAACGAGGTAGCACGATCCCGTGACTTCGCCCGCGGCACCGTAGAAGGAAAGCGTGGTCATCGGAAGAGTGTAGTGGAAGCTGGCATCGGCGGATGGAACAGTTGCCGCGATCGCCCCCCCCCCCCGATTGCAACCGAACCGCGCAAGCGGTCGGCGGCGCTCCGGCCGCAGGCCAAGTTTGACGGCCCGATGAAACGGATTTTACCGAGTGCCCGCATTCTCCGCCGTACAATTGCCTCAATGGCTGAGATCTGGGACGGCAACGGGCAACCGGCAGCAGGCGCGAGTAAGCGCTTGTCGATGCGCGTGGCCAAAGCCTCGGCCGCCACGCGGTCGGGGCTGAGCCGTTACCCGCGCGAGCTTCTCGCGTCGATTCGCGATGCGGGGCTTCCGCGGCGGCTGGTGCGTCCGATGTTGCCGCTTGCCGGGTTCGAGTCGAGTCGGTTGGCCGCGGCTTGGGTGGGGCACGCCACCGTTCTGATGCGGATCGGCGGGCAGACGGTGATCACCGATCCGGTCTTTTCTGAGCGAATCGGGATGAGCGTGGGGAGCGTGACGCTCGGCATCGCGAGGCTGCTTCCGCCTGCGCTCGATGTGGAGCACCTACCGAAAATCGACCTCGTGCTGCTCTCGCACGCCCACTTCGACCACCTGGACAAACCGTCCTTGCGAAGGCTGGCTGCGGGGCCGGCGCGCGGGGCAACGGTCATCACCGCCGACCGCACCCGTTCGCTCGTTCCCTCGGGATTCGGGGAGGTGATACAGCTCAACTGGGGTCGCCAGGTGCGGATCGGCGATGTCCGGGTACACGCGCTGCGCCCGGTGCATTGGGGCGCGCGGACGGCCGTCGATCGACGCCGTGGCTACAACGCCTACCTCATCGAGCACGGGCGAGAGCGCGTGCTCTTCGGCGGCGACACCGCCTACACCGATGCCTTTGACCAGGTGGGCAATGTCGATCTCTCGGTGCTGGGCATCGGGGCGTACCAATCCTGGGATGGCGCGCACGCGACGCCGGAGCAGGTGTGGTCGATGTTCACCAGGCACGCGGGCAAGCCGGGCGCGAAACTGCTGCCGATGCACCACGCGACGTTCGACATGGGAGAAACCAGGGCCGACGAGCCGCTGGCAAGGTTGGTCGCGGCCGCGGGTGCAAACGCGGCCAAGATCGTGTGCAGGGAGGTGGGCGGGGTTTGGCAGAGCGAATGAGCGGTGTCGCACTCGCGGAAAGAGCTTTCCCCCGGCTACCTCTGTGAGGCGAAGTCAGAACAACGGGCCAAGAAGCTGTGCCGCGTTGTCGAGAAAGATGCGTCCGTAGCTCCGGTTCCGCCATTCGGGCAGTGTGATTTCGAGACTCTCCTCGATGTACGATGTCTGCATGAAACGAAGCGAGCCCGCGGCATCGGAGTCGTATATGAACAGCGACACCTCGAAGTTGAGGAAAAACGAGCGCTGATCGAGGTTGGCGCTGCCGATGATTGCGATGCGCCGATCCGCCGTGACCGTCTTGGCGTGCAGAAGCCCCTTGGTGTAGTGCAGGATCTTGACACCCGACTCGAGCAGGTCGAGGTAATGCGAGCGACTCGCCGCGGCCACCAGGATCGAGTCGGACACGCTCGGCATCACCAGCGTCACCGAAACCCCGCGAGTCGCGGCCGATTGCAGTGCCATGCGCGTCGCGTCGTCGGGCACGAAATAGGGCGTGGTCATCACGAGTTCTTCCCGCGCCGAATAAATGGTCGTGACGAGCGCCTGGCGGATGGTGTCCGGCGATGGACCGGGGCCGGATGGAACGACCTGCACCGTCGAGCCCTCATCGGGACATGGAATGTCGGGAAGAAACGGCTCGAAGTCGTTGATGACCTCTTCGGCGTCGAGCAGCCAGTCGCGGAGGAAGACCAGCGCGAGCGACTGCGCGCCCGGTCCCTCAATCCGCACCGAAGCGTCGATCCACGGCCCGGTCTTGCGGAAACGGGTCGAGCGGTAGGTGGAGTCGGTGATGTTCTGGCTCCCGACATACGCGGTGCGCCCGTCGATGATGACGAGCTTGCGGTGGTTGCGCAGGTCGATGCGGGCAAAGATCATCCGCAGCGGGCTGACCGGCAGGGCTTCCACCACCTGCACGCCCTCGGCGCGGAGCTGCTCCGGCAGGGCGCTGCGGAAAAAATGCTTGCCCCCTACGCCGTCGACCAGCACGCGGCATTGCACGCCGCGCCCGGCGGCGCGGATGAGCGCTTCGGCGATGGCCTTGTTCCTCCCCTCGACATCCCAGATGAACGTGAGCAGATGAACGTGGTGCGTCGCCGAGTCGATATCGCGGGCGACCTGCTCCAGAAACTCCTCCGACTTCACGATGTAGCTGAGCTTGTTGCCGCGAATGGCGGGGAAGTTGCTGGTGGCCGCGCCCAAGCGTGCGATGGGTCGCCACTCGTCGGAAGTCTCTTGCTCATCCGTGCATTGATGCTTCCAGATTCCCACGGCGAGCAGGTCGAGTTCCTTGCTGAGCCGTTCGTATTCGCGCGCGCGGCGCTTGCCCAGTCGCGTTTCGCCCACGAGGAAGTAGGCGAAGATGCCGATGACCGGCGTGAACACCAGTACCACCAGCCACGAGAGCGACGCCGTGACGGGCCGCCGCCGAAAAATGATGTGGATGGCGACCCCGATCCGGACGACCCAGTCGACGATCAGCAGCCACCAGGGCACATCCATCGGTCCGTTGAGCATGTTTCGCGGCCCGCGAACCATGCTCAACGGACCGATGG
>Ga0163147_10009290_pt1 | contig 10674 bp, 10 predicted proteins | sample OliLakLV19MP6G1_FD_148597 | JGI IMG/M metagenome (GOLD analysis project Ga0163147, IMG submission 148597) | Freshwater microbial mat bacterial communities from Lake Vanda, McMurdo Dry Valleys, Antarctica- Oligotrophic Lake LV.19.MP6.G1 | ecosystem: Environmental > Aquatic > Freshwater > Lake >... | reverse complement strand
TCTCATGGGGCAGCTGGGCAGGCATCGGGGCAGATGGTACTTGCCGCCCTCGGCGCACCGGACGGGGGGCGAAGCGTGGATCGACCGCGGTGCTACATTCCCCCTCCCGTGGACCGACGCGCATTCGAGAAACTCGCGATGGGCCATCTGGATGCGGTCTTCCGCATGGCCCTCCAGTTGGCCCGCAACGAGGCCGACGCCACCGACCTGGTGCAGGAGACCTACCTCCGGGCACTGCGGGCCTCGGACCGCTTCGAGGAACGCGCCGGGGGCGTGCGGGCGTGGCTCTTCCGGATCCTGCACAACGTCTTTTTCTCGGAGGTCGAGCGGACCCGCCGGCGGCCCATTGCCATGGAGGGGGCCGGCGAGCGCGACCCCGACCCCGGGGCGGCCCCGGACGAGGCCCAACCGGCGTGGGATCTGGCCAGCCTGAATTGGGAGCACGTCGACGAGCGGATCAAGGGGGCCATCGGCCGCCTGCGGCCGGAGTTCCGGGAAGTTCTGCTGTTGTGGGCGGTTGAGGGGCTCAAGTACCGCGAGATTTCGGAGATCGTCGAGGTCCCCATCGGCACGGTGATGAGCCGCCTTCACCGGGCTCGGGCAACTCTTGCCGGCGACCTGCGGGAGTTTCGTGAAGAAAGAAGGCTTCCCGACGGTTCGTAGGCTGGGAGCGCTTCCTGCTCTCCGCTTCTCCTTCTCTTCCCTCTGCACCCCCCCTTGTCTCCCGAACTCTTCCATCTCATCGAGCGGTACGCCGACGGCGAGCTTGGGCCCGCTGAGACGGCGGCGTTCGAGGCCCGCCTCGCGGGTGATCCCGCGCTGACGGCCGAAGTCGAGCGGCGTTTGGGGGCGCGGGAGACGATGCGCAGCGCAATTGCCAGGTCGATGCAGGTGGAGACGCCCTTGGACCTGCGGGCGTCGGTTCTCGCAACCCTCGATCAGTCGCGACGGCCGGTGTCGCGGCGCCAGGGCGGCGATCAATTGCGGCCCCGCAGTTGGTGGCAGGGCACGCGTCAGGCCAACGCCTTCGCAGTGGCCGCGTCGCTTCTCCTCGTGGCGGGCGCGGTGCTCTTTGGCATCTTCGGTCCTCGGGTCGTCGATCGACCCGGTCATGGCGGCGGCGGCGATGTTCCGGTGACGGAAGTGGCCGAGACGGTGGTGAGCGAGCACGAGTCCTGCGCCGCGCGGGGAACGTGCATGGCTCAGGACCAGCCGTGGCGCAACCTCGATGCTGCCAGCGAGGCGCTTTCGGCGCTGATCGGTCACGCCGTGACCGCCCCCAACCTCGACGACGCCGGCTACCAGTTCTGCTGCGGCGGACAGAGCCGGGTCCCCGGTGCGGGTGACCGCGCGGGGCATCTTCTCTACTGCCGTCCCGACGCGATCGGCGACAACTGCAGTTTCCTCAGCATCTTTGTGGTCCCGGTCGAGACCCCTTATCTCGCCTTCGACCCCTTCGGCCGTGCCGGTCCGCTCCAGTGCGGGATCGACTACTCGCTCCTCACCGGCGCCACCGGCGAGATCCACTACTGGTGCGACGGGGTCGCCACCTGGTTCGTGAAGCCGAGCGATCCGACGGATTTCGATCTGGTGCGGCGGCTGTTTCCGGGGTGAGCGAGAAGACGGTCGAGTCGTTCAACGCGGCTTCGAGCGCTCTCCCAGCACGCCCGGCACGCTGACGGTTGCTGCGTTCCGGACCGCCCTCACTTCAATGCCGAAGTACTGATGAACAACCACGTCGCGCATGCCGGCCATCTCCGACCACGGGACGTTGGGGAATAGTCCCCGAGTCTCGGGCGACACCCCCTTGGCGGCCTCGCCGATTACTGCCAGGCCGACGAGGACTGCACGCATTCCCGTGTCGTTCCCGCAAATGCGGCGCGGTCGAGTTGGCCGATGTGCTGCCTGATGCGTGCGCCGGCCCCGAGGATGTTGCGGATGCGGGCCTCGTCGCTGCGCGGCATATCGCACTTCCCGCAGCACAGTCTCGCGAATGTCCTGCGTGAGGCCACCCTCCGATACGACATCGACCTGACAGCCGAGTTCCTCCTCCAGCATGAGCTTGATGGCGACAAGGTCAGACAGATCAGAGTGGTCGGCCAGTTCGACAAGGACGTCGACATCGCAGTCGCTTCGAGCGGTACCCCGGGCGACCGAGCCGAACACCCCGATCCGGCGGACGCCTCGGGCGGACAGCCTGTCGCGGAGCCGCTCAGTGGCGGAGCGTGCCTCGACGAGAGATGGCAGTGCCGCGAGGGTACGCGGCGAACGGACCGCCAGAGGGTCGAGAGAAGGCTCCGACCCCGCGCGAAAGCGTGGCCAATACGGCCCGATCTCCGGCTGATCCTTGCGACCTCCCCTAATCTCTCCCCATGACCACTCGATCCGCGTGCTCCATCCGTCTTCGTGCCGGAGCCTTGGCGATGATCGTCGCCGGCCCGACGCTTCTCCTCTGCGGTGCGGCTTCGGCCCAGTACTCGCTGGGGCGCGGCCAGTCGCTTGATCGCAGCCTGCGGGTGGGCAGCGACCTTCGCAACCTGCCGCGGGCGGTCGAGAACTACGCGGTCCGCAACGCCCTGATCACCGGGGACGTCGCCGGTGGCAAGGAGTTCCGCGGCAATGTCGGCTACACCAGCGACCGCGCCTTTCGCGGTGCCGCAGGCAGCGACGAGAACTTCCGTTTCCGCGCCAACTCGGCGCTCTCGGCGCTGCCGGCGGTCCTCGGCGGGGCGACTTCCGACCGCTATTCGATTGCGGGCAGCCAGGCCCTTCTCCAGTTCGACCGCGACACGACCACGTCGTCGATCGACATCGTGCAGGAGATCGGCGGCGCCAGTGCCCAGATGCTCGATCTGCGGGCCATGATCGATCGCGCCAGCCTTCAGGGCTCGACCTCGCGGGTGTTCGAACGCTCCTCCGACGGCGCCGTGATCGGCGGTCTTGCCGACGATCGCGGACGAGAGCTCGCGGTGCTCGCGTCACCCACGGTGGGCATGCGATTCGAGGAAGTTCGGAGCGATGCGACCAGCCCGATTGAAGTCGGTCTCTTCGACTGGAGACGAATCCACGAGGATCGGGCCGCCGGTCGTCTCTCGGCCACCAGTAGATTTCAGCGACTGGGTTCGATCGAGACGGCCTCGGGCTTCATGGCCATCCCCGGTGCGGCGAGCACGGAACTCAATGCCTCGCCCGGCCGGGTTGCAGGGACCGAACCGAACATCGTTTCCGCCGCCACGGACAGCGTGATTCCGCCGTCGGAGCGGCTCGATCTGCGCCAGGATGTCGCGAGCATCAGCCGCGACTACGACGCCATCGTGGCTCGAATCCTCGAGCAGTTCGGCGAGACCGTCGACATCCGGGTGCAGGGCGATCCGGCCCTGCGGGCCCGTCTGGGCGAGGCTCTCGAGGCACTCCGCGCCGAGCTCTCGCTCGGAGGTCTTCAGCCGCCGATTGGCTCGGGGACGGACGGGGTGGCGCCTCCTGAGGCCAACACTCCGCTTGGCCCCGATGGCAAGCGGCTCGAGCCGCTTCCCGGGGCGCTGGCGCCCGAGTTCCCCAACGAGCTGCCCCCCGACGCGCCGGCAGGCGAGGTCCCGCCCGCGGCCGAGGAACCCAAGGTCGAGCCCAACGCGGCACCCACGCTCGACGAACTCGCGCGGGCCCTTCGACACGGTCGAACCGTCGAGGCTCTCTCCTCGGACGAGAAGTCGCGGATCGGCGAGCTCATCAGCCGCGGCCAGGAGCAGTTCAAGGGCGGCGACTACTTCTTCGCCGAGCAGTCGTTCGATCGGGCCCTTCGAATTCTGCCGGGCCAGCCGATGGCGACGGCGGGACTGGTGCACACCCAGCTCGCCGCGGGGCTCTATCTCTCGGCGGCGATCAATCTGCGGCGCTTCTTCGCGTCGATGCCCGAGATGATCGACACCCGCTACGCCCCCGAGCTCCTGCCACCGCCGGAGCGAGTCAAGGCAGCGACGGAGATGATCCGCAAGCTCATGGAAACCAACTCGACCGACCGCGCCACCTACGGCCTGTCGCTTGCATACCTCGGTTTCCAGTCGAAGGACACCCAGATGATCCGCGAAGGCCTCGACGCAATCGTCGGCGGCGAAGCGGAAGACACGCTGCGGCAGTTGCTGAAGCGGATTTGGTTGGATGAGTGACGGCAGGGGGCAGGGGCAGGGAGCAGGGAGCGATCGCAATGGGTTGCACATTTTGGTGTCGGCGCGGCGTACCGAAGCGCTCTGCGGCGATCCCTGCGCCCACACCCGAATGTGCAACCCATTGCGATCCTTGCTGCTCCCTGCTCCCTGCCCCTGCTCCTGCCCCCCTCACCTCCTCAACGCCTCCGATGTGCTGGCGCCCAGCGTCTGGTAGATGCGGGTGGTCACGTCGGAGCGGTTGAGGGTGTAGAAGTGGAGCCCTTCGACGCCGTTGTCGAGGAGGTCGCGGCACTGTTCGGTGGCCCAGTGGGTACCGACGCGGGCGACGGCCTCGGGGTCGTCGCCGGCGCGGTTGATGGCTCGCAGGAGCGCCGCGGGGAAGCGCGTTCCCGCGGCGAGATCAGCCATTCGGTGAAGACCGGCGATGCTGGTGATGGGCATGATTCCCGCAATCAGCGGGACCTTGATTCCCGCCAGGCGACAGCGCTCGCGCCAGTCGTAGAACATCGCGTTGTCGAAGAAGAGCTGGGTGCAGACCCAGTCCGCGCCGGCGTCGACCTTGGCCTTGAGGTGCTCCATCTGTCGAAGCTGGTTGGGTGTTTCGATGTGGCCTTCGGGGAATCCGGCCACGCCGATGCCGAAACCGCGGTGGGCGGATGAGGGAGACGCAGTCGAGCCGCCGGCCGAAGCCGTCGGCGCATGGGTCTCCCGGTCGAACTCGCGGATGAAGGTCACCAGCTCTGCGGCTCGGCGGAACTCGTCGCACGCCCGATCGGCGAGCGTCGTCCCGTTGGGCAGGTCGCCGCGCAGGGCGAGGATGTTGGAGACGCCGGCGGCGGCGTAACGCGAGAGGATCGAGGTCACCTCGGGTCGAGTGTGGCCGACGCAGGTGAGATGCGGAATCGGATCGAGCGGCGTCTCCCGCTTGAGGCGCTCGACCAGATCGTGGGTGCGGTCGCGCGTCGAACCACCGGCGCCGTAGGTCACCGAGACGAACGACGGGGCCAGCGGCGCGAGTTCCTTGATCGAGGCGAAGAGGATCTCCCAGCCGCTCTCGCTCTTGGGAGGGAAGAACTCGAAACTCACCGTGCGTCCGTCGCGGGCGACGATGTCGCGGAAGTGCATGAGGGCCGATGGTAGTGGTCCGGCCGTCGCCAACAGAACCTTGACTCCTTTGGGTCTCCAACCGCCACGCGAGCCGAGTACCCTTTCGCCGCGTGCCCCCGCGTCCGAAGATCCCCCGCCCCACGGTCAAGCGCCTGAGCCTCTATCTGCGCGAGATCGAAACGCGAAGCGAGCTGGGCCACAAGACCATCAGTTCCAAGCAGCTCGGGCAGGCGCTCGGGCTCACCGACGCCCAGGTCCGCAAGGACCTGGCCTGCTTCGGCAACTTCGGGCATCCCGGCGTCGGGTACCAGACCACCGAGCTGATCGCCGAGCTGCGGAACATCCTCGGCACCGACCGGCAGTGGAACGCCGCTCTGGTCGGCGTGGGAAACATCGGCCGGGCCCTCATGTCCTACGGACGATTCCGCCGCAAGGGCTTCGACATCGCCGCGGTCTTCGACAGCGATCCGACAATCGTCGATCAGGACATTGCCGGGCACCACGTGCACTCGATGAAGGATCTCGCCGGCCTCGTCAAGGAGCGGGACATCAAGATCGGTGTCGTTGCCGTCCCGGCGGCCCACGCCCAGCAGGTCGCGGACCAGCTCATCGCCGCGGGCGTGCTCGGCATCCTCAACTTCGCCCCCAAACGACTCGACGTGCACGACAAGGTGAGCGTCGTCAGCGTCGACTTCTCCGTCGCCCTCGAGCAGTTGGCCTTCCAGGTCTCGCTGGGACTGGTGGGGAGTTTGGAGGAAGGGTGAGCTCCCGCGCGCTCCGCGAGCGGGAGAGGGATCAGGAATGAGGAGCCGTCCGATTTCGGACGAGTGCGTTGCCTGCCCGCGCATGGCGAGGGCAGGCACATGACGCACAGTTGGTTCACCGGCTCCTCATTCCTCATTCCTCTTCACCCACTCGGCTTCGCCCGCGTCCCTGGCTTGACTCCTCCGCCCGGCTTCTCCCCCTTCTTGATCGGGCGGCTCTTGGCCTTGTGGTCGCGGCCGCCGAAGGGGCTCTTGTCGCGACGGGGTTTGTTGGCTCGGGCGGGGTCCTTGCCGTCGCCGCGACGCTTGAAGATCGGGGTCTCCTCGCCAGCGCGCCCAGGGGACGCGTTGCGAGAGGTCGTGCGCTTTGAATCTCGGGCCGGGGCGGATCGCTCGCCGCGCTCGCTGGTCCGCTCGCGGGCGAGTTCGGCGGTGGCGCCGCCGCCTTCGGAAGCGGTGTCGTCTCGGCCCTGGCCCCGCGATTCGGTGGCCCGGGCCCGAGCGGGGGCGCCCTCGAGGAAGGCGCCCAGCGCCGGCGAGCGCTCCGGATGAATGAGTCGTCCGGTGAGCTTGGTGATGTCGCCCCAGTGGCCGCGATCCTCATCGGCCAGCATGGTGATCGCCTGACCGCTTCCTCCGCGACCCTCGAGACCGTGGGCGGCGCGGCCCACGCGATGGATGTGCTCCTCGGGGGCGATGGCGATGTCGTAGTTGATGACCGTCTGCACCGCGGGAACATGCAGTCCGCGGGCGGCGACATCGGTGGCGACGAGCACGCGGAGCTTGCTGGCGCTGAAGGCCGCGAGGGCCCGCTGCCGCTGGGCGTGCGAGCGATCCCCGTGGAGATAGCCGACCTTGATGCCGTGGCGCAGGAGCGCCGTTCCCACCCAGTGGGCCCGGCGCCGCGTGCGGCAGAAGACGAGAACACCTTGGCGCTCGGGAGGCGGGACGGGTTCCGCCTGATCGTCGGGCCCAACTTCGGTCGCGGCGGCTGCAGGAGGGAGCGCGCCGGCGAGGAGCGCCAGGAGCAGCGGCACCTTGAGGGCGTCGTCGATGGTGACCAGCCGCTGTTCGACGTGGGCGACGGCGACGTTGGCCGGGTCGGCGTCGATGCGAATGGGGTGACGAAGAAAGTCTTCGGCAAGCCGCGCAACTGCTTCGGGCATGGTCGCGCTGAGAAGCAGCGACTGCCGATCTGACGGCGTGGCGTCGATGATCGCTCGCACCTGCGGTTCGAATCCGAGGTCCAGCATCCGGTCGGCTTCGTCGAGCACCACGTGACGCACCCGACTGAGGTCGAGGGCGCTCGACTCGAGGAGCTCGCGGCAGCGGCCGGGTGTGGCCACGAGAAGGTCGACCCCTTCGGCCAGAGCGCGCTGCTGCGGACCGAGCGAGACCTTTCCATGCACGCAGAAGACGACGACCTGCGAACCGCTGAGGAGTTGCGTGGCTTCCTCCGCGACCTGGAGGGCGAGCTCGCGCGTCGGACAGAGCACGACCGCTCGGGGTGTGCGGGTGTGCGCCGCTCGCTTGTTCCGACCCGTCACTCCCAGCCGCAGAATCGATTCGGCCACGGGAAGGACGAAGGCCGCCGTCTTCCCGCTGCCGGTGCGGGCGATGCCCAGCACGTCGCGGCCCTCGAGCGCCGGAGCGATGAGTTGAGCCTGAATCGCCGTGGGTTCGAGATAGCCAAGTCGATCGAGATTGCGGCAGAGAACAGCGGCGAGTGGGAGATCGCGAAAGGGCATCGAGTCCTGCGTTATTCCGACGGTCGGCCGGGATGGCCTCGGAGATCCGACCGTGGGAGTGGCGAGCATATCCCTGAGGGCTGGCGGCGCGGCTCGGAGAGGCGATCGCAGGCGGATGCGGCCTCCCGCTGGTTCAGAGCGTGTGAATTCCGGCATTGAGTCGAAGTTCGGTGAATCAATGGGACAGTTCTCCGTTTCACCTTGGAGAGAAGTGGGTCCCGCATGCCCTCGGCTCGGGAACGGGTCGCGAGCGGATCGCTGCCGCGCTCCCGGAGCAGGCCGATCCGGCCAATCCAGGAAAGAGAAGTTGAGTTGGTCCGGAAGTTGCAACAACCGAGATGGGCTTCGCAACGAAAGGGTCTGTATCAAGAAGCTCTTCCGGCCCCGAACCTCGGTGGCCCACGCCTGTACGGAACAGTGGAGAAGAGATCCCATGGCACGCCACATCGACAACGCCTTCACTCGCAGTGCAGTCGCCGACGCCGCCCGGACTTTCGAGCCGATGCGGGCGAAGTTCGAGAAGCACGAGTCGTCGCATGGTGGCTATTCAGGCACGGATCATCCGGGCGAGTTCTGGACGCTCGCGCTCACTCCGATGCGTCTGGTCGACGCCGTGTCGGCATGGACCAGCGATGTTGCGCTCACCTACGTCGCCGAGGTCGGCGCGAACGTGCTCTTCGGCGCTTCCTTTGGATCCTCCTCCGGCTTGGGCGGCGGTCGCACCACTCCGGCGCACCTCGCGGCCTACTGCTCGGAAGAGCTCGGCAACGGCGCGGTCGAAGCGGTCGACGACCACTGTGTCATCGTCAGCGACGCTCAGCTTGCCCGACTGGCTTCGGTCGGACTGCTCGCGAGCCTGTCCGTGGTCCGGATCATGGGGATCATGGGGATCATGGGGATCATGGGGTCCATGGGGACCATCGAGCCCGCCGACGCCGCCGCGGTCCGTCGCGCCGTCGAATCGAATCGCCGGGCGTGGGAGGGTGACTTCCGTGCGGTCGCCTGCCTCCGCGTTCTGAACGACAAGTCGGTCTCTCTCGAGACCACCGAGCACCGCATCGCCGACGTCATGGTCGGCGAGAACATGCGGCAGTATCTGGGCGCTCTCCTCGACCAGGAGGTCGGTGGTGTCGGCATGCCCGATCCCGCCCAGATCGAGCGGCTTCTCTCCGTGAGCGGTTCGCTGCTGGTGCGGCCCATCGAGAGCGACGCCTTCTCGACCTTCGTCGACGTGGGCATCTCGACCAACGCCGACGAAGACACCCCCGCCGCCCAGTCTTTGATCTACGACCTGCCGAGCAATTCGTGGCACGACGAGGCGTGAGTGGGTCGGCTTCGCCGACTGGCTGGGCGTCGGCTTCGCCTCCGCTTGATGAGGAGTGCCGCGCACGCGGCACACTTCAGTAGCAGCGGCGCAGCCAGTGCGCCCGGTCGGCGAAGCCGCCGACGCGCCCCGGTCGGCGTTAGCCACCCTCCGCGCACGTGCAGACTTTCCATTGGCTTTCGCATCGCTCCCGTTGTCTGGCTCACGTCGGCCAGCAGAGTGGCATCGTCGCGGTCGAAGCCTCTCATCGCGCCCGGAGCCTGCCATGACCGAGTGAACCGGATCGAACCTCTGCGTTCGCACAACCTCGCGCCCACCGTTCCGTCGCGGTGAGGCGGGCAGGGGCGTGTTCGTGCTCGCTGTACGTTTCGCCCGGCGTGGTGCCGCATCAGGTCCCCGGCCTGGCGCGCTGCTCGCTCTGCTCGCCCCCCTCATTGGCGATTCGCCCGTGCTCGCCTCACCGGGTGGCGATCGCGGGGATGGCGGCTTCGAACTCCCCTGCGGCTACGCAATCACCACGATCCTGCCGCCGCCGCCGAACGGGCTCCAGATCTTCCTCGACGACATGAACGACGCTGGTGTCGCAGTCGGGGCGTATCTGATCGGGTTCAACGAGCAGGCATGTCTCTGGACCAAGGAAGGGGGCATTCAGACTCTGCCGAAGCCGTGGTGGGCGACGACGAGCCACGCCCATCGCATCAACAACAACGGTTGGATTCTGGTGAACGGATCTGGGCAGAAGACCCGCGGTTACATCCTGATCCCAGCGCCCGAGGGCGGCTATGAGATCGTCGAGCTCGATCCAGCCTCGTCGCCCGGCCAGTCGAAGGTGTACGGCATCAACGAGGCGACAGCTGGGAGGACGCATACCCAGATCTCTGGGATGCGCTTGAGGCGATCGAGGACCAGCAGCTCGGCAACGTCGACATCTGGGTCGCCGCCGGTGAATACCAGCCGCAGCTCGTCTCGGGCGTCGGAGGAACGTTCCTCATTCGACCCGGCGTTCGCCTCTACGGCGGGTTCCAGGGAGGATCGGCGGGCGAAACGGAGCTCTCGCAGCGCCGACCCGACGACCACATCACCATCCTCGACGGCCAACTCATCTATTCGTGCCTCGATGTCTCTCCCGCGTGCAGCGCGCCCGGGGCGGGAGACTGCGACACCGCCCACGTTGGCCTTGGCTGTGATGACCAAGAGTGCTGTTGTGCCGTGTGCACGATCGCTCCATCGTGCTGCGACACGGGGTGGGACGACTTCTGCGTCGGATTGACGGGAAGGCACTGCGGCCCGACCCGCGTGGAGCGGGCCGACAGCGGCACGACGGACGGCGGAGACCTCGGCCTGCTCCTCAGCGGATGGACGGGGACCCTGGAGTATCCGCGTTCATGCGCTCCCGAGTCGCTCATGGCCGGTGGAGGCGAGTCGAGCGAGGAGAACTCGGAGCTGAACGGCGGCGGCAGTGACCAGCGGACCGCGACAGTGCTCACGCTCGCCGAGGTGCTGGCGGTTCTCAAATTCTCGACGACTCACGAGTTCGTGACCTGGGTGACGCAACTGGAGTTGGAGGA
>Ga0163147_10009289_pt1 | contig 10674 bp, 26 predicted proteins | sample OliLakLV19MP6G1_FD_148597 | JGI IMG/M metagenome (GOLD analysis project Ga0163147, IMG submission 148597) | Freshwater microbial mat bacterial communities from Lake Vanda, McMurdo Dry Valleys, Antarctica- Oligotrophic Lake LV.19.MP6.G1 | ecosystem: Environmental > Aquatic > Freshwater > Lake >... | reverse complement strand
CAGTCATCGGCAAACATAGACCGCGCTTCCTTAGCGTTCTCCGCTCTGTATTCCCCTGTGAAACACTCTTCGCCCGGACAGGAATACGTCACGCGGTAGAGAGGCGCCCCGACTCCCCAGTATTGACCCCTCGTCTCGTACCCATGCTTGCTGAGGCGTATACGCTCACAGGTTATCTTCCTCATGACAGCCACTCCCCTTCGTAGCCGGTCAGTTGCATAAGCAGATTAGTAATCTCTTCGTTCTGAGATTGCCCAACGGTGTAATCGATGCTTTGCCAGTCCAGGCGACTTGACAGAGACGTTCCGAGCCAGTTCAGGGGCCTTTCACACTCGCGAACTGCCTTGCGGGCCCGTGCCCTTTGGTAGACGATGCGCCTGAAGTCTCGGTAGTCATAGCCGTAATTGTGCGTCCGAAGTTTAAGCAAGTAGGCCAGCATTGCGGCCTTTTGCTCTTCTGTTACGTTTTCTGGTTTCATGTTGTCTCCTACATTGGGTTGACACGGAACGCCCTTTCGAGTGTCCCGTAGCAGCTCAATTAGGCAGCCTGCAGTTCCTGTATCTCCTTCCGAGTGGGGTTTTCAGATGTTATCCCCCACTCCCAGGAGTGGAGATAGTGCCCGCAATTGCCAGCGTGGGTTGTGTCTTCCTCTGACACTTCAATCGCCCGCTCGCACGCTTCTTCCTCTCCTAAGCCTTCCGAAACGGCCGCCTCGTACTCTCGCTTATATGCCTCCCGGACTTCCTTGTCTGCCAAAAGCCCTGGCGCATTCTCTGCCAGCCAGTCGCTCGCACGCTTCTTCCTCTCCTAAGCCTTCCGAAACGGCCGCCTCGTACTCTCGCTTATATGCCTCCCGGACTTCCTTGTCTGCCAAAAGCCCTGGCGCATTCTCTGCCAGCCAGTCGACGTCTTCAAGGCTGTTCGCCCACACCAGACAATGCGTAGAAGAGTACGCCCCGAACCAGAGGATGTAGCGCTGTTTCGTAAACTCTCGTTCACTTGGGTTGATAATATTGATCTTCATGACTTAAACTCCGTCCACATTAGCTCCCCAAGAGCTGGGGGCCGATTCCAAGGTTCAAACGCACCCTCGGTTGACCTGTAGACCTTGACCACCAGCGACCGGTCGCTGGAGTCGTCGACGCGCTCAAAGATGTACTCACCGTGCTGAGCGTAGGAGCGCCTCACAATCTGCCCCTGGTATTTCGGCGGCGTGTGAAACGGGCTCGAAGGGATCTCGGCGTCGATCATCGCTCTCCAGTCAGCCGGGGTCATGATTTCTCCGACCGGTTTAGCCTTCGATGGCTCGCTTCCCTCTCGTACGCGTGGATTGCCACCGCTTGCAAGGCGTGGGCTTGAAGTGGTGAAAGGGTTCCGTACTCTCGTTCTGTCATACCAAAAGCCCTTCAATCATCCTGTACGAATCGCGTATGCGTGCATTCAGCTCGGACAAAGCGTCCTTTTTCATATCTTGGTAGTAGTCTCCGCTTTCGATGAAGTCATCAAGGGAGTCATAAGAGCAACCGCTTAGATATGTGACTCCCTTCCATTCTCCCCATGCCGCCGTGACCCTGACTGTGCACCATGCCCACTCATTCCCGGACTCTAGGTTCTTGAGCACTTGGCCTATGAGTTCAGTGTCAGCGCTCCCGTCCTCTTGCTCAAAGTCCGGCGTGCTGTGCTCCGGCTCAGTGTCGATTGACATTCTCACTTCAGTTTCGAGCAACGGGCGTAGCTTGGTTTTCATGATTGCACCTTCTTTCTCCATGCAAGAACGCTTGGGTCAATACGCTCGATTGACGGCGTATAAGCAGCGCGAAATCCGTTGAAGTCGCCCGAACGGGCCTTAGCGCAATCGTATGCGGCCCACCCAACGCCATTGTCTGTCCGATACCAGTCACTCAGGAATATGCGTCCACCAAAACTCTTCCTGAGAATCGCCTTGGCCGCCTTGAACGAGGAAGCGTTACGCGTTCCCCTCGCCTCCGGCCAATGGGCTGGCCGTCCAGTAACATTTGACAGCTCGCCTCGGCAAAGTTAGCAACTAGGGTCATTACTTCGCCGTAGGCTTTGATGGTGATAATCACTTTGAAGCCTTTGGAGCCTTGAACCAGACCGCGACAACATACTTGACGCCGTCATTCTCCAGATTGATCAGCTGGAAATGCTCGTGAATGACGGGCTTGGCTTCGTCTTTGCCCGTCCAGCAAACAAGTACCTCTCGGCCGGCCGGCTTAAGCGTCACGACGTCGTAATTGAGGCACAGCCTTGGCTCAGACACGCGCTCCGCCGCGTTGGCAACGGAAGCGGATGCGAGAATCGCAAGGACGACTAATGAGGTTTTGAGGATGTTCATGATGTTTCCCTTTTCAGTGTGCGGAAGTTTGCGGCTTCCGACTTGGTAGAGTTATCTTATCTCAGAGTATTACTCTTGTCAAGGATTATTTGACACCCGAGGCGTTAAACAGTGTTCGCGGCCGAGGGCGTTCCGACTCACAACGGAATGAACGGGTATATAAGTACCCTGAAGCGGACTCAACGCCCTCGGTTTCGACGTATGCTCGCCACACAGACGATCCGACGCGCTCGAACCGCATCCGGCCGCGCTCGAAGCGCATCCGGCCGGCCGGAGTCTCACACTCAACCCAGCCAGCAAATATGGACTCATCTCGGAATAGCATCTTGGCTTTCATGATCTTTGAACCTTCCGTTTTCTCCGAGCGTTGACGCAGTCAACGCTCTGTTTTGAGGCGCTCTTTTTCTCCCGCCTCTCTATGTCTTTAGCGATTTCGGCCCATGCGGCCAGGTTCTCCGCGCGAAGAACGGCGTTTCTTGCGCCCATTGCGCAAACATCACACAGCCCTATGAGCTTCACCCACCGCCCGCATTCTGTGCACGGCGTGCAATCATGCGGTTCTCCCGCGGCCTCCGCCTCGGCGATGCGCGCCTGTAGTAGGGTGTCAGCCCAAGTCTTGTTAATCGATTCTTCACCATTCACGATGCCCGCCATTCTAGACGCGAGTGAATCCAGCCGCGAACGAACCCGGCCTCGTCACGAACGGTCAAGTGACCGGAAAAGTCCTCGGGTAGTTGCTGGGCCAGCTGTTCGACTCCAGACCCAAGCGCTACCCACTCTTGACCGTCTTCATCTTGCCAGAGCATATTGAAGCGGTTCATTACTTGGCCGCTTTCGTGGGCAGGTATGCCGCTGCATCGCATCCGGGAGTGGCCAAAGCAACGCGGTAAAGGTAATCCTGCCAGCTCTCGCCAGCCATCCGGCCAACTGGCTTGGTTAGGGCAATCATTACTTGGCCGCTTTCGGGGCTGAGTACCAGATTGCCAGCTCTTGGCTGACACCATCGGCTAGGTCAATCTCGACGACGACGAAGGTACCGGCCGCATGCAAGACCGGCTTTTGAGCCTTGCCGACATAACAGACGAGAGTGTCGACTTTGCCGCCCACCATCGCAATGTCGAATACCTGGCAAAGGTGAGCTTTGCCACCGGCCGGACGGGTCACTTCGGCTGCCTGAGCGCCAATGGCGGTGGTGATGAGAGCGAGAGCGACTAGTGCGGTCTTGAGGATGTTCATGATGTTTCCCTTTTCTGTGTTCCAGGCCGGTTGCATCCGACTTGGTAGAGTAATACTATCAGAGTTTTCACAAAGTGTTACAATTATTCGCAAGCATCAAGGGTTATTTGAGTACTGTTCCTTGCGCCACAACCCAGGCGTACGACCGGCTACCAGCTTGAGCGCCTCAGCCTCTCGCGCTGCAGGCACGTCGTAACCCTTCGCCTCAGCGTTCCATTTGCCGCCCAGCTTGAGCAGGCCGAAACGCACGGGGTAGGTCTTGCCGGTGATGAGGACGGTGTCGGTCTCGGTGAGCTTGTTCATGATGTTTCCCTTTTCTGTGGTGCGAGCCGGTTGCGTCCGACTCATAAGAATAAGATAGCTCAGAGTATTACTCTGTGCAAGTTAATTCGACGTGCCTTGTGTCGATTTATTGGTTGAACCAGTTGTACTTGACTGTTTTAGTCGGGTACGCGTATGTACTTGACCTTTTTAGTAGGGAATGCGGCTGGCAAGGCTGCACTCCGCTACTCCTAATGTCACCTAGGCTCCCGGCGGCAGGTAGAGAGACTGATACCCTCACAAGCTCGGGTTCTCTCTCGTTGCGGCACCGATTCAGGGTGGCAGGTCGCTGAGGACCTAGAGCCAAAGGAGCCGAAAGCTCGAAAGGCCAGAAGAGCCGAAAGCTCGAAAGGCCAGAAGGCCAGAAGAGCCGAAAGCTTGGGCCCTCACTCCCTCTACCCCATCTCCCACACGGAGCCAGCTTCCACCTACACTGTCACACCGCGGGTACACACCCGCTGCTTTCTTCGCTGAAACCTAGGGTACCCCCTATCTGTTCAGCGCTACCTTTCTGCCTCACTGCTCAGATGTACGCTAGGTCGGTACTGACCTAGGTCTGTACTGACCCGGGTCGCTTGTGACTCATGCTTACGCGCCCGGCCGCAGACGGGCTAGACCTGGTGTCTCGTTCGGCTCCCGGGGGGGAGGGGCCCTTCCGGGTGGGTACGGCACCTTCGCTCCAGATTTTCACATTTCGGTACTGCGGGCTACCCAGGGCTCCGTACTAACCAGCACCCTCCCCCGGCCACCCGGTCACCGCCCTAGGACAAGTCAGCCGGGCCGCCTCCCCGCAACCACGCGCTTCTTGGGAAGCCGCGCCGCAGGCCGGCAGCTGACATGTAGAGCCTCTGTCCCAGAGGCACCTAGACGGCGCTACTCAGCGCCTCCTACTCGACCAGAACTGAGAGCACCCACGTCTGCCGATACAGCAGAACAGTATCGAAGAGCAGTAGCGTTTCAGACTCACCGCGACGACCCATACTGACTCTAGACCGGACCGCCATCTTCGATGGACGGACTCGTCACTTCGTTCCTGAAGGAAGTAAACACGATTCTTGTTGATACATCAATTGCATAATGCTAAACCTGTGAGATGACCGAGGGAAGTGCAGGTGTCGGCAGGTTCTGGAAACGGGTCAACAGGAACGACCCTGGAGGCTGTTGGCTTTGGACAGGGAAACCTGATGCCCGGGGTCAGGGTCGGCTGTGGGTCTTGGGGAAGTCCCAGCCAGCTCATCGCTTCAGCTGGGAGCTTCACCACGATGACAAGGCGACCGGTCGGCTGGTTCTCCAGCGCTGCGGGAACAGCCTCTGCGTTATGCCCAAGCATCTGTTCCTGGCTACCGCCTCCGAAGGGGCTGGCTACAAGCACGCCAAGGGTTGTACGCCCCGCGGGGAAAGGGCCGGTAAGGCGAAGCTCACCGAAGAGCAGGTCCTCAAGATTAGGTTCGCCTCGAAGGAGGGGGCATCCCAGGTGGAGCTGGCAGGGGTGTTCAAGGTGACGCGTCAGGCAATTGCAATGATCATACATAGAGAAAGCTGGAAACACATATGAAGATTGAATACATACTGGAACTCATTGAGGAGCACGCTGTTGCCGCTGTCCGCGCAACGGGCTGGCGTGAGCGTGAGCTTATGAAGGAAATCAAAGAGGCTATCGAGCTTTATGCCGGCGGTCCCGCGCTTCGTCACGACGAGATGAGGCGAATGACAGACGAACAAGACGGGCTCCGAGCTGAACAAGAGGCCATTTGGGGGGCCATTGGCAAGGGCGTGTTGCGACAGGCTCGCTTGGTCGTCGCTCAGGATGACTTCGAGTGCCTCCAGGCCGAGTGGCGTCGTGAGCACAAACTCATCATGGACACACGTTCCGTAGAGTAACACCTACCTTGTGAGACAAAAGTGATACTGCTCGTCACTTCAGTATCGAAATTCCCACACGGGGCAGATATGGTGCCCCGTTTTGATTCGCGAGGCACTCTTCTACAGTGAGGCATTCGGGTGGCCGGTCTTCCCGGTCAGCCCGTTCAACAAGCGGCCGATGACGGAACATGGGCACTTGGACGCCACAACAGACCCTGACACCATCCGCCGCTGGTGGTGGGCTCAGCCGAATGCCAACCTCGGGGTCCGTTGTGACTCGTTCTTCGTTGTGGACATCGACCCGCGGTCCGGGGGAAACGAGTCCTGGGAGCGCCTCAACCGAGTCGAGTCGTCAATCCAGGCGTCGACCGCCAACTGGGGCAAGCACTTGTACTTCAAGCACGACAAGCGGCTTGAAAGCATCCCGCTCGGGCGGACGTTCAAGGGAATAGACATCAAAGGAGGAGGGAGACACTACGTCCTCCTCCCGCCGTCTCGATTTGGGAGGAAACGCTACCGCTGGATGGGAAACCCAGCTCAGACCATGCCGACGGCTCCAGAGTTCCTCATCAAGGCCATCGTGAGAGCAAAAACGCCACAGCCTCTCGCGTTGAGAACAGAAGTCCATTCGCCTGAACGTCAGTACAGGAGAGCTACGGCCTATCTCCGGCAGATGGACCCGGCTGTCCAGGGGCAGGGGGGCAGCAAGCGCCTCTGGCGAGCGGCCTGCACTCTGACCCGAGACTTCCACCTGGGGGAGCAAGAGTCCCTATCGGCCATTCAGGAGTGGAATCGAACCTGCCAGCCGATGTGGTCAGAGAACGAATTGAGACGAGCGATTACAAGGTCAGCGGGGGCTGTGTTCAGCAAACAGGAAAGGGAGTTAAGCAATGGACAAGGTTAAGGCTAAGAGCGAGCCGGGCTACACGGAAACCAGGGGCTTCGACGCCGTCGTTGTGAGTGTCGAAGCGGAGGATGGGTGTTTCATGGTGCACAATTGGCGGGACGCCAACAAACGGTTCTTCCTCGAGGAGCTGTCAGATTGCGACCGCATCCTGGTGAAGGTGGGAGCCAAACTCAGCTACAGCGAAGGCGTCTTGGTCACGGCCGACGGTCACAAATCACGAGTAGCAAGCATCATATTCAGAAGGGATGAAGATGGCCGAACCGAACAAACTTAGGCCTGAGGCTAAACATGTGTTTCTTTGGGACCAGTCGCCATACGCGAGGCCTGAGTTGACGCCGCCGGACGAGCCGACGGTCAAACGCACGAATTGGAAGCGATTGGCAAGGGAAAGCAGAGAGCAACACGAGAGGAATATGCGAGATGAGTGAAGATGCACGCGAATTGGCTTGGCACTTGTTTGCCGGTCAAACGTACGAATTGGAAGCGATTGGCAAGGGAAAGCAGAGAGCAACACGAGAGGAATATGCGAGATGAGTGAAGATGCACGCGAATTGGCTTGGCACTTGTTTGTCGCAACGTTAGCCGGGGTCACCACCTGGTTTGCGCTTGAGGCGTTCCGATCGGAGGTGCTGCGATGTCTCAGCGTTGGTATGTAGTGGACCCTGAAGACGGGCTTATGTTTTTCGATACGTCGGATGCCGCGGAGACCCGTGCAGGCGAGTGTATGGCGTCTTGGCGAAGCGCGGCGAGCGATAACGGAGGATGGTCCGAGGAAATCGGCGAACTCGAATGGGGCGAAGTCATCTGCCACGGGCGTGCCGTTTGCACGAAGTCCGAGCCGGATCCAAACAGCAAGTACGGCGACACAATCGAAGACTGGGAGCTACAGGGCGAAACGAAAGCCGGGGGGTTGTAGGTGCCGTTCTATCCGGTGCGGCCGCCTGAAACGATGGAGGAAAAGAACGCCAGATTGTTGAGACAGCGCCCTTTCGCCGCCCGGCGCGTGAAGAACGGAGGCAGCTTTAAGCCCATCAGTGGGCTTCGATGGGACAACCAGTTCAGGTCCTATGTCATCCTGAAGGAGGACAGAGCCGACGGCGTTCTCCTCTTCGGCGACCGGCTCTTCGATATCCTCTGCCGAGCTGGAGACTTCATGGAGACCATCGGTCTGATTGAGGAGCTTCGGGTGCTGGCTCCAGAGAACAAGGCCCTGTTCTTGGGGCTGGCGGCCAAAGAGTACCTGGCAGACACGCTGTCTGAGCCGCGAGTGTTGTCGTTCATGCAGAGACTGGATGGCCTGGTCTCTGTCACGTTGTTTGAGTTGCGCAGGGACGCTGAGGCGTCGAAAGGTAGAGAGAAATGGATATCTTTGAAGGGGCTTACGGGCCCTGCCGATGCGGAGAGAGTGAGTCGGCTCAGGTGGTCGTGGGACCGATTGTTTCGCCTGGACAACAGCATCGACTCAGAGACAAGAAAGGAACCCTCCTCCAACCGGTAGTGAAGGAACCTGTAGAGATGTGCCTCAGCTGTTGGTTGGTGCTGACTCGGGCCGCTCCTGGACAACATAGTTCCGCACGTAAGCCGGCCATGCTTTATTCCGAACAATCAGTCGACGAAATAACAAAGCGACCACTCTCGAAGCGCGAACAGGCAAAGCAATTTCAACAAGAGAATCAACTGAAAATGAGACTGGAATGACATCGCCAAACTCCACAGGCCAAAGTCGATGCGTCGCCAGATGTCGCCACACTTGCCAGGGAATGGGGACCAAATGAAGGAGACTGTCATCCTCGGCATCGACCCCGGTACCGCAAATCCAGGAGTCGCAGTGGTGAAGCGTGACGTTGCCGGGAAGTGGTTTTTGCTCCATAGCCCCATTCTGAAGAGTGAGGACGAGTTTCTCAAGGAGATAGCAACAATTCAGCGTCAGTTCGTACTCCATGGAATAGCCTGCGAGGCTGTAGGGAACGCAGGAGCCTTCAAGGACGTTAAGCAGACGGGAGCGGCTGCTCGTATTGTCGGAGCTGAATGGATTGCAAAGTTCCTTGGGATTCAGTTGCGTGTCCCATGCGCTTTGGTGGCCCCTTCAACATGGCGTTTGGCCTTGACAGGTTCTGGCAAATCAACGAAGAAGGATGTGCACAGAGTAATACGCCTGATGGTGGATGGCGTTCCGCCCGTTTGCTCCGAGCACAGGCTGGAAGCCATGGCGATAGCGATAGCGGGAGCGAGAAGGCTGGCATTATGAAGAAGCACACTGTGAACTTGGTGATAATGTTTCACTCAGGCGGAATTCAGAGTCACGTGCTTGCCATGGTGGCGGACGAGGCGGAGGGCAACATGGTGGCGAAACAGCTCTCTCAGGAGCTTGCGGGGCATCTGGATTCGCCGTTGATTGGGATGCTGGGCATCTCCAAGATGCAGTTGTCCGTCGGGGAAGTGCCTGTCTTTACCCGTCTTTCCGTGGTGCAGAATGTCCCTCCTCGTGTCATACTCTGAGCATGGAAGCCATTAAGCCCACCATCGTTAAGCCCAGCGTGTCGCTCTCCCACAAGGACAACGACCCGAAGAGCATTGCAGAGTTCCTGAGCGCCCATACAGGCCGTTCGGACCTCGCCAATCAAGTCCAGGACGTCAAGCGGTCGGAGTTAACCGCCAAGCGTGAGAAGTTCCGACTGATTGAGGACGACATTCTTGAGCAGTCGATGACTGTCGTGAAGGATGCAGCGTTCTTTCGAGAGATTGACCCGGGCCAGACCAAGCCTCCTCAGCACTGGATAGACGAGCTGGGCTACGAAGAGGCTATCAAGCGTCTTCGGGTGGCGAATGCGGCCTGGCTGGGGCGAAAAGAGGCTCCCTATGGGCTCGCGATGGCTCAGGCGACAATGACGGCGATTGTAAAGGCTAGAACGACCGAAAAGACCAACGATAGGCCCTTGAACATGCAGGTTATGATGGTGAAGAACGACATCACGTTGAACACTATAGAGGTGGTCGAGTGACTCACATAGTCGCTTGTGTGAAGTGTGGGGTTTGGTCGAACTTTGAGGCGCAAACTCGCGGATTCTGCAATCAGTGCCTGAGCAAAGAGCTTGAGGTCATTGCGGCGCTTAAGTACCTGAGGACAAGGAAACGACGCGATGGGCGCTGGCGGCAGCTGCCACTTTTCGCTCTGGAGGACCTCCGTGGCGTCAACAATTACTGAGCGCTTTGCACTGCTCCCTCTGACGGAGAACAGGCACTTCCTGGGGCTGTTCGAGCCCGACCTGGAGGCCCGCATCATGATGCAGATGGGGCAAAACGGTGAGCTTGGCTACATCGTGATGCACCATGGCGAGCTGAAGGTCCGGCGCAACCTGGTGAACGAACTCCTCCTCACGCCATGGTCTGAGAGCAATGGTGGGGGCTGGCGAGAGCTTGATACGCAGTTCCTGCTTGGCCCGGGGCAGGCTTGTCGGGTCGCCTTCGAGGCCGACAGGGCTCTGCTCGGGGCTTTGGCTCGCTACGAAGAGTCTCGCATCGTATGGGACCAGCTGAACGACCGTGAGCGGATGATGTTCATCAAAAACGGGCCCAAAGACCATTCCCTGAGGATTCTACTCTACAAGCGCATTATGGAGGTCCTAGGTGGCACGACCAGCCCTCGGTAACGCCTGCAAGAGCGAGGAAGACGTGCTGTACTATGTGCAACAGCAGGTTCAGCCGTATGTGAAGGACTTTGCGGTCATTGGGCTTCGTTTGGGGCGCGCTCCAAGGATTGTGGAGGAAGTTCACCCCTTCATTCGTGATGAGCTGTATCCCTACTTGTCTAGAATAGAGCTACTGGGCTGGGCGCTGGCCAAGCCGCCGAGCGAGGCCACTGGCCTGCTCCCGTACCTCCAGCGACAGCTACATCCGCACCTCATTCGGATGGGAGTCGTGTACCCGTGACCGAAGACGACCTGATGCTGTTAATCGGCGATTACGCGGCCGCTTGCATTCGCGTGAATGC
>Ga0163147_10009287_pt1 | contig 10677 bp, 14 predicted proteins | sample OliLakLV19MP6G1_FD_148597 | JGI IMG/M metagenome (GOLD analysis project Ga0163147, IMG submission 148597) | Freshwater microbial mat bacterial communities from Lake Vanda, McMurdo Dry Valleys, Antarctica- Oligotrophic Lake LV.19.MP6.G1 | ecosystem: Environmental > Aquatic > Freshwater > Lake >... | reverse complement strand
GCGACGGACAAAAGATGGAATTTTTTCATGGGAGTTCTAAAACTTGATCCCGGCGCGGTTGAGGGCCGCGGCCATTCCGATGTAGGCCACGAACGAGGCCGCGATCGAGAGTCCCAGACTGGCGGGAAATCCCATCTTCATGCGCAGGAGGACCGGCAGCACGATGAAGAGCGCCAGCGATGGCAGAACGAACCAGAACACGCTGGTCGAGAAGGAGGCGAGCCGCTCAACGTCTTTCGTCTCGACGTAGATCCAGATCATCGAGATGACGGAGACCAGCGGCAGCGACGCCACCACCCCGCCCCAGAAGCCGGTGCGTTTGGAAATCTCCGAAACCACCACGATGAGCGCGGCGCTGACGAAGAGTTTGACGAGATAAAATCCCATGTCATGTCTCCTTGAATTTCAGACGGGAACGTAGCGCAGCAGAACGCCGCCCGACTTGTAGGCCTTCGTTTCAATCAGCTTGAAATTCTTACGCGGCATCTCGCCGATGAAGAGCGGCGTCCCCGCTCCGAGAAGAGCGGGACAGATCACGAGGTGGAGCTCGTCCACCAACCCCCGCCGAACAAGAGAACGGCCCAGTTTCGCGCCACCGAAACAGACGAGGTCGCGTCCCTCTTCCGCCTTCAGCCGCCCGATCGTCTCCGACAGATCTCCGCGCGCGATCTCCGAATTCGCCCACCCGGTGTCCTGCACTGTTTTTCCAATCGCCACCTTCCGGCAACTGTTCATCACCGCCGCGTTCGGCTGCTCCGACGTCGGCCAATGCTTCGAGAACAGAACAAATGCCTTTCCGCCCAGCACGATGGTATCGAACCGCGCCATGAACGCTGAGCCGTACAGATCAAAGAATTCGCTTTCGGGCAGGAACCAGCTCAGGTCTCCTGTCTTTCCTTCGATGTACCCATCGAGGGAGACAAGCATCGCAAGCGTGAGTTTTCTCAAGAGGGTCTCCTATTCGTTGTCAAATCGTCGCGACGAGAATCTCTTCGCTGCTGGACGGACGAAGGCCGTCGGCGCGACCGAAAAAGTAGCGCTGGGTCAGATCCGCGGCCGACACATGGCGGACCTCTTTGAAACCGGCTTCGCGGGCCAGCGCCAGCATATCATCGGGCGCGAACAGGCTGCGCCAGGGCGTCCCGGATGTCCGCGCAAATTCTTCGGTCTTCCGGCGGGCGGGGCGGTCCTCCGCTTCGAGAAGCTCAAGCGGCAGAAGGAACGTCATCGCGAACGTGGAGCCCGGCGCCAGTTCCGCTACGCTCCGCAACTTGCCGAGAATTGCCTCACGCGTGAGAAACGCGGCCACGCCGGTGCTGGCCACGACCGCCGGCTGCCCCGCGTCGAACCCGGCTTCCGTTAGCCGCGCCTTCCAGTCCCCGACCGTCTCAAAATTCACCGGCACCAGTCGGAGCCATTCCGGAATGCCGAATCCAACCTCCACCAGCTTCTGCCGCTTCCACGCCTGCGGACCCGGCTGGTCCACCTCGAACACGCGAAGGTGCGACGCGCTCTCGGGCCGCCGCTGAGCGAAGCTGTCGAGCCCCGCGCCCAGCAGAACATATTGCCGAACGCCACGCGCCGCGTGCTCAAGAACCAGATCCTCAATGAAGCGGGCGCGCCCCACGATCGTCGCGCGCGAGCGGGCCGTGATCAGGGGCAGCATGTCGTGCCGCTCTTTCCACACGCCCGCGGGTTCCAGCAATCTCAACCCGATTTCATCGGTGAACACGTGCGGCGGTGGATCAAAGTGAACATGGAGGGCACGCCAGAGCGCGGTGCGCACGGCGGTGCGTTCGGGCGCGACGGCGCTTCGGTCGGAGAGTTTTCTGCCTTTGGGCACGACGTTACCAGGGAATCGACGGGATCTCGATCCCGCCGCCGGTCGACGCGATGGCGTCGCCGCGCGCCATGAACGAGAAGGTCGTGCCCGTGGGCTGTCCTCGCTGCTGAAGGGTGAGCGCGCGGTCGATCCGCCCATACCCGTGCCGCCGGGAATACGGCACCAGCCGCTCGAGGCAGAACAGCGTGAACGTCTCCGCCCCCACCACTCCCGGCGCCTCCGCGTGCAGCTTCTCGAACATCAGCGCCGGAATCCCCATCTTCTGAAACTCCGGCCTGACGACAACCCCGCCCATTCCGACCACATGCCACCCAAGCTTCGCCCACTCCATGTCGCGGCCCTCGACAGGGAAGACGGCCGGGCTCCAGCCAAAGAGCGATGCGTTGTCCGCGGGGGCCAGGGATGGGGCCAGGGAAAGATTCACCGGGCCGCCTCCTGAAGCCTTCGCAGGACATCCTCGCCGAACGCCAAGAGAGACACCCGTTCGACCTCGTCGCCCAACAACCCGTCGAGCGAATGGTCCTTCCGGGCCAGATGCCCATCATGAATGACAGCGCAGGAAACGGAACGCTGAAGGGCCATGAAGTTACTCCGGCGGCTTGTTGCGAAGAAGATATCGAAACCGCGCGATCGCCAGCACCAGGATGATCGCGGCCATCACGTAAAACAGAACGTGCCCCGTCTTCCCACCCAGCACGATATTGATCGCCACAACGACCAGAGGAAGGAGAAGATCCTTGAGAATGTTCATCGAGGGTATCTTAAGAATTCGCGACGGTACTTACGGGGTCACGTCTCTACAAAGGTGGCACCATGAGAACTGGTACCGTTGCCCCCACTTTCAGCCAAATTAGTCGACTCGCGGATCAGTAGTCGAACCGGGCGCACCCATCGGACTTCCAAACCTCGGTCCGTGGGGAGGAGAATAACGGTCTTTTTCTTTCCTGAACGACGGTCGTGCCACTTTTCCAGACCATAGAGGATGCCGGCAGCGACGTGCCAGGCCACGAGGCTCTGCCGGAAACGCGTCCCTTCGCTGTGGTCTTCGTCCAACCCAAACGCATGATAGGCGGCGAGCCCCTCAACAGTCACAAGGCCCCAGTTGAAGGTGGTCTTGTCATCTGAAAGTGATTTCAGTCCGAAAGGAAGGAGCAGCGCCATCGCGCCCCCTGCGATCCCCGGCTCAAGGGACGAGAGGTACGCATTGAACACGATGAGCCCTTCCAACGCAGCCACTTGAACGGCCGGATGCAGCGATGTCCCCTTCACCGTCGACGTTGATGGCTCGGCCTGTTCGGCACAGAGTCGGGACGGCGCGGCGAGGGGAAAAGAAAGGAGCGCGAGGAGTAGGATTTGTCGCGTGGGGCGTGATCGGTGATCGATACCGTCAAACGAAGGGCGCGGCAATCTTCCGTCGAACGTGCATGAAGCGCCCGACGCCGACGGCGAGCACCGCGGCCCCGAACCCGATCAGAACCCAACCGGTGGCGGCCGGCATCTCCACCCTCACGAACCCGAGCACCGCCAGGCCCGTCGCGACGAACCCGAGAGAGGTCCGCACATAGGCCAGCAACGTCCGTTCGTTCGCCAGGTGACTCCGGACGGCCGCCAATTCATCTGACCGCGAAAGCGTTTCGGTTCCCATGCTCTTCATTACGCACCTTCTTCAAACGTCCCCGTGCGGACTTCACCGCTGCGCACGTAGCGGGTGAGCAGCACACCGCTGGGCGTTCCGGTGGATTGCGCCAGGGCGAAGGACGACGGGATAAATAATAAGTCGAAGATCGTCCACGAGGCCCGCGGCCAGCAATTGGCGCGTCATATCGGGGCTTCCCCACGTCAACAGGTCGGCGCCGTCCTGTGCTTTCAGCGCGCGCACCGCGTCGGCCATGTTGCCCTTCAGCGCATGGCTGTTCTGCCACGCCAGCGTCTCGGATCGATGCGTGGCCACGTGCTTGGCCACCCCATTGAACAGATCCGCGATGGCGCGGGCGGGAGAGTCGGCCGGTATGCGCGGCCAATACGGCCGCCCAGATGTCATAGGTGAACCGCGCCAACAACAGTTCAAACGGCCTAGCGTGCAAGTCCTGCACGAATTGCCCGATGGCATCGTCATCAAAGGGCGCGCTCCATCCACCGAAGCGGAAGCCCCCGCTGGCGTCTTCCTTGGGCCCACCGGGCCCCTGAACGACGCCGTCCAGACTGATGTGTTCGGCAACGATGAGCGTGCGCATGCTTTTCTCCAGGTTCGTCTTGGGTTCGGATGGTAATCATTCTAGGGGACACTTTTAAAATGAGTCGGTGGAAGGTGTCCGCTTACGAATACAAACCGGAACCGTGTCCAATACCCAATCCGATGCCCTACTCTGGAATAGTATCCGACTTGCCCTTTTTGGAGCTGCGCTTCAAGAAGGAATTAATCCGGGCGTCAGCTTCTGCCCGAAACACAGTTTCAGCGAGCGATTTAATCGCACGCGCCTCGCCGACACTAATCTGATGAGTTGCTAGGTTGACTAGGACGGATCTTGCTGCCCGCAATAAGATGATACGGGTGTGTTTCTTAACAAGGTCGTCGGACGTTAACGATGTCTTCCCCACATGAAGACGGTACTCGTCGGACAAGCCGACAGCTTTCTTGAACTCTCGTAGGTCCTTTAAATCAAGTTGTTGCACGAACTTCTCTATGTCGAAAGACAGATTTCTGATCTGGTGGACACATTTGTTCCGCAACTTCGTAAGCAAGTTAATGGCACCTTCATCGCGTTTTGAGCAGATCTTAAGAGCCAGAGCCATCTTTACTTTTCCTGTTGCCCCTCCAAGGTTAAATCTCTGGATCATTCGATCAAGCTCAGGCCTGTTCATCTCGAGCAAAAGGGAATCAGTAAGTGCCGTTTCAATGAACGCATGCATTTTGATTATAAAAGCCCAGTCGTTGGCCTCAGCCTGCAGGAGCCCAAGGAACCCTTCAGGAAGACCACATCCTCGTTCTAATCGAGACAACACGATTCGGGACTGAGGGTAAGGCGCGGAACTTTGGTTGCTCATGTAGAAAACGCGTCTCCAGTATTGCTGTTCCCTCTAGGGCCAATGGTGCCGGCTCTAAAGGGGGCATATTTCAAGTGACCAAAGAGGAGGTGGCATCTTGAGCACCTGGACCGCTCCCCTTCAAACTATTTAAGCAAGCGAGCATCAGTCTTTTTCTCTGTACTTTTTTTGAAACGGGCGCCCCGAAGTCTTAGGAGCTTCCTAATTTCCGTATCCACGGACCTAACCGAGGTCGCCACGATTGACGCTAAATCATCCACATCCGTCAGAGTCATTGTGCGCAGTTGCCCCATTTTTATGGAGGAGTTACCCGACTTAGAAGCGTATCTCTTGTTCACCTTGCATCTGTTGTGAACAGAAATATTCCGAGTTTCCACAAACTCAACCATTTTGCTCATTTCATGTTTCTGAATAAGCCCGACTTTAAATCTCTTTTCGAAGAAGAGGTTTAGTTCCTGAAAGGATTTATAGGACAGGCTAGCCACCCTATCTTCCGCAATTTCTGCTGCGAGTTCACTCATTGAATCATGGCTCAACGCCTTTTCGATGGTGATCGAATCGGATGACTTAAGCGTTTCAGGTTTTTGAGTAAAGATCTCGAAGAGCAGGGACGACAGGTAATTCAAATAGTTCTCAACATGACGGACAAAAAAAATTTCACAGAAGATCTGCTTCTGGTCGGCCAGGCCTTGAAGTGCAGATCTTCTCCCTTTCCATTCTTCGTTCAGTCGCGCCAATTCTTCTCCTTCTGCAAACTGAACCAGCGTTTCATGGGCTGTTTTTCCGATCTCATCCATCCGGCCAAGCGAGTTCATAACGAATAGGAGAAGTTGATTTATCTGATCCCACGACAAGAAAAATTCTCTGCAGGCATGAGTTCCCTGCTTCGGTTTCTTTACCTTCCTTGTCGGCCAAGGTGAAAATTTTCTTGCCATGAATACACTCCTAGAATGGGGACACTACAACGCCGATTAAACAAAAACCCCTTCTCCCAGGAACCGGGGAAGGAGGATATGGCGCGGAATTCGGACCGGTTTCCACCTGACTTAATGTTTAACTCAACGCCTGGGGGTATCGGTACGGTTCTTAAGGTCACTTTCAACTCCGCGTCCCCTCAAACGTGGCACCATGAGACCGGCACCATCACTTTGATTGCAGCTGGCCTTCTCGAAGCACGCCCCCCTTGAGGTGGTTGCAATTTGAAACCTCTTCGCCGGAAAACAAAAAGACCCACTCCGGTTAGGCCGGAGTGGGTCTTTCGTTTTGGGGTTGTGTGAGGACCCCGGTTCGGGCCGGCGGTTGGAGGCAGCCGGCGATTGGTTCTATTTCTTCGAATAGCTCCTTCCCTTGTCTTCCAGCACGGCCTGGGCGGCGGCGAAGCGGGTGTTTGCTCATTTGCTACCTTTCCGGCCTCCCCTCAGGAGGCACTATGCAGATTGTTCCAACCGAAAAGATTCACCGCCGAATATTGGTCATCCGAGGGCTGCGGGTGTTGCTCGATGTCGATCTCGCCCGGCTTTACGGCACATCCACCAAAGGGCTCAATCAGCAGATCAAACGAAACCGGCTACGGTTTCCTGATGGCTTTATGTTTCGACTGTCCGCTGAGGAGACACGGGAGGTGGTCACAAATTGTGACCACCTTCGAGGGCTTAAATTCAGCCATGCGAGGCCCTTCGCCTTCACCGAACATGGCGCTTTGATGGCGGCCAGCGTTCTCAACAGTCCACTCGCTATAAAGACGAGCATCTTCATGATAAACGCCTTCGTTGAACTTCGTGAGCGGCTTTCGCAACACCGCGATCTGCTCAGGAAAATGGAGCAGATTGAAGCGATCGTCGGAGATCACGACGCCAGGATACGAGGTCTTTTTGCGGCCATTAAGGGACTGATGAGCCCGCCCGCGCGTTCGAAAAAGAGAATTGGCTTTAAGGCACGTGAATGATGCCTCGCGACTGACGGGCCAACAAAAAGCCCCACTCCGGTTAGGCGGGAGTGGGGCTTTCGTTTTGGGGCTGTGTGAGGGCCCCGGTTCGGGCCGGCGGTTGGAGGCAGCCGGCGATTGGTTCTACTTGTTGCTATAGCTCTTGCCCTTGTCTTCCAGCACCGCCTGGGCCGCGGCGAAGCGGGCGACGGGGATGCGGAAGGGCGAGCAGCTGACGTTAGGGTTGGTACCGGTTCTTATAGGGTCACTTCTCTACAATGGTGGCACCATCGGTTGTCGGTACCGGTTCTCACGGGGTCACCTTTCGGGGTGGGGTCTACTCAAAGATGGCATCGTGAGAACCGGTACCGCTCTTCCAGTCTGCGGCCACTGAGCGTCAGGACTTTTGAGGCTCCGAAGACTGCACCCTCGAAATCATTCCTTCGACTGCAGCATTAGCATTAAGAAATGAAACATCAATTTCTGGATGTTCGTTTACAAAGACACGAAATATCTCGTCGGCAAAGGCTTGCCCGACCGTTTCCACGCCCTTAAAGTCAAACAGAACAACCTTGAAGCGATCGATACGAACGAGAAGACGCTTCGCCTGGGATCTTGAAACAAGGGCATCATCGCCATACTGAGCAAGCTTTACTGGAACAACCGTTTTATCGAACCTAAATTCCTCGACGGAATATTCGGCATAAACCTTTCTTGTTGTTCTTGCCGTGTGATTGTTGAGCTCCATGTAGACCGATGTTCCCGATGCATTCTTTTCCCTTTCTAAAATCCAGTCCTTCCTGTCACCAAAATTATGGGAAAAGTAGACGCCGCCTGACAGAATTTGAAAGTCATCAAACATGCGAGAGGTAAAGAAGATCCCCTCGCCAGAGTGCCGGTCAGGGTCCGTGGTGAATTTTCCCTTTGCCAGTTCCAATACTGCGTGTCGTTCATCAATAAGATTGAGTGCGGCCTGAATCTTCTTGAAGATTCCGACCCCGTTGTCACGGATCACAACCAATGTCTTGACCGGCGTTTTTTTCAATTCAACGGTGGCCACGGATCCATCCGAGTGATCGATGACGTTGTTGAACATCTCGGTGAAGCCGTGCTGCCAGATTTCGATAACGTTATCCGGCATACTCCCCAATGCCGGCCGAACGTCTTTCCCCCAAATGTCGCTTTCACTTGAAGCGCCGTTGACAACGTAAGTGTTCGAAGTCTCAACCAGGGCGCTAAGTCCATACGACACGGTCCGGACCTTTTGCTCCGTCGTTAAAATCTTTTCGGCCACTAATTTCTGAAGGTGTTTATTGATTGCCTGCCGGGAAATCCCGAAGTGGTTTGCAGCGAAATTGGTGATATCCTTCGGATGCAATTCAATATTTTGAATTATGAATTGCCTTATGTTTTCGCTTCGAAGTCTAAGCTTGCCCACTTGTCAACCTCGCTACCCGCCTTGTCAACCTTTCACTGTCTACTTGTCAACCAATCTGGAGAATCTGTCAACGTAGTTCTACTTACCGTCAATCCAGCCTAATCAATTGTCAACTTTAATATAATTTCTGTCAACAATATATTCGCAAATAGCTCAAAAACAACGGTTATTGAAAGTGGTAGGGAAAGCCCACTCACGAAGAAGCGGCCGCCTTGACATCCCAAATTGGGATCTCAAAACAGGGGCGCGGCGGGCGACGATTCCTCCCATACATATTTACGGAGAACGGCGTTGCGATGCTGAGCTCGCTCCACGGCCCAGAGCACGGTCTTCAGCGCATCGGTTTCCGGGGCCTCCTGAGCTGGTCGCAATTTGCGACAACCTCGCCGCCAACAAAAAGCCCCACTCCGGTTAGGCAGGAGTGGGGCTTTCGTTTTGGGACTGTGTGAGGACCCCGGTTCGGGCCGGCGGATGGAGGAAGCGGGCGACGGGGATGCGGAACGGGGGAACCGGAAACAGGCGCGCACCTTGAGCCAATAAAAGTCGTACGATTTTCATCTCTCGTTCGCCCCCCTCAAACCCCTCCAACTTGGAGGTATCGATGAAGCCCGTTGTCGCGTTGCCTGAGATTCAAAAGTTAATTCATGTCATTCGAGGGCGAAAGGTCATGCTGGACCGCGACCTGGCCCGGCTGTATGGCGTCGAGACGTTCAACCTGAACAAAGCCGTCAGGCGCAACCCGGACCGGTTTCCGCCTGACTTCATGTTCCAGCTCACACCTGAAGAACAGGCTTCTTTAAGATTCCAATCTGGAATGTTAAAGCGCGGCCAGCATGGGAAGTACCTACCGCTCGTCTTCACGCAGGAAGGCGTCGCCATGTTGTCCAGTGTGCTGCGAAGCCGCCGGGCGGCGCAGGTGAATGTCGAGATCATGCGCGCGTTCGTCCATCTTCAAGACCTGATGTTTGACCGGCGCAAGCTCGTCCGGCGACTGGACGAGATGGAATCCCAGATCGCTGAACACGACGACAAGATTCACGCGGTATTCGATGTCATTCGCGGCCTTGTCGAAGCCCCGATCCGGAAAAGAAAAAACATCGGTTTTCGGCCGGCCTGAAATCAGAAATCCCCGCGCCAGAAACCGGACCTGAACGAACAGGTCAAACGGAGCAGAGAAAGATTCCCGGACGGCTTCATGTTCCGGCTGACGCCCAAGGAGAAGCGGAAGGTTATCGCAGACTGCGATAACCTTCAGAGATTGAAATACAACCTTCTTTGCCCGCCGCCTGGTTGCAATTCGCAACCACCTCGCCGCCAACAAAAAGACCCTCCCTGGTTTCCCGGAGAGGGCCTTTTTTCGAGGCGGTGTGTGGCCTCTTGATCAGCGATGGAGGCAGCTGACCCGGTAATTTACTTGTTCGAGTAGCTCTTTCCCTTGTCTTCCAGCACCGCCTGGGCCGCGGCGAAGCGGGCGACGGGGATGCGGAACGGGGAGCAGGAGACGTAGGCCAGGCCGATGCGGTGGCAGAACTTGACGGAAGCTGGCTCGCCTCCGTGTTCGCCGCAGATGCCGAGCTTGATGTCCTTGCGGACCTTCTTGCCCAGGTCGACCGCGATCTTCATGAGCTTGCCCACGCCGTTCTGGTCGATGGTCTGGAACGGGTCGTCGGAGAAGATCTTCTTGTCGAGATAGGCCTTGGTGAAGCCTCCGGCGTCATCGCGGCTGAAGCCGAGCGTCATCTGGGTCAGGTCGTTGGTGCCGAACGAGAAGAACTCGGCTTCGGCGGCGATCTCATCCGCGGTCAGCGCGGCGCGCGGGACTTCGATCATGGTGCCGAGGAGATACTTCGGCGTGACACCCGTCTGCTTCTTCACTTCGCCGGCGACGCGGCGCACGATGGCGGCCTGGTCGCGGAATTCCTTCACGTTGCCGACCAGCGGAATCATGATTTCGGGCACCGTGTTGATGCCCTCCTTCTTGAGCTCGGCGGCCGCGAGAAGAATGGCGCGAACCTGCATCTCCGTGATCTCGGGATACGTGATGCCGAGACGGCAACCGCGGTGTCCGAGCATCGGGTTGAATTCGTGCAGTTCCTCGGTCTTGCGCATGATCTTGTCGGTGTCGATGTTGATCTTCTTCGACAGGATCTCGGCGGCTTCGCGGGTCTTGGGAAGGAACTCGTGCAGGGGCGGATCCAGCGTGCGGATGGTAACGCCAAAGCCCTTCATCTCCTTGAGGAGGCCCTTGAAGTCATTCTTCTGGAACGGAAGGAGCTTGTCCAGGGCGACGCGGCGCTCCGCCTCGGTGTCGGCCAGGATCATCTGCTGCATGAACGGCAGGCGGTCGGGCGCAAAGAACATGTGCTCGGTGCGGCAGAGGCCGATGCCTTCGGCGCCCAGGGCGCGGGCCATGACGGCGTCCGACGG
>Ga0163147_10009278_pt1 | contig 10682 bp, 13 predicted proteins | sample OliLakLV19MP6G1_FD_148597 | JGI IMG/M metagenome (GOLD analysis project Ga0163147, IMG submission 148597) | Freshwater microbial mat bacterial communities from Lake Vanda, McMurdo Dry Valleys, Antarctica- Oligotrophic Lake LV.19.MP6.G1 | ecosystem: Environmental > Aquatic > Freshwater > Lake >... | reverse complement strand
CTGACAATCTGGACAAACTCTACAAACAAATTAAGTCAAAAGGCGTCACGATGACGGCTTTGTTAGCAAAAGCAGTAGCAGTAACTTTACAAAAACATTCTCTGCTGAATGCTTCTTATGTAGAGTCTGGAATTCAACACCGCGCTGATATTAATGTGGCGGTAGCGGTGGCGATGGATGGCGGCGGTTTGATTACGCCGGTGTTGCAAAATGCCGATCGCCTCGACATATATTCGCTCTCCCGTAGTTGGAAGGATTTAGTCGATCGCGCCCGCGCCAAACAGTTAAAACCTGACGAATACAGCACGGGAACTTTTACTCTTTCCAACTTGGGAATGTTTGGAGTAGATAAGTTTGACGCGATTTTACCACCGAATCAAGGCTCGATTTTGGCGATCGGTTCTTCGCGGCCGCAAGTAGTGGCTAACGAGGAAGGTTTGATGGGAGTGAAGCGGCAAATGCAGGTGAATATTACTTGCGATCACCGAGTGATTTACGGTGCTGATGCTGCGTCTTTCTTGCAGGATTTAGCGAAGTTGATTGAGACAAATCCTCAGTCTTTGACACTTTAGCGATCGGCGGGGGCGGGTTTATGAGATTGTAGATTGTTGGCAATTATTGTTAGTGAACCCGCCCCTACAACATTGAATATTACGTATGGGCCCCAGAAACCGGGTTTTTTACGAAATACTTCGTTACACACCATAATTCAGGAAAAAACCCGGTTTCTTTGTCGGAGGTGGCTTACATCTTATTTGATAGGTTTAATTTCGGCTATTGGCCGATCGTCTTGCAAGAGTACCAACATATTCCCATCTTGGATGAGTTTAATAAAGCCCGACAGACTGAATTTCATCAATATTAATGTCGATCGCACTTGACGAAAGAAATTGGTTGAGCTAAACTAAAAGTTAGTTTAAATTGCTTATAGTAGATGCACATAATCAGCTACCGACGGGTGCGTGAATACAGCGAAACTCATGCTGATTGCGGGGAAGCTTTGGATAACTGGTTTAAAATTACTACCAAGGCTAAATGGTCTAACTTAATTGAGGTACAATCTGTTTTTCCTAAAGCCGAAGCTGTTGGGGGGTTTACAGTTTTTAATATCAAAGGTAATAATTATCGATTAATAGTTAGTATTGATTATGAAAGCCAATTAGTTTATATCAAATATATTCTCACCCATGCTGAGTATGATAAGGAGAAATGGAAGAATGACCCTTACTTTTAATCCAGATAAATACAAAGAGTTATTGTCTCAGTATCAGCCAAAAATAATTAGAAATGAAACGGATAATGAGAAAGCTCTGGCTATGGTGGAAGAGTTGATGCACCAGCCCGATCGCACTCCTGAAGAAAATGAGTTATATGAATTACTGATTGTATTGATTGAAAAATTTGAGCAAGAATACTATGCACCAGCAGCCACAGCAACAGCTCATTCAATATTGCTGTTTTTGATGGAACAAAGAGAGTTACAGCCTGCGGATTTGGTGGGAGTTATCGGATCTGAAAAAAGAGTGTATGAAGTCGTTAATGGCGATCGAGATATTGGTAAAGAATTGGCATTGATTCTGGGGAGTTTTTTTCATGTAGAGCCGAGTTTGTTTTGTAATTGAGGGAAGTGACATTAAGGGCGATCGCCTTTATGACGAGATAGCCGAAGCAGGCGCAATTTTTCGGAGTGGCATCAGGAATTCTTGCTTTTCTTCGGGAGTGATGTAGCCACCATTGACTGCCATTTGTATGAGTTCTTCGACAAATTCTTTTAACTCTGTAATAACTTGAGTTTTATGCAGTTGAAAGTGTTGATTTTGGGATTTGAGGGTAAACTCGTTTGGAGATAGATATCCAAATTTTTTGAAATTACAGCTAATGCGATCGTTAGCAAATGGCTGTAATTCCAGAGTGAGGCAAACACTTTCAACAAATTCTATTTTGATGGGTTTCCCTTGTGATAATTCACTAAGTTTTTGGGGGAGTTCATCTTCTAGTATCATGCAGATATCGGGGTCTAAAAAAACCTTGACTTTTTCTTGACCGATTTCTATTGATACTAGACGATCGCATTCAAAGCAAAATAGTTTCAAACCTAACTCAAAATGCGAAAGTTCTCCTAATGAGTCATCTGGTGGCTCAGCATATTTTTCGCAATTAGGTTCTTCTAGGTGGATGGTAAAATTGCTATATTTATTCATCTTCATCGCTCCTATTTAATGAGGATAGCGTGGCATTCTTGAGAACTGGATAAGCAGATTTGAATGTTCCATCTGGTTTCCTTCTAATAAAAGCATGGGTAACATTTTCAATAATTGTTCCGTCGGGATAGTGAACTTTACCAATAGAACGCTTGAAATTTATAATATAACAACCGGGATATTTCGGTGTCACTTGTTCAGCTTTTACCCAGTCTTGAGCATTTAGCCACTGGCCTTGAGGCTGATTTTTGGATGCTGCCCTGCCTCTAAAATTAAGGGGTTTCAGTTTTTGGCCGTGATGGCGATCGATATGATCGTAGGCTTTGATGGATTTTGGATTATCCCACTGGGGTTCTATTCCACTGCCTGTCCAGTTACAACCACTTCCTACTTCTATCGTTTGGTCTATTATATCCTGTTCTATAACTTCTGGAGTGTCTTCAGAAGTATCTCTGCCATTATGCAAAATAAGTGGTTTACTCCTAAATGGTATTTGATTTAGGATTGTACCATTAACTCATTTTAGGATAGTGATTTTTTTTCGGTAGATATGGGCGATCGCACTTTTGGGGTTAACAGTCGCTCCTTCTAACCACGATTCAAATATTACATAATGGTTTCTGCACAACATCTTGAGCGCTGTCAAGTAACCACATTTTTTTATTTGAATCAAAAATTAGCTTAAAAACCATACTTTCACAAGGTGTCTCACCATTTTTATTATGATATTTTATCCAAACCTTGAGCGTTGCATTATTTACAGATTGACTTAAAGTTTCTATTGCATATATATCGACTTTACTAATTGAATCCCAAAAACCTTTATTGCCTTTTTTTGCTTCTTCTCTCCTCCAAGTATCGCTAAGCAATCCTAGAGCTGCTTGTCGATTATTTGTTGCTAACCCGTAATACTGATAAATAGAATTTTTAGGATTTAATTTAGCTTGAGTATTTTCTAGGGGTTGATTTCTTGGGATTGATTGAGATGAATTTGTAGGTGTTCTATTGATAGCATTTGTATCTCGCTGAGATTTCGACAGCCAGTATCCTGACCCTCCAAAGAATATTATCACAATAACTGTAATCCACTTTGTTGGTGGTATTAACGTAAGTAAACTCTTGACAAAACTAGAGAATATATTGCTGTTAAATTTTTCAGTATTGCCAGTTTTTTTAGTAGATTTAAACTTCTCTAGCGTTTCAAGTCGAGAACTTCCACAACCTTCACATTCATGAGGACAAAATTCGGAAATTATTTCATGACTGCAATCTTTACACTTATAAGTTGCCATATCAACGCCTAAGATTTTTACCAAAGGTAAGCTTCGTTTTGGGCTCACTTGATTCCTTCTCCACGTCAAGCTTTGGTAACGTTCCATGATGGAAGAGATGTTTTAAGCTGTGATGCACTTCTGAAATGGATAAACGTGTATTTGGATTCGAGACAAGCATCTTTTGAATTAGTTGCTGAACACCTGCATTAGTTGGATCTATCTCAGTTGCAACAAATCCAGGTTTTATTAAACTACCTGATAGACGAGAAGCTTTAATTTCTTTAGGCTTGATCGCTGCTTCCATAGATGCTTTTTGGATTGACAGTTTCTCTCCTTTGAGAACGGCTTCATAAGCATAGTTGTAGCTAGGGGGAAAAACTGGTAGGCTACCAGCCCAGTACCTACAGAAAATTAAACCTAATGAGAATATATCAGACTTCTTCGTTGGTAGGTCTGTCTCCCCATATGTAGCAATGTGCCGAGCAAATTCCGGTGAGTAATACACAGGATCGCCTACAAGCGTTTCAGATTCAGTATATCTGCCCTCGATCATACTACTGTCAAAGTCAATAATCTTTGAAATTAATCTATTGCCATATTCTTGAATCAAAATGTTATCCGGTTTAAGATCGAGGTGAATAATGCCATTCTTGTGAAGTATCTTCAGTGCGCCTGCTGCTGTTAACATCACAAATAGCTTTTTCTTTACTTCTAAGGTGTGAACTCTATCTGATAGCGAACTTGTATCAACTTTTTGAGAAACTTTGAAGTAGTGCTCGCCATAAGCATCGCCGTGCTTAAAGCATTCTATAGTTCTTACTACTAAACCACCATCTCCACAGGCTGAAAGTGCTTTGATGATTGCTAGCTGCTTCTTTTCAAATTCATGACATTGATCGCGTCTCTTTTGCTTCCCCTTCTCACTACCAGGTGATTTTTCTCCGGGATATACAGGATTCAAAAACTTTTTAATGAAGAACTCTTGACCACCATATTCTGCAAATCCCCATTGACATTGCCCTGCATTAGCACTGTCAAAATCACGAGTCACAGTGTACTTGCTAATAATATCTGCAATTTTATAAGACATACCTAATCGCCTTTTTGTAAATTCTGATGGTCAATCTTTTCGCAAACTTTTTGATACTCAATCTTAACCTTTTCAATTGTAATTTGTTGGCAATGAGTTGAATGATGGCTGGTCTCATGCTCATGGTTGTATAAGTTAATGGCATGAAAAAGAAAAGACTTTGCCTGGACTAAGGAATTTTGAACATGATAAATATACCCGATGCAATAACAAACAAAAGCATTGTCTTTATTGTTTATAGAAACAATATTAAATATTGATAATGCCTCTTCAAATTTGTTGATTTCCAGAAGTGAATTTGCATACATTTCGTATTCTTCATCTTTAAAAAGATAACTTTTGTCTTTGAGTATATCAAAATGTTTTACACTTTCTTTGTAATTTTTACGTCTGTAATATAGGGTAGCCGTAACCATGAAATTTTCCAAATTTTCTAGATTGGAAGTCTTGCTATCAATACCATTATTGATAGAAGAGTGTTCCCTCTCATTTTCTTTACGCACAGTTTCTGATGTTTGGGTTCCGCAATGAATTTGAATATTACTGTTGTCGCCATAATTATCTGAAGATGTGGAAATATTTTTTGCACCATTAAGTCTAGCTTCATAATCGCTGCGATAAGAATTCCAAAGCTGACTCAGGGTATTCTCGCTAGCTTCAGAATTATAACTGGCATCTAGATACTCTAATCGCTTTTGATATGACTTTTTGAGGTCATCAAAATCAGAAAAACCAATATGATGTAAAATTAAAGAGACATCATCTTGCTTGATATACTCGTATTTTTCGCTCAGTAATGTCTTCCATTCTTGAAATGTGTCCGCAGCAACTAATGTTTTCAAAAGCAGCTTTTCGAGTTCCCAAGGCGCAGGCAAATACTGAAAGCATCCATCTGTACAGACTAAAATACATCCCTTTTGTTCAAGCTTATTCACTAAAAAGTGAATTTCCCAGTTCTTGGGAATATCGGCTGTCAAGTATTGGGACATAGGTGGATCTTCGCGGATCATTTCAAAGGCATCTTTGTCAACTTCTAAATCATCTTTCGTCAACTGTTGAAGACCATTCTGAGGGCTTAAAAAGTAAATACGAGAATCTCCCATCCAGGCTAAACTAATTTCGCAAGGACTACTCTCAAGTTTAATTTTCCTTGGAATACTAGCAAGAGCAATAGTCGTGCATAGTCTCTTACCAGTGAGCGTTCCACTTAAACGAGACTTTACCATTTTTGATTCAGCCTGGGATTTAAGAGATTTGCAGATTCTGCCTTGAAGTTGGGTGGCTATGTCTTGATTTAACATACCTTGCGAGTCTTCTAAAACGGTTCTAGTGATGTTAGCCGCTTCTTTAGATGCAATCCGCCCACCTGTCATTCCGTCAAAACCTGCGGATCTACCTCCTAAGCCGTCAAATGCTGCTAGCACCACAAATGGAGAACAGTCATCATCATAAATCAGATGACTGTCTTCGCCATTACCCTTTGATGCTTCTATGTCTAGAAATAGCGTATGTAAACTCATTGGTTTTGTGGCTAAACTCCAAATTGAACCCTTTAAAAGGTGAAAAATCCTAAATGCTATTAGCAATTGCGTTCAAGATTTCATCCATCTCAAATTCTTGCAATCCGTCACCTGCCTTTGATGCATAATGGACGGTATTGTCCCAACTGCTTGCCATGACAGTCCAGGGCGAGGCATCCGGTGCAAAAAGCAACAGTCGCTTTGCAGGAATTGGCATATCTGCCCATAAATCCGTCAACTCATCCAATGATTTGGGGATATCTTGTGGGTAGTGATCGGGCTTTGAAGGCTTTTCCAGACCGTGAGCACTGGCATCTGTATAAACAACTATGACATAACGTTGCTTGGCAAAATCTTGGGACTTTTCCCAATTTGATTTGAGAGCTAGTGCCAATGCTTCTAACCCATTCTCAGGTTCATCACCCCCTCCAGTCGCCGTCGTTTTAGAAACAAAGTTAGCAAAATCAGAAGACTGAGTTTTCATATCGAAAAACTCTGAGCATTGCATTGCTAAGGTTGCGGAATCAGCCCAGTAATCTCTGAAGACAATCACTCTAGCTCTAAGCTGATCGATCTTCCTCTCCCTTTTCGCCATAACTGACTCTAGATCCTCGTAAAACTTGAGGGCTGATGACTTAACCTGACCTATAAGATGTCCCATCGATCCAGTTCCATCAATGCAAATCACCAAGTCAACGGCATAAGTTACGGATTGAGTCATGAAAATTACCTCAAATTTTTAGAAAGTTTAGTTGGAAATTCACAGCATCAGCCTGATAGATAAGATAGGCAGGAGGGCATGACAAGTGATCGTCACCCTTGGCACATATCTTCTCCGTGCAGCTTGCTAGGATCTATTTATCTATCGCGTCATAACCCTAACTTTTATGCAAAGGTTGGGTATTTTTTACCAAACTTTACATAAAAGTTAGGCGATCGATGATCGATACGCTTTTGAACCCTACAAAAATCCTGTTTCTCCTAAACCTACTGCCAGTACAACGGGACAGCGAGGCTCAGGATTTTTGTCGAATTCAATATCTAAAGGTATTTTTGTCTCTTAACACTAATCATCATCTAGCTCAACCTCAACCTTGGCATCTTGCAAATCTCGTGGCAGCCATGACTCGCTTAAGTTTTGCTGAACGTTTCCAATCGGTACAGTACCACGGACAAAAAGAGATTCCATACCTCTAGCCTGCTCTTTTGACGTTTCTAAATACATAAAATACAGAGCATTAACTCTCTCCATTGTTCTGTGTTTATCTTTTTTTTGTTCTAATCTCGTCTTAATGTACTTATTTCCCTTTCCGGTAAAATGCTTTTTAAGCCTTGTCCAGATACTGGTTGTAGACATTCCAATATACTGAACAACATAGTCATGGGTATCAGCCTCTTTCATGGCGATCGCATAAATTCCAGGCCAGTTAGGTGCATACGTCTCTACTGGTCTCAGGTCTATTTCCCCGTTACTGTCAAAACTGCATTCATACCAATCGCTCCATCCCATATCTTGTTTCCTCCCTACTGTGTCTATTACCTACCGTCGCCTGTCACTAAACAAAAGTCTTGCATAGCAAAGATTTGACCGATCGCACTCACAAACATGAGCCCAATCCCCAGAAGGCGCATTGCACCCTCCTATTTATATATCGGGGCCACATCCACAAAATTATGCAAATGCCGAGAAAATAAATTAAAAAATTTCCTTACCGCCCCAGAGACTACAACCAAAGCCCGAAGTACATCAAGTTTTAGCTTATCTCTCCTGCCAAGTCGCTAACTCTAGTCACTGACAGCCAAAATGCAGTCTCACAAACCTTTTGACTTGTAAGTAGCACCATTTGCCTTTCAGCTTTCACTTATAATAAACTACCTCTACATTAGATTTTCATACTTACATCAGGAATTATGTTAGGATTCCATCAGGAATTTTCTACCCCCTCAATCTATGTCACCCACAAACGAGCAGTTCACTCCAGCCGCCCACCAGTGGGACTTGGAAACCCTCTACACAGACCTGGCCTCGGCTAAGGGAAAACGACTCACCCCCGTTGAGAAGCTACACTTGCGGGGGTTACTTTGTGGCTACAGTCCCGGTGAAATGGCGGAAAAGCTGGGCAAAGATGCTAAAGGCGTTGAAAGTGACCTCTGCGCTAGTATCTATAAGTATGTTAAAGGTCTGATCGGCAAATGTAATGAAAAGATAGGTAACTGGAGAAATATTTCTGAATGGCTTGAGGAAGCTGGATATAAAACTAAGTCACCTGCTAAATTCCCTATTCCAGACGGTTTATCTGAAAATAGTAAAGTCAATGTAAGTAATATAATGCTTGAGAATAATCAGATAACAATTGATGTTTTCCTACAAATAACTGTACCGCTACCTTCAGAATTTCTCAAACAAAAGCTAGACATTGACGACAACACAACTAATTAGATTTTTGCCGCAATTCAGTATGCGGATGCTTAGAGGTCGGCTGTAATCCCAACATAATATCCTCTTTAGATTTTGGCGAGCGATTATGACCATCAAAGAACAACTTCTCCAAACCATTGAAACACTGCCTGATGACTTGCTCGCAGCAACCCTGAAATTCGTCCAAACCCTTCAGCATCCCATTCACAAAACTCCAGGAATTTGTGGCGGTGCAGCGCGAATTCGCGATACCCGCATTCCCGTCTGGACGATTGTTGCTTATCAACTACAGGGCGCAAATGAATCCGAACTTCTCTACAATTATCCAGGACTCACCCTTCAAGATTTGCAAGCGGTGACGAACTATTACGAAAGCAATCGAGAAGAAATCGAGCTGTGGCTTGCTGAAAATGAATAATATAAGTTCCGGTTGCACTCCTTATAATATAGAGGAGACGGCACGTGCCCATAGGTGTCAACTTAACGTCAAACGTAGTTACAGACTGCTGTTTACCGCCCAGGCCATATCCCCCCTAGCCCCCCTTAAGAAGGGGGGGACAAGAGCATTCTCAAAGTCCCCCTTCTTAAGGGGGATTTAGGAGGATCTGGCCTCTGCTAAAAACGAGAGATACAAAGGTTTTCAGACTTAAGTTGACACCAATGGCACGTGCCGTTTCCCTACAATTAATCTGGCGTAGGGACACGGCACTGCCGTCTCCTAATTTCAGCTACTAATAATTCTGATGCTACCGGATTTGATATAACTAAAATTTAACCAACCATCAACAGCTAACCCTCAAACCTCAACTAATTGCTCGATCGCACAGTCAAGACTTGCGGCGGAGTCGCATCCGGCGGATACAAGAAATCCACCTGAACCAAACGGCGTTCCCCCGGCTTCATATTCACATTCACCAAAGCTTCCCCCTGCTGTCCCCGGCGCTGTACAATGTGAATGTAGCGCGTCAAAGTTTTCCCCGAATCGTCATTAAACATCACCCGCACCGTACCTCGGAAAAATATCCGATTTTCCGGCGGATCGTAAAACATCAATCCACCCGATTTTGTATTTGCTTTAATCGGTGTTTGCATTCTAATACTCACCGATTGAGACTCGCGAGATTTGTTATAAAGCGGAAAAGTTAAGTTGTATTGAATCCCGTAATTACCGTGAGCAAAATAAGCAGTATCAGGATAGCGAGCTAACATTTTAGCGCTTTGAATTTGACCAGTCCCAAAAGTACCAGTATCCGTAGTGCTCAAAGCATAGGAAAATGACTCACCGCGTTTAGGAATCGTCAAATAATCGGTTCGCGAATTGTCAGTAATTTTAGCTTTCCACTCAGAACCTTCAGCTACTCCCGCCACGCGGCCGTAAATTTTTCGCTGCGGATTTTCGTCTTTCGCAGTAGGTGCCAAATCTCTCGGCCCGGCTAAACCTTTGGTATTTAAAATATTTTCCCACTCTTCTAAAGTCGGATATTGTTCAACTCCATCTTTAGTTTGAGGAGCAAACATTGCTAAACTAGCAACATAAACCGAATTGCTGCTCGACATTCGCATCAAAGTCGATCGCCCGTTGGAAGCAGGCGTAATATTCCCCACAGGTATCGGCAAATTCATCAGCATTCGGCTCTGCATGGCCGGAATTTCGATCGCAGCCGGCAAAATGGCTTGTCGGTGCCCCCGCAGCACATCGCTGGTGATGCGACTGCCAGGCCCCGCAAACACGGTGCCAAATCGATTTTCTAAATACGACGGCAAATCGACAAACAACGCATCCGGCCGAGTTAAATAGGTAGCTCCTTGCAAGATATTTAAAGTAACAGGTTCTGAGTTGGGATTGTAGACAATTATGCCTTGAAATAAGGTGCGAGTTTCGTCGCGATTTTTAGCTTTGGCGATGTGGTGGGCGAAAATGTCAAATCGACCTTTGAAGGGAAAGGTTAAGTGTGCAGAAGGTACTTGTTTGCCTTCTTGGGGAAATGTGGAGAGCAAAATGCCTTCCGTTTGCACAACTTCGGGGCTGTTGCTGTTGAAAACGGGGATGCTGTCGAGTTTTCCCGGCAAAACGCGCACTTGCTGGGGCTGCATTACAGTGTTCAGCGGGGCGGTTGTCACAGGTGGTGGCACATCCAGTTCGTTTTCCGGTAGCGGGACTTCTGGCTGGATGATCAG
>Ga0163147_10009275_pt1 | contig 10684 bp, 10 predicted proteins | sample OliLakLV19MP6G1_FD_148597 | JGI IMG/M metagenome (GOLD analysis project Ga0163147, IMG submission 148597) | Freshwater microbial mat bacterial communities from Lake Vanda, McMurdo Dry Valleys, Antarctica- Oligotrophic Lake LV.19.MP6.G1 | ecosystem: Environmental > Aquatic > Freshwater > Lake >... | reverse complement strand
TTGGAAATTTGAAATTTCAGCGTACATTTGCATAACTAAACAACCACCCATATGAACCTTATGCCTCTCTTTCCTTCCCATTTATTGGTACAGCAGTTGCGTAAAGCCAACCAAATTGGCTGGATTGGCGCAACTGAAAGTTTCTCTACCGCTGAATACAAAGCGGGTTTTGACGCAATAGGGTCTATATAGGGGGAGTTGCGTTTAACCATAGATGGCGGCAACAACAACAAAATAAATAAGTAACTGGTTAGCGTAACCGCGTAGCGGTGGTATTGTGGTAGAAATCAGCAGAGATTACAGGTCAGAATCGCGTAGCGATGACATCTAATGTCACCGCTACGCGGTTTTAACTGAAACCAAACCCTGTTTTCTACCAGAATCCCAGCCCTACGGGCTTCTGCCAACCAGTTATATAAATAAATAGTAACTGTTTAGCACCCCATGACCCAATTTTTGAGAATCAGAATAATTATCAATTAGGGCACCTTTTTTAAAGCAAAATCAGAATATAATTCTTGATTTAAAAAAAATTAAATTCATAATCGCCTGAAAAATGTTTTTCAAACTTCAGAAAATGGGGGGTGCTAAACAGTTACAATAAATATAAACATTTTCGTCCACTAATTTTCATCATCATGCAATTACAGCAAGACTTGCAAGCAAAAATGACCGTTCCAGAGCGAACCAGCAAGGTTCGTGAGGCTTTTCAAAGAGCCACGCCAGAGGCGAAATCAAAAATCTTTGAACTTGTTCCTTTTACGAAAAAATCGGAAGACGGCTCTAATGTCATTGACTTTTGCGATTGGTCACAATGGAGCCAATGGTCGCAGAGGCAGTAATCCTTTATTTTGTTAATATCGGCTATTTAGGGAATTTAAGTAGCCGATATTTTCATCATTCCAAAATTAATTTGAGATGGCTTCATTCAGGACATTAATTGTCATGCAACCTACTCCTTTTTGTAATATTGATTGTGAGTATTGTTACTTACCGAATCGTTCTTCTACGCATAAAATGGATATGAATGTACTTGGAAAGATTGTTATGGAAGTCTTTTCAAGTAAACTTGTTTCCCCGCCAATAGATTTTCTTTGGCACTTGGGAGAACCTCTTGCTGTACCCATTTCATTTTACGAACAGGCATTTTCAATCATTCATGAAATTGGGAAGGACAAAGGAGTTGGGTATTCATTAAGTTTTCAAACTAATGCAATGCTGATAAACCAAAATTGGATAGACCTTATAAAAAAAAATAAAATAAATATCGGAGTAAGTATTGATGGACCCGAATTCATTCACAATAGAAAAAGAGTAGATAGAAAAACTAATGGTACTCACACCCAAGTAATGAAAGGAGTAAAGATGCTTCAAGAAGCGAAAATTCCGTTCAGTACAATAATGGTAGTTACAAAGTACAGTTTAGATTATCCCGACAAAATTTGCGATTTTTTCATTGAAAATGAAATTGACGAAATAGGTTTTAACATTGACGAAATGGAAGGTTGCAACAATTCAACTTCATTTGATAGCGTGGAGGATGATAAGTTTAAATATTTTATTCAAAGGTTGTTACGTAGGTCTGTTGAATCAAATGGGAGGTTCAGAGTGAGGGAATTTTGGTTAAACATTCGACCCTTTACTACTGAAGTTTCAGAACCTTTTAATACTACAAATGCACCGTTCAGAATTTTCAATTTTGACTACAATGGAAATTACAGTACCTATTGCCCTGAATTGCTTGCTGCAAAAAGCATTGATTATGATAACTTTAATTTAGGCAATATTGTCACAGATGGGCTTGATGCCATTGAGACGAATCCAACATTTATAAAAATAAAGGGTGAAATTGACAAAGGAGTTGAGAACTGCAAAAACTCTTGCGAATATTGGTCATTTTGTGGAGGCGGAGCCCCTTCAAATAAATTTTTTGAGAACGGCAGTTTTTCATCAACTGAAACTTTGGCATGCAAATATCAAAAAAAGGCAGTAGTTGATTTGCTTGCAAGTCATTTTGAACAACATTTTGAATCAAAATAGTTGAGTATTTATATGAAAAATGATGTAATTCCAGTAGTTATTTTTGCATACAGTAGAGTTGATTTATTAAGGCGACTGCTTGAATCCCTAAAAAATGATGAAGTTCCATTGCTATATTTTTTTAGCGATGGAGCAAGAAACGATTTTGATAAAGTGAAAGTTGAAGAAGTCCGAAAAGCAATAAATGAAGTCAATTGGTGCAATAAAGTAGTATTTGAGCATGAAACAAATTTAGGATTGGGCAAGTCCGTATTATTTGGTGTCACCGAAGTATTGTCGAAACATAATGCCGCAATTATTTTTGAAGATGACTTAATTTGCGTTAAAGGCACTTATAGGTATCTCACATTAGGATTAGTAAACTATCAAAATATAGACAAGGTGATGAGTGTGACAGGGTGGACACACCCGCAAATCACACCAAGCAACTTGGGCAATTTACCATACTTTGATGGCAAAGCAGAATGTTGGTGTTGGGGAACTTGGGCAAGAGCTTGGAAAGGAATGGAAATGACAACAATAGAAATCTACAATAAATGCTTTGAAAAGGGAATTGACATTGAAAAATACGGTTCAGATATGCCAAAGATGGCATTGGAAGCAACAGAAAAGAACCTTTGGGCAATTCGTTGGTGGTATTTGCATATGCTTCGTGGGGGATTGTGCCTTAGACCACCACACAGTTTGGTTGAAACAACAGGTTGGGATGGGCGTGGCACTACAATAACACCCGCCATGATGGAATGGGAAAACCCGCCGTTGAAAAATTGCCCGCCGGTGCCAAGTGAGTACCCAAAGCCAATAGAAAATGAAGATTGCAAAATTTTATGGAGGAAAGCGATTGATAAAGGTATATCTAACTATACTAAATTATTAAAATATGAAGATGAAATAAAAAAAATAAAGCATGGAATTTGGATGATACCTAAATTATTGACTAATACCGAATGTGAATATTTGCTTTTAAAAGCAAAAGAACACTCATTTAAAAAAGCAAATGATTCAGAAAAATACGGACGGTATAATAAAGAGGTCTTTATAAAAAATGATGATGCTTTGTATTTAATACGTACAAGGTTTATTGCTAAATTCTGTAAAGAACACACTACATATTTTTTATTGAATAATACAACGGAAATTTTAGAATTTTACAATTATCAGAAAGGTGATTATATAAAGCCCCATTCAGATGCGCCTACTCAGATTGCAGAAATGGTGTTTACAAACTATACCCTCGTTATTTATCTTAATGATGGTTTTGAAGGAGGCGAAACATTCTTTTCTGTTGAGGAACTTAAAGTGAAAGCGGAAAAAGGAGGAGCAATATTGTTTGACCAGTCATTAAGTCATGGAGGGTCAGAAGTTTTACATGGTGAAAAATATATACTCCGACTTGGAGTGTTTGTCGAAAATTTAAACAACTGACTTTAAATGAAGAAGATTACAGCAGTTTCTGTATTGATAATTATTGCTTTCGTAATTGGAATTATTGGGATAGGAGTTCCCGTAATCATCTTTATTACGAACATTCAATCCCAACCCGATAACTCCTATTACGGAAATATTGGTGATTGGTTTGGCGGGATCGCTGGACCACTTCTTAGTTTCTCAAGTTTTATTATTGTATATGCAGCGTTGCGTCTGCAAAGCATTGAATCAAATGAACAGAAAATAGAATCTATAAATCAAAAAAACCAAAACTCTGTAAAAAGATTTGAGGATAGTTTCTTTTTTCTTTTTACTCAATTTAATCAACTTTTAGAGTCAATGTATATTTATAGAGAGACTAAAGTTGAAAAAATTTCTACTGACGAAAAAGGCGCTATAATTAAGATTATTGACATAAATAAACTAGAGTCAGAAGGTCGAGGTTGTTTTAATACTATTTTAGGTATGATTTCAGAAAAATATAAGGAAATTACAAGTGAAAATAATGAGAATAAAGATCAAGAAGAAATGATAAATCAATGGTGCGCTAACGCTTATCAATTCGTTTTTGAAAGAGAAGATGTAAATTTGACACTATATCTTAAATTTTTGCAACAGATATTGACATATGTTGATTATTCAGAGCTAATACAAGAAAAAGAAAAGGTATTTTATATAAGCCTAATTAAGAATTGCATGACGTTAACTGAAAATGCCGTCCTTTATTATCATTGCATATTCAATAAGACTGATGAGTTTGAAGAATTATGTGTATTAGTGGCAAAATATAAATTAGTTGACAACCCAAAAGAAAAATTCTTGATTTCTTAAATTTTCAATAAAACCAAACCATTATTTAATATGTTAGAAAAGCACATTAAATACGATGAAATATATAAATTAAATAAAATGTCAGGAGAGAACGGATGGCATTCTAAAAATAACGATTTAGAAATTTCAGAATGGGCTAAATTACTTTTGACTTTATCTCAAAAAACATCGGGCAAACTTATAGAATTGGGTTGCGGAGCGGGTAATATTTCAGTTGGTTTATCTGATTGGGGATTTGAGGTCGTGGGTGTTGATGTTTCACCAACCGCAATTGAGTGGGCAAAAAAGAGGTTTACTGAATTAAATAAATATGCAACGTTCTTATTGAGTAATGTTTCAAATTTAGAAATTTTCCGTTCGGAAAGTTTTGACATTGCATTAGACAGCCTTTGCCTTCATTGCTTGATTGGGGATGATAGGTTAAAAACACTTTCAGAAGTTCACAGAGTATTAAAAACCGACGGAAATTTTCTTATAATTTCAATGTGTGGAGACCCCAGAAACAAGACACTAAAACCTCATTTTAATCCAGTCACTCGGTATATTGAATTTGAAAATACCCCAGAATGCTATTTAGGACTGGCAGACGATATTATTGAAGAACTCCTAAATGCTAATTTTGAAATTAAATACCATCAAATAATTGAAGGGAATGATGAAATAGGCGACCAAGATATGCTTTTAGTGATAGCAAAGAAAATTAAAGCATAGCAAAATTAAAGTGGCGACAATAAAACAAGGAAACATGGATCAAACTTTACTTGAATTTAAAAATACTTTTTTTTATTGGCTTGGGTATTTACCTAATGTGATAAACATTGCGTTAATCATTTGGATTCTGGCAGTTTTTTTCACTTGGAGGCTTGTGAGTAAGAGGTCGTTATATGGTTTTTTTTGGGGGCTATTCCAATCGTTTTTAGTCTTTGCGGTTGAGAACGGTTTAATATCGTGTAGTGATGTCAGTTTTTATTTGTGGATTTTTACTGGCGTAAATCTATTGGCTCTTTTTTCTCCTGTCGGATTATTAATTGATAACTTAAATGTGATTAAGGATGCTTTCATTTTTCTTTTTTTCAGTTGCGTAACATTTATAATCTTGAACAGACCAATTGATTCATCTGAGTTCGCCTTAAATGAATATTTTTCAAAGTATGCGCTTTTCAAAGCAGTGTTGCCAATATACATATGCTATTAATGGAAATTCGTCAATATTTGACAAAAGTATAAATAATAAGCCGCCATCAATCCACTACCTATCATGCCTCCTAAACGTCGGCACGTCGGCAGTGGTAAAGTTCACTACAATAAGATGAAAAAAAGACTAAATAAATATATAAATAATAATGACTTTCAATCAATGTTCGATATCTTGATTGGCGGCGAAGTGCTTTCGGATGAAAGCATCAAAAAGGATATTGCAATACAATCTGGAAGGTATAATGCGAATAAAGACGAAATGAATCGGGGTAAAACCTCATCCGTAGATTATCGGATGGAAAATAATAATATAAGAAACGCTTTATATGATTTAATAGAAAAACTCAATTCTGATAATTGTAATTTTGACAAAGTAAATGACTTAATTGAACAAAAGGAAAATAAAACGGAAGAATTTCAACCATTTGAAAAATGGGTATTTAATTTTCGAAAAGTAGAAGTTTGGTTTTCTTTGCTCGTTATTATTTTAGGGTTAGGAATAAGCGTTTATGGCGTTACTTTTAATGAAACAAGAGTTAAACTTTGGAATTCCTGCCTACAATTTTGTTTTATCTTTTTTACGCTATTTAAGACGAATGAATTTAGAAGTTTTTTCCTTAAAGAATTTGATTTCTCAATTAGCGAAAACGAGCGAAAAATAATTAAGAGATTGGAGATTGATGAGAAAGACGAGAAAAAGTGGTATGTATTTAGAGATGAATGCAATTTTGCAATTGGGAAATTTGTTGATTTTTGGAGAGTTAGTTGGAGAGCATGGCTTGTCTTATACCTTCTTATGTCAATCAATTTTAAATTTGAATCGGAGGATTTTATTAAAAAACCATTTTATTTAAATGTAAGTGCTTCAAATGTGCTTTGGGTTATTCAAAATGCAGCAAAAAACGTATCAACAGTTACTTTTTTTCTCATGTTCTATGCCTTAACTGTTTTTACAACAAATAAATCCAAAAAGAAGAGGTTTCAAATAGTAGGGCGTTCAAATGACATAATATTCGGTTGTATAATTGTATCAATTGGAATCGAACTTTCATCACTCTACTTTGGTTGTATTCAATTCAATTTCTATATTCGACTTATTTATAGTCTAATAGCAGGAATTGCTTTGATGTTAGTTTTTGCAAGATTGTTGAGTAAAATAATGACTTTATCAATTCTTGCAGGCTCAGTAATGTGCCTTTATTCAATTATTCAACCATTATATTCATTTTTAGATGCATCCTCATTAACTTTAAAAAATGAAAATGTAATTTCACTTGTCCCCATGTCAATGACATCACTATTCTTTGCGTTATTCCTAAAAGTTTGGTTTTTTTTAGTTGTTACTTGGGGGCTTAAAACTGGTAAAATTTTGTATTTGATAGCAGAGTTAAAGTCATGGGATTTAATCAAGACCCAACATTACTCTGATTTTATTGAATCAGTGCCCACAACAAAAGAGTAAATGTAGTGAACTAAGTGCTGCCGAAAATTGCTCCTAAACGTCGCACCTTCGTCAGCACAAACGTTAAGCGCAACCCAAGACAGGCAAAATAAATTACGACAAATGGAATATTCAGAACTTGACTTTTTAAAGGATAAATTGCAAAACGTAACAGACATTTATGAAAAATTCATTGCCATGAAAAAAATCACCCTCCAAATCCTTTTTCTCTTCATAGCACCCCTTGCCCAAGCCCAAACAATCGAACTTGTCCCGAAGCAATTGTTCGGCACATGGCACGCTTCCTACACAACCGGCGGCGGATACGGTTACGAAGGGGTTACAAACGAGTTCTTTTTTACATTGTACGAAGATTACAGGAGCTACAGTGTAATGACAAATGGTATTGTCACAAACGGAACATGGTACGTTGAAGATGACCTATTTTTTAGCCGGAGTAATAGTGAGTACGCCCTCTCTAAACTTCAAACCATTTCCTTTAAGGGCAGCAAATGGATATATAAGGGACTTTCGGATAATACTATTTATTATGCGACCAAATTATCGACGAACCCTAAAGCGCTACCAAAGATTGATTTCTATGGGAAGACTCAATATCTGGAAGAGCCATATAGTTCGATCATTTCATTGCCACAAATATATGGTACTTGGAAAAGTAAAAACAATACGGATGGCACAGAATTCAATTTCACCATTTACCCTGATCAACGGATGTACATCACGGTCACGGACGGTGTTTCAGGGTCGTGGACGATCGCTGGGAATAAGTTTTTTTTCTACCTTGATTATGTCCCAGATCCCTTAATTACCAAAACTACCTCTTTTTCAACTTCCGCCTGGAACTACCAATCGTTGGAAGATGGGTCAACGTATACCGCGACCAAGATTTCGAATATTCCACAAAAAATAACCCCCAAGAAAAAGCCCATAACGCCACAAAAGCAGCCCGCAAAAGCTACGGAAGATAGAAGTCGATACAGCCCGAAGAGCTTCACTTGCCCTTTTTGCGATGGAAGCTGCAAGATGAATTGTGAATCCTGTTATGGCGAAGGCCGGATAAAGCAAAAAGTATCCCGGTCGGTCTATAATTCTGGGACAAACAACTATGAAACGGTTTACGAAGACGAGTGGTTTTCGTGCTCAGACTCCGACTGTATCAATGGTAAGGTAAAATGTACCAATTGTAAGTGCAAATCGGCCGATTATGAGGACATTGCTTTTCATGGAACGGACAAAGTCCCTTACGATGCAGATGTGTTCGGGACTTGGCAAACGCCAATCGGGGAAAATTATACGTTTTTTTCAAGTGCGACATCGGATGGCTTCCTGTTGCAATACAAATTGGGCAATTTAAGCTATGTGGGCAGTTGGGAAATTGAGGATGGCTTGATGAAGATGTTTTTGCACAATGGTCTTGACTCGCAATGGCAGAAATATGCTTTCCGTTCGTTTGATACTAAATCGATGAACTTGAAAAAGGTGTCCTCATTGGTAGAGGAAATCCATTTAACCAAACTCAAATAGCGATAAATCTGACCTTTGTTGGCATCCACAAAGCTTGTTTCTCGCTGGCTATGAGTGCCTACTAGCCACGAGTCTCAGCTAATATAGGTATCGCTGCAAGTGGGGCTGGACAAACAAACTTCGGTACAATAACGGATGAATATGTAATGTTTGTCCAGGGCGAATTGAATCACAGACATAGAAAGCGTTTTGAGTAAAAAACGCCACTATAATTTCTTAATCTGAATTGCATTTTTTAGTTAAATGCGCGAAACGTAAAAAATAAGAAAATGAAAGTAAATATTTTGTTTTTTGGATTACTTTTTGGGTTGCTTTGGAGTTGTTCGCCTACAACATCCGAAGGCACTTTCAAATCATGGGAATACTCTGATGAAGTTGTCATTGGGACTTTAGAATTAGAAAACACAGGAGGAGTTCATCATTACAAGATTTCCAAAATAGACAATGAGTCAAACAAAATAGAAGAGTATAATGCAAATGGAATTCTAACAGGAACAATAGTTATAAAATTCCAAGGAGGAAAAATTTCCTCTTTGACTAATACTACTAATCAAGGGTTTACCTACTACACTAAAATTTTCCAAGACAGGGGTGATGACATTTTAGCAACCTCGAAAAGGTCGGGAAAAAATGTATACCTTCCTTGCAAAGGGATTAGCTACAAATTCAAAAATGGGTTAGTTGTGGAATCCAGTTATGTTGGATTTAATGAAAAACCTTGTGAATGTTCGGAGGGTTACGCAACGGTTAAGTATATAAGATATGGCGATAAAAACAGGTGGGGGCAAATACAAGAAGCAGCCTTTTTCAACAAAAAGGGAGAAGCAATAATATCGGGAGATTATCACCTGGTTAAATACCAAAGAGATGAACGAGGAAATGTAACCAATCAATCATTTTGGGGAATCAACAATAAAGCGGTTAAGACAATAGAAGGTTTCCATGAGGTAAGAGCTAAATTTGATAAGTTTGACAATGAAATCGAAACTACGATATATGGTGTAAGTGGCGAAGCCTGTGCAAACATTTATGGCATATCTAAGTGGCTGAGAGAGTATGAAGAAGGCAATGTTTCTAAAATTACAAGCTACAATATTAAAAATGAGATATCTAAAGAAAGTGGTGCAATAAGTGTCGGAGCCGCAATAATAAAAATTAAATATGATGAAAGAGGTAACATGGTTGGCACATCATATTTTGATAATTTAGAAAAGCCTATGAACTCAAACATGGGATACCATATGATAAAAGCCCATTTTGACAAAAATGATAACCAAGATGAACAAGTATACTATGCACCCAATAACAAGCCCGCAACAGATAAAAAAAGAATACACAGATATTATTACTTATACGATGATTTGGGAAGAAATTTGGGTATTGCTTATTACGACATACAAAACAATCCTATGAAAGATGATGTGAATATGGTTTTTATGGAGAAATTTAAATATGATGAGGAAGGAAGAAAAATATCTATTTCATATTGGAGTAATGAAAAGGAAAAAATGACAAGGTGGAGTGGAATACACGAATACAAAGATAAGTATAACGAACAGGGGCAAAAAATAGAAGAACTAGGCCTTGACCAAGAAGGAAATTTAAAAAAATCTTCGAGTGGTGAATCAAGAACAGTAACTGAATATGATGAATTTTCGAGGATTTCTTCTAGGAGCAATTTCGACGGAGAAGTACCTATTATGATCACAAGTCCAGCGCAAGTTGACGGTTATCATAAAGTAGCATTTGAATATGACATTCAGAACAGAATTAGTGAAATAAAATACTTTGATAAGGAGGGAAACCCTATTGATGCAGAGGTAAATAATGTTGATAAAGTTCACAAAATCGAAATTGAGTACCAAGGCTATAAAATAGTACGGGAAAATTGGTATAGAAAGGAAAGCAGTGTTCCGTCTAAAATTGTTGATTGTGAAACTTCTGAATGTATGAGGATATATGGCACTGGAATGGACTACTTGAATAAATAAAGGCGCCCAACCCTGCATGGTCGCCTATGCTGCCCAAAAGCCAACGCTCAAAGCCCACGCAGGGCAGCACGTAGCCCATGCAACCGTTAGCACCAACGAGATAGATAAATTGTGGCTTTAGAAACTTGATTTTATTTTAAAACCTTACTGCAATTCATGAACGAAAAATCCAAAACAAGGGAAAAGATTGCTGGGGAATACGGTATCTGCG
>Ga0163147_10009272_pt1 | contig 10686 bp, 8 predicted proteins | sample OliLakLV19MP6G1_FD_148597 | JGI IMG/M metagenome (GOLD analysis project Ga0163147, IMG submission 148597) | Freshwater microbial mat bacterial communities from Lake Vanda, McMurdo Dry Valleys, Antarctica- Oligotrophic Lake LV.19.MP6.G1 | ecosystem: Environmental > Aquatic > Freshwater > Lake >... | reverse complement strand
GTAAACATGAAGTGCACGGTCGGCGGCGTCGGGCCGCTCTGCAGAGTGTTGTCCGCCCACACCTTTATTCCGGGCAACGCCGCCCGCAGCTCGGCGACGGTGGCGAACTGGCCGAGCGCCCAGGCGCCGAAGCCGAGGATGGAGACGTAGGCTTTGTCCTGCGGCGTCACCGTCTGGTACTGGGTGAAGTCAGGCAGAAAGTTGCCGCTCATGCCGAGGCCGGCCGAGTTCTGGCCCTCGAGCAGCGTGTCGCCCGGGATGATCGCGGGCTTGATGCCGACGACGGCATGCTTGGAAGTGACAGTGACCGGCGGCAGGTTGAGCGCTTTCGTCGCCGTCATGACAAGGCTCGATCCCTTGGGCAGGCTGACGAGGCTCCACTGCATATCGAACGCCCATTCCATGGTGCGTCCAGCTACGACGGAACCGTCTGCAGCGACGAGTTCGATGGCGGTGCAGGCCAGGGAGGCATTGAGGGTCGCATTGAAGGTTGCAGCGATGGAGACAACGGCAGCGATTGCTTTCAACATGGTGGCGTTTCCCGGGCTGAAGTCGTGGAGGTCGGACGATGGGCCTACTGCGAACGCCCCGACGCAATCTATACCACGCCGTCGGATCGGCACGTTAGGTTTCACCGCCCGTCCGGTCATCTCCGAACGACACCGACATATTGCAGCGGCGTTCGCGCCGCGACCGGCAACGATCGTTCGCTGCAAGAATATCGGCTCGCGGATAGGTGAGACATAGTGGCCGGACCAACGGACTCTCGGCTAGATTGCCGTTCAGGCACGCTTGGGTATGCGCGTTTCGCAATGCAATGAAAGGTGGCGAACATGGGAAGGCTCGACGGCAAAGTCGCAGCGGTGACGGGCGGGGCATCTGGGATTGGCGAGGCGACGGTCAGGCGTTTCATCGCCGAGGGCGCGAGCGTGGCATTCTGCGATCGGGACGGCGAGCGCGGCCAGCGCGTGGCGGCCGAGCTCGAGGCCTCCGGGGCCAAGGTCGCCTTCACCCAGGCGGACGTTGGTACCGAGGCTGCGTGCCTCGCGTTCGTTAATGGTGCCGCGCAGAAGTTCGGGCGCATCGACATCCTCATCAACAATGCCGGCATCCGCAAATACGAGAAGATCGACGAGGCGAGCGCGGCCAGCTGGAACGAGATCCTCAATGTCAACCTGATGAGCTACGCCTTCTGTGCCAAGGCGGCGGTTCCGCTCATGCGCCGCGACAAGGGCGGCGCCATCGTGAACGTGGCCTCCGTACGTTCCGTCGTCGCGGGCGGCGGTAACCTGCTGTACGACACCACCAAGGCCGCGATCGCGGGCCTGACGCGGGCACTCGCCGCCGACCATTCGGCGGAGGGCATTCGCGTGAACGCTGTCGGCCCAGGCCCGATCTTCACACCGTTCCATCAGCGCCGTATCGAAGCGGCCGGCGAGACCGTCGCTCAGTACAACGCCAAGGCCGCGGAAGGCACCATGATGAAGCGCCCGGGCAGGGCCGAGGAGGTCGCCGCCGCGATCCTGTTTTTGGCCTCCGACGACGCCTCTTACGTTACCGGCGCCCTGCTGTTCGTGGACGGCGGTATGACGGCGCTATGAGGGTCGGTGTCGGGTGTCGGATGTCGGATGTCGGGTAGACAGGTTGTCCGGACTGGCGCGCGATCTGGGCGTATTGCCGAGGGTGCGGCATGAGCGCGACCGTCAAGATGCGGCTGCCGCTCACGGTGCGTCGCAGGGTACCCGCCGCATTATTTCGATGAGGTACTGCCATGCCAAAGAAGCCAAAGCCTGGACCACGCACCTGGACTGATCCGGACGAAGCGCCCCTCCGCTGCCGGCATCGTTCTTCGCCCATGCCGAAATTTCTGCCGGTGCGCGCATCATTCGCCCGGCGGCCAAGGTGCTGGCGAACGACCGCCGCGGACGCTAAATGGTTTCGACCCGGTCCAAGTAGCTGGATAGTTCGCCTACCCACTTGCGTGACGCATCCGCGTCCGCGCTCTCGCCTGCCTGCTGAAGGGCGGCGCCGATATCAGTGATGGCCTGGAATCCATAGGCCCCCCCCGAGCCCCGCATGTTGTGTCCCAAGACAGTCACGGTCTCAAAGTCGACCCGATCCAAAGCGTGCCCCATCGTGATGACATCTTTCCTGCAGTTCCGAAGATACGCGGGGACGAGATCTGCAAATTTAGGATTCACACGCACTAGATTAATGCTCATCGAGCTAGCTTCTTCCTTTTGATGCCTGCCTATGGCTTGCTCCATGATCGCTTGCAGGAGCACCTCCTGTTTTATTGGCTTCGTTAAGAAAGCCGTACACCCTGCCGCCAGGCACATTTCTCGATCCCCCTTCAAGGCAGAGGCCGTCAGCGCGATGATGGGTGTGGGTGGCCGGCTATTCGCCTGTTCCCAGGCTCGAATTGCCCGCGTCGCGGTCAAGCCATCCATAACCGGCATTTGCCGGTCCATGAGAACGAGGTCGTAGTTTTCAGATTTGAATTTTTCACAGGCGATAGCCCCGGTCTCGGCAATGTCGACCCGGTACGGCGTGTCCTCCAAATAGGCCAAGGTGATCGTGCAATTGTCGGCGGAATCCTCAGCCAGAAGAATACGCAGCGCCGGCAGCGGCAGCTCCGGCCCTCTCTCGACAGGCATGACCGTCCGCAAAGCGGCTCCGACCCGGAGCTCGAACGGCACGACAAAAGAAAACACGCTGCCCTTCCCAACCTCGCTTTCTGCCCAGATGCGTCCGCCCATCAATTCCACCAGGCGCTTCGAAATCGTGAGCCCCAACCCCGAGCCACCGAACCTGCGCGTAGTGGATGAGTCGGCCTGTGTGAATCGCTCAAACACCCGGCCCAATATCTCGTCCTGAATGCCGATGCCGGTGTCCGAGACCTTGAACTGAAATGCTGTCGGGATGGAAGAGCCCGCATCCGGCGTGACCCGGAGCGACACTTCGCCGGATTCCGTGAACTTGATCGCGTTGCCAAGCAAATTGAGCAACACTTGCCGCAGCCGTGTCGGGTCGCCGACAAGGTCGGTAGGTACGTTGGGCGCGATCTCGCATACCAGGGCCAGTCCTTTTTCCTGGGCCCGGAGCGCCACCATCTCGATCACTTTCTCCAGCAGGTCGTTCAACGAAAAGCCGGTCTGTTCCAGTTCGAGCTGCGAGGCTTCTACCTTGGAGAGATCGAGGATGTCGTTGATGAGATTCAGCAGGTTGTCGCCGGCGCGGCGGAAGATCTGCACGTACTTGTCTTGCTCCGCGGAGAGAGCGGTCTTCGCGAGCAGGTCCGCAATACCCATGATGGCGTTCATCGGCGTTCGAATCTCATGACTCATGCTAGCCAGAAATTCCGATTTGGTACGGCTCGCGCTCTCGGCCGCTGCCTTTGCCTGCTTCAGCTCCATCTCTACCCGCTTGCCCTCCGTAACGTCGCGCGCCGCAGCGAAAACACCCTGTAGTGTGCGGTCCCGGTCGTAAAAGGTGGTCGCGTTGTAAGACACCACTGTTTTCGTTCCATCTCGGGCGCTCGCCGTCAGTTCGTAGTCCGTAACCTTCTTTTCGCTCAGCACGAGCTTGATCGCTGCTTCGGCTCGTTCAGGATCGGTGAAGTAGCCCTTGAACGGCGCGCCAATCAATTCGTCGCGCGTGCACCCGGTCAACCCCTCCATTTGCTTGTTGACGTCAGTAATGATGCCGGATGGGTCGGTAGTCATGAGCGCGTCGATGTTGGATTCGATCAGTGAGCGCGTGTAGAATTGCTGGTCGCGCAGGCGCTGATCGAGCTTTTTCTGTTCGGCTTCGACTTGCTTGCGCGCGGTGTTGTCGGTGCCGATCAGTAGATAACCGATGATAGAGTCCTGGGCGTCGCGCAAGGCCGTGACCGACACGACCGCCGGAAACCGGCTCCCATCCTTGCGGATATAGGTCAACTCGTAGATGTCCTCGATCCCGCGCGACGCCTTGAAAACCAGGGCTTCGAAACCAGGCGTGATCGACGTGCCGAGCTCGATGCTCAATGCCTTGGCACGTGCGATCACTTCCTCCGGATCGGAAATGTCGGCAGGCGTGATCCTGTTCATCACTTCGGCGGCCATGTAACCCAGCATCCGCTCGGCGCCGACGTTGAAGATCTGGATGACGCCCTTCGCGTCGGTGGCGATGCTTGAAAAGTTGGCGCTGTTGAAAATAGCGCTCTGCAGTGCCCCTGCCTTGAGCAACGCCTCTTCTGCAAGCTTGCGCGCAGTGTTGTCGGTGCCAATCAACAGATAGCCGATGATAGAGTCTTGCGCGTCGCGCAAAGCCGTGACGGACACCACCGCAGGGAACCGGCTCCCATCCTTGCGGATATAGGTCAACTCGTAGATGTCCTCGATCCCGCGCGACGCCTTGAAAACCAGCGCCTCGAAGCCCGGCGTGATCGGGGTCGCGAGCTCCGCGCTCAATGCTGTGGCGCGCGCGATCAGCTCCTGCGGATCGGAAATGTCGGCCGGCGTGATCTTGTTCATCACTTCGGCGGCCATGTAACCCAGCATCCGCTCGGCGCCGACGTTGAAGATCTGGATGACGCCCTTCGCGTCAGTGGCGATGCTTGAAAAGTTGGCGCTGTTGAAAATAGCACTCTGCAGGGCGCCAGCCTTGAGCAACGCTTCTTCTCGCTGCTTGCGCGTCAAATTGGCGGGGCTTTCCGGGACGCCGAATTGCGCGCTCGTCACGTCAATTTCATTGGTCATGATGCTGGTACCCTATACGGTCTCACGCGGCCGATCCCGTTGCGGATATCCCATAAAGGGCGCGAGGCGAAAATTACGATGCGAGGAGGCCTTCAATCGAGTCCTGAAGCCCGCGTGGCATGTAGGGCTTTTGCAGGAAGTGCGCTCCTGAGACAAACAGGAGTTTAATTTTGTCGGTAAGCGAATCGCCAGTCGTGTAAAGCACACGTAATTCCGGCCGGAGCGTACGGGCTTGCTGTGAAAGTTCATATCCGCTGAGGCCATCCGGCTTGAGACGGATGTCTGTAAAGAGTGCGTCGATCGGTTGAGCTGAACGCAGAATTGAAAGCGCCCCTTCGCCGTCGACGGCCGAAAGCGTGGAGTGGCCCCAGCCTCCAATCATCAACTCCGCCACCTGACGGACAAAAAACTCGTCTTCGACGATCAGGATCACGGCCATTGCGACTCCCTGGCGCTGCTCCCGCATGACGAATGGAAGAGCTTGCTGGACTGATAGACCCTCGACAACTACCTGGCTGCCCGACCTGCGGGTAGCTATGGGGTGCCGTCGCGGGGTTGGTAGGAATTGAGTGTGGCGCGGTCTGCGGTAACATGAATGTATCGGCTCAAGCGGCAAGGTCAATTGGCTGATTGAGCTACTCCCCGAGAATCGGACAGTGACGTAAGCTCTGTAAATGGGTCTGCTGGTCTTCATGTGAGGAGATCGGCGATGACGAAGCGGAAGCAGCACAAGCCCGAGTTCAAGGCGCGGGTCGCGCTTGAGGCAATGAAGGGCGAGCAGACGGTTGGCGAACTGGCGAGTCGGTTCGGCGTCCATCCGACGATGATCCATCAATGGAAGAAGGCGCTTGTCGAGGGCGCGACGGAAGTCTTTCAGCGTGGCCGCACCCCTGCGGAGCCGGCGGATGCCGGTCGCATCAAGGAGCTGCATGCCAAGATCGGCGAGCTGACTGTGGAACGGGATTTTTTAGAACACGGGCTGCGTCTGCTCCCCGGCAGGAGCGCAAAGCGATGATCCAGCCTGATCATCCCAGCCTGTCGATAGTCCAGCAGTGCCGGCTGGCGTCGATCAACCGTTCGACGTTCTATCATGTACCTCGGGGCGAGAGTGCGGCGAACCTCGGGCTGATGGTGGAGATCGACCGTCAGTTCCTGGAGACGCCGTTTTACGGGGCACGTCAGATGACGTGGCATCTGAAGGCCGAAGGGCATGTATTGAACGTCAAGCGGGTTCGCCGCCTGATGCGGCTGATGGGCTTGATGCCGATCTACCGGCAGCCGCGAACCAGCATTCCAGCCAAGGGGCACAAGCTTTATCCCTATCTGCTGCGGGGCGTCAGGATCGAGCGGCCCAATCAGGTGTGGTGTGCCGACATCACCTACATCCCGCTGGCCAAGGGCTTCCTGTATCTGGTGGCGATCATGGACTGGTGGAGCCGCAAGGTTCTGGCATGGCGTCTGTCGAACACCATGGATGTGCAGTTCTGCGTCGATGCGCTGGATGAAGCGCTGGGCCGGCATGGTTGTCCGGAGATCTTCAACACCGATCAGGGCAGCCAGTTCACGTCGTGGGCGTGGACGCAGCGGTTGAAGGAGGCCGGGGTGCGCATCTCGATGGACGGTCGCGGCCGGTTCCTCGACAACATCTTCATCGAACGGCTGTGGCGCTCGCTGAAGTACGAGTGCATCTACCTGCATGCCTTCTCGGGTGGGCGCGAGGCTCGTCAGGGGATCGGCGACTGGATGATGTTCTACAACCATCGCCGCCCTCATGCCGCGCATGGCGGCGAGACGCCGGTCAAAGTATATCGAGAACGGCTGTCGGCTTACGGTCCGTGCTTACGCCCGGCCCTCCACCCGACAGCCTTGGCGGCGTAACGAGCGTGAGTTCAACCCCGACCGGCAGGCCCAAACTGTAGCTTAAACTACCGTCAAAGCTGTCCAACACTTGGGGAGTAGCTCAGATCGATTAGCTTTGTGGCGAGGGTGAGCCAACCATCAACCTTGCGCATGTTGATCTGGCCGGAGGCGAGCAGGGCCCAGAACAGCATGGCCGCGGTATCCGCCGACGGCAGCACGGTCTGCGTCTTGATCCGTCGCTTGAACTCCTCATGCAATCGCTCGATCGCATTGGTCGTGCGTGCGCTACGCCACTGGCTTGGCGGCAGGCGGGTGAAGGTGAATAGCCGGTCGCCCGCCTCCTCCAGGCTGTCGGCAACGGCGCGGTGCTTGAGCCGCCATTTACGGATGAAGGCCTTGCGTCGCGCTTCGATCTCCTGGCGGGTCTCGGCGTAAATCATGTCGTTGTAGTCCGCGGTGATCTCGTCGTGCAGGCGCTCGGGCGCGTGGGCGAACAGGTTTCTGTGCTTGTGAACCGTGCAGCGCTGGACCGGCATATCATTCCAGACGGCGGCAATGGCCCGGTCGAGCCCTGGCGCGCCATCGACGATGATGAATTCGGGCTGTCGCAGCCCGCGCCCAATCAGATCGTCGAGAACGGTGCGCCAGGCCTCGGTGCTCTCGCTCCCCATCTGCTTGATCGCAAGCAGCACCTTTTGGCCGTCTTCGCGCACGCCGAGGACAACAAGCAGCAGGATCGAGGTCGCTTTGCGGTCGAGCCGCACGCGCACCACCGTGCCGTCGAGAATGAGCCGTACAATCGGCTCCCCGGCCAGCGATCGGGTGTTCCAGGCGTCCCAGTCGCCCTTCACCTTCCGCCACGTCCGGCTCACGATGTCCTTGCCGACCGCGCCGCCAAACAGGGCGCCGAGCGCCCGCCGCACCCGGCGCGTATTGGTGCCGGCGAGGTAGCAGCCCGCGATCAGCGCGTCGGCAGCAAGCGTGCGCCGCTGATAAGCCCGCAGCGCCTGGCTCTTCCACTCCGCCGTCTTGCCATCGGCGATGTTCAACCTGGCCCGCGGTACCGCGATCTCGATCGGTCCGAACGTGCCGGTCAGAGACCGCGCCCGGCTGCCGTGGCGGTGGCCCGTAACCCCGACTTTTCCTTCATCGCCAGGCTTCTTGCTTCGCTCGTACCGCGGGCGGGCCAGAACTGCATCGAGCTCGCCGTGGATCAGTTCTTCGATGAACCCGCGCGCTCGGGCGCGCACCTCGGTCTCGATCGGATCAAACCAATTGTCGAAAAGATCAACACCCATCCCCGCCGCTGGCTGCGAAGAAGACGGCTTCGTAGTAATGCTTGTCATGGCGTGGTCTCCAGTCCGGCACTTCAATGACGGATGATTCGAGGTTGAACACCCCGGAGACTACGCCACACTCAATTCCTACCAACCCCGCGACGGCACCCGGACACGCGTTCGGGAAGACTCCCCTCAAGTGGTTCATCGTGACACCGGACTTTCACCATTGGCACCACACCATGGAGCCCGAGGCGATCGACCACAACTATGCATCCCACTTTCCCTTTCTCGACTACCTCTTCGGGACAGCGGTGAAACCGGATCGCTTTCCCGACGAGTACGGCGTCCGCGGCGGCTACGTGCCGCCGGGCTTCGTGCGCCAGCAGCTCTTTCCGTTTATCTGGAAGGGATGAGGAGCAGCATCCGATGTCGCTGCCCTAGGTACTGCTGTAATGCGCGACTTCACCCTGCGTGGCACAATATTGGGCGCTTTGCTCACCGTGCTGTTCACGACCGCCAATGTCTATCTCGGGCTGAAGGTCGGACTGACGTTCGCGACATCCATCCCCGCGGCGGTCATCTCCATGGCCGCGCTCCGATTTGTCGGAAACAGCAACATCCTCGAGAACAATATCGTTCAGACGATCGTCTCTGCGGCGGGAACGCTGTCGGCGATTATCTTCGTCCTGCCGGGCCTGGTCTTGATCGGCTGGTGGCATGGCTTTCCCTATTGGATGACAACGACGGTGTGCGCGATTGGCGGGATATTGGGAGTGATGTATTCCATCCCTCTCCGTCGAGCGCTGGTGACGGGATCGGACCTGCCCTATCCCGAAGGGGTGGCGGCGGCCGAGGTCCTGAAAGTCGGTGCGGCCTCTAAGGCGGGTGGCGAGGAAAACGCCCGTGGCCTGTGGATCATCCTTTGGGGCGGGCTTGCTTCCGCGGGTTTTGCCGCGCTGGCCGCCATGAAACTGGTCGTGTCCCATCTGTCGGTCCATTTCCGGATCGGGGCGGGGGCGACCGGACTGTCGGCGAGTTTGTCGATGGCGCTGATCGGGATCGGGCATCTGGTCGGGCTGTCCGTTGGCGTTGCCATGCTGCTCGGTATGATTCTCTGCTGGGCGGTGCTGGTCCCGTATCTGACGGCACGGCATGGCGTTGACGTATCCGCCGGCCAGGCCGTTGCCGCCGTATTCAGTCACGACGTTCGCTTCATTGGAGCGGGCACGATCGGCGTCGCCGCCATCTGGACCCTGGTCAAGATACTGGGCCCGATCGCGCGCGGGATAAGGTCAGCGATGGTCGCGGCCCGGGCGCGCCGCGACGGAGCGGCGCTCGATGTCACCGAACGCGATCTGCCGATCAGCATCGTCGGCGGGATTATCGTTCTGTCGCTTCTTCCCATCGCCGCGCTGCTGTGGTGGTTCGGCAGGGGTGGGCCCGTGGCGGATCATGCGACGGTCGTCATCACCGGCACTCTGATCTACGTCGTCATAATCGGCGCGATTGTTGCGGCGGTCTGCGGCTACATGGCCGGCCTGATCGGCGCGTCGAACAGTCCGATTTCCGGCGTGGGTATTCTTGCCGTTCTGGGGGCTGCCTTGCTGCTCGTGCTCTATTTCGGGCAAAGCAGCGATCCAGCCACGTCACGGGCCCTGGTTGCCTATGCCTTGTTCACCACTGCCGTCGTATTCAGCATCGCAACCATATCCAACGACAATCTCCAGGATCTCAAGACCGGTCAATTGGTTGGCGCTACACCGTGGCGGCAGCAGGTCGCCCTCATCCTTGGTGTGGTGTTCGGATCCCTGGTCATCCCGCTGGTCCTCGATCTTCTGAATACGGCATTTGGATTTGCCGGGGCACCTGATGCAGGGCCGAACGCGCTTGCCGCGCCCCAGGCTGCGCTGATTTCGGCACTGGCCACGGGTGTTCTGGGAGGCAAGCTGGATTGGAACCTAATCGGCTTCGGAGCCGGGCTCGGTGTGATCGTCATCCTGATCGACGAAGCTTTGGGCAAGGCAGGCAGAATGCGGCTGCCGCCGCTGGGCGTCGGCATGGGGATCTACCTTCCCATGGGACTGACCTTGCTGATCCCGGTCGGCGCGTTGATGGGCTGGGCTTACGATCGATGGTCGGATCGTCAGTCCCATCCTGAATTTGCCAAACGCATGGGTGTGCTCGCCGCAACCGGGCTAGTCGTGGGCGAAAGTCTGTTTGGCGTTGTCTTTGCCGGGCTTGTCGGCGCCACAGGGAACGACGCTCCGCTCGGCGTAGTCGGCGACAACTTCGCAAGCGTCGCGATGATCGCCGCACCTGTCGTATTTGTCGCGCTGATAGCCCAGTTGTACCGCCATACCAGTCGGGTGGCCACTGGCTGAGGCGCATGACGAGGTCCGATGTTGGCACAAAGCGAACGTTAACCCGATTGAAGAAGAACCTCCGCTTCTGAGGGGAAAGCGGAAATCACGACCGCTCATGACGTGAGGCGCGCGGGCCATTACCTTCTTGAATCGAGGCCCTCCCGCCCCGCCACACCCTCTGATGCAGCGGATTGAACCCCATGCGGTAGACCAGCTCGGCCGGGCGCTCGACGTTCCAGATGGCGAGATCGCAGGACTTCCCCGCCTCCAGCGTGCCGATCCGGTCGAGGCGGCCGAGCGCGCGGGCGGCTTCGCGGGTGACGCCGGCCAGGCATTCGTCGACGGTGAGGCGGAACAGCGTGGCCGCCATGTTCATCGCCAGCAGCAGCGAGGTGAGCGGCGAGGAGCCGGGGTTGCTGTCGGAGGCGATCGCGATGTGCG
>Ga0163147_10009267_pt1 | contig 10690 bp, 14 predicted proteins | sample OliLakLV19MP6G1_FD_148597 | JGI IMG/M metagenome (GOLD analysis project Ga0163147, IMG submission 148597) | Freshwater microbial mat bacterial communities from Lake Vanda, McMurdo Dry Valleys, Antarctica- Oligotrophic Lake LV.19.MP6.G1 | ecosystem: Environmental > Aquatic > Freshwater > Lake >... | reverse complement strand
GCGCATGACAGCAGAACCATTTGATGATCAGGATGCAGAGTTGCTCACATTGTTGAGCGATTATCTGCTGCGTATGCTGCTGTTCCACGAACAGATCCGCCGTCTGGCAGAAGTACCAAACCTACTGATCGCTGCCGAAGATCGTGAACGCCGCCGTTTGGGATTGGAACTGCATGATCGAGCGCTTGGCTATCTTGGTGGCCTGCCATTAATGGTTGGGCGCGCACGGCAGGTCGCAGGCCCACAGGTGCCAGTCGCGCTCCAGCATATTCACACATGGATTGAACAGAACGCGGCCCAGGTTGCCAATGATCTGCGGACGATTATTGTGCAGTTGAACCCACAGGATCTGAGCGGTATTCATTTTCTCCCAGCACTACGCGCAATGGCTGGGCAATTGTGTGATCTTGCGGGTGTTACGGTGCGTTGGGAGGTAGCTGGAACCTGGGATGATCTCGATTCGACAGCAGCGCTGCATATCTATCGGGTGGTTGAGCAGGCGATCACGAACGCACTCCAACACGGGCAGCCGACCGCTGTAACAATAACGTTAGCCTCTGATGCTGGAAATCGTCAGGTCACTATTCACGATAATGGCTGTGGGTTTGAAGTGTCACTTCCAGTATGCCCAGGCCATGTTGGGCTGGATTCCATGCGTGAGCGGGCGCGTATGCTTGGAGCAGTATTGGAGATCGAGAGTTCATTAGGTAGTGGAACAATGGTCTGCTTGTTTCTGAATGAGACAAAACATAGTATCGAACTATATGGTGCATACCAAGAACGGAAGATGGCACCTAGCTATCGCCCTATGCAAAAGTACCATGCACGAATAAAACGTACCTGGCCAGTAGAGATGATCAGTGTCATAGTGCTGGTATTCTGTGTTAGTATTGCCGCTGGTGCAGGCATACTGGCGCGCAAAACCAGTTGTTCGACCGATCTTCTCAAGGAACAACGGGTGGTCGTTTCTGCCCAAACTCCCTGGATGCGGACAGGAATCTGCCTTGATCGTGGGCAACGTGTCACAATCCGGTTTGTGAGTGGAGCCTGGACACCAAATATAAATAATTTATTTGATGATCGATATGTTGGCCCAGAGGGCTACGCTGGCAGATTACGAGATTGGGCCGTATCAAAAGACATACCAATCGGCAGCCTGCTCGGTAGAATCGAAGATGGCCCGATTCATCCTATTGGCCGCGAGATAGTATGGTTCCCTGAACAAGCAGGCGAACTACGATTGGGGATGAATGATGGCAACTGTGGCGGCTGTTATAACGATAATGCTGGAAGCATTATTGTCGCAATCAGTAGTACGCCATAGCACACCATGCCTAATGCTATCGTTCCATACAGAGTTGTGGTACGATACTCCTCATAATATTCTCATCCATGTTTCACCGGTGAACGGAGCGACGAGTGGCAATGGGCACCTTCGAGTTTGCGAACCAGGCATTGCGCAATGATCTGGCGGCCTATGCCTCGGCACTGACAACAATTGTGCAGACGATGCCGCGCATCCGTAATCTGTGTGATCAGGTGGTGAAGGAGACACGGCTGGCCCAGGCGTTGCTGGCGTTTGCAAGCGGCCCGCAGGCATCCGAAATCGGCCAGATCGTGTTCCAACTGCGTAATCTGTGGCCCTACCGGGATCGTATGTTTGAACGAACGCTTGGCTTCTCTGAGGAGATGAATGAGGCGCACAAGTTGCGTGAAGAAGCCCAACGTGGCCTGAAGCTTCTGGTCCGCAATAATGGTGATGCACTATCGATTGAGCTTGGAACCTGCCTCTCGAATATCCACGCCTACCTCGAAGAAGAGCAGAAACTGCTTGATCTGTGCCATGTGCGTATTCAGCCACATTCCCAGAATATGGAGTTGACGAGGAAGCGCCTTGATCTGCTGATTGCCGCGATTGATGCACGCCTGCCCTCAAGCCCTGGCCAACAAGCCACCCTGCGCGCCTATAGTGCCGCCGCCGATATTCTGCGCGATTGGGAGACGGGCGTGCCACTCGATGAGCGTGGTGTCGAGATTCTGCAACGCTGCATCGAAAGCCTCGAGCAGGCCGATCACCTGATTATTGCCCTGCTCAACCCCAAACACCCAGTTCGGGTAAGTGTCTAATGCCCCGCTGTGCGCGGCAGGCACCAGGAAACCGTGCCGACCGGTTTCCTGAACTTTCCCTCGGCCAGGGACTCTTGTCCCTGGATCCTGAATGGACCATAATGGCTCACCAGCGTCCATTGGTCATGCCTCGGCTGCATACGAAAAGTCGTTGTGGCAACTTCGTAACTCCTGATGGCTGATGGCTGATAGCTTCTCGGTTCTGGGTATTCTGACTGCTGACTCCTGAATACTTGGTTCTCGCTGCTCGGTGGTATAATCCCCTTATGTACGACCGACGAACACCTCTGTTCATCCTATCCCTGTTGCTCCTAAGCACCATGCCGATCCATGTATTGGCCCAGGCTCCGCCAACGCCGAATGTCGTTGATCTGACAATTGGCACATCGGTGCAGGGTCGCCCAATCACGGCCCTGCGAATTGGCAATGGGCCACGCAAGCTAGTATTGATCGGCGATACACACGGCCTGCCAGAGGCCAATACCTATGAACTCGTCAGCAGTTTGGCTACGTATTATCGTGCCCACCCCGAGCAAGTTCCGGCCTCCGTGCGGCTGTATATTGTGCCAACGATCAACCCTGATGGATTGGCGCTGGGCACGCGCTTCAATGCCCGTGGTGTTGATCTCAACCGTAATATGAACACCAACCTGGATTCCTGCCCGGAAAACGATTGGAATGTGACGGTTCAGGGTGCCCGTGGGATTGTTTCGGATACAGGCGGCAGCTACGCAGATTCCGAGGTGGAAAGTCAGGTTGTGCGCGACTTTTTGCTTGACACCTCTGCGGTTGTATTCTATCACTCAAATGCTGGGAATGTGTTTCCGGCCTTCTGCGAATATGCACCCTCAATTGCCCTCGCACAAGTCTATGCCGATGCTGGCAGCTACCAGTATGATCGCTTCTGGAATAACTATACTATCACCGGCGGGATGCACGATTGGGCATCGAGCCTGGGAATCGCGGCAATCATTCCCGAACTGATCAGTGCCGTTGATCCGGAATTCGATCAGAACCTGGCTGCGGTACAGGCTGTACTCGCCCGTGCCGAGGATCTGCTACCGCTGCCGCAACCACGGATCGAACAGGGCCTGCCCGTTCACCCGATTCTCTGGCGCTACTGGAAGATGCATGGCGGTATGGCCATGTTTGGGCCACCGCTGGCAGCACCGGTTCGTGAGGGCGCACTTGTGCGCCAGGCATTCACCAACGTGGTTCTTGAATATCATCCAGATCAGGCCGACACCCCCTATTTGGTGCAGCCCGCTCTGCTCGGCCAGTTTGCACTGCTCGGTCCAAATGTACAGTATGCCACGCCGCCTGATGATGCACTGAGCTTTTCTTCAATGAAGAGCCGCATCTTTGGGGCATTTGCTGCCTACTGGGAGTTGAATGGGCTTGGTGTGCTTGGCTACCCACTGACCAATGAATATGATGGCCGTGCTGCGGATGGCATCCGCCGCCCAATGCAGATTTTTGAACGAGCTGTGTTGGCCTATTATATCGAAGATCAGACGGTGCGCCTTGAACCACTTGGTTGGGCTGCGCTGATTCGTGAGCGCTCGACAGCGGCGACGCTGCGCCATCAGATTCGCTGATAAGCTTGATCCTGTTCGGATTCCCTCACCCCTGGCCCTTCTCCCATTGGGCGAGGGGCAGCGCAGCAGGTTGAGGGTAATGCTGGATCATGAAACCAACCAGCGCTTGATCTTCGTATCCTCTTATGAGTATCCATGTATGCGCCGTACTGCGGCAGGGAAGCTCTTGTCCTTTTGTTCTTTTATTCTTTTGTTTCTTGGCTATCGGCCTATTGGCTATTATAGAATGGAGTTCACATGGTACGCTTGTTCCGCCTTATGGCGGCGATGGCCCTGTTTGTGTTGGCTGCCTGCACTGCTCAGCCAGTGGCCCGGCCAACCCTGGCACCCGAACCAACCGATATCCAGGCGACGGTTGCACCACCAACGGTGGCTACTGCTTCCCAGCCAACCTTGTCTGCTGCGACCGATGTGCCACCAATTGCTGCGACTAATGTTGCGCCAAGTGTGGCTGCACCAGCTGGATCGGATGCGATCCCCATCGGCAGGACTCCCGAAGGCTACAACTACCTTGGTAGCCCGAACGCCCCGGTGACAATCATCTTCTACTCGGATTTCTTCTGAGGACAGTGTGCGCTCCACGTTGTGGAGAACGAGCCACGGCTGATCGAGAACTATATCAAACCAGGCAAAGTGCGCCTGATCTATCGGCACCTGCTGCAACTTGGCGATGGCTCACTGCGGGCTGCCGAGGCGAATGAGTGCGCTGGCGATCAGGGTAAGTTCTGGGAGATGCGGGCACTGATCTATCAGAGCCAGAGCGATCTATATACGAATATTGATGCGGCGCTCACCAAGTTGGCTGGTTCGCTGAAGATGGATACCACCGCATTTGGCCAGTGCTTGCAGGCCGGAACGCATCGTGCGGAAATCGAAGCCGACTACGACTCAGCGACGAAAGCGGGTATTCGCTCACGGCCAGTCTTTGATATCAACGGTAAACGCCTGATTGGATTCCAGCCATATGAGCTGTTTCGCCAGCAGGTCGATGCGGCGCTGAAGTAATATGCCAGTATGGCTCGGCTCAAAAAACCGAGGATTCATGTCATCCTGAGCGCAGCGAAGGATCGTAGATTTGGCATCATAACCGGAGATGCTTCGCTCCGCTCAGCATGACAACTGCATACGAATTTTTGGAAGTCTGTACTAGCCTCTCCATTGCCAAAAAGATAGCACAAATTTTGTGTGGCCTTGCCAGCAGAATCAAAATGGCTAAGACCCAATTACCCATGCGATTGTTCGTCAATCAGTAATTTCTTAGGACTCATCGTTATGGTGCGTGCGGTGGTGCGCTATCCGCAGGTATAGCTGTCGTTACGGCGACCGTAGGAGTAGCGGTTGGAACAGGAGTGATGGTTCCAGTCGCTGACGTAATGAACTGCAAAGTATCCACATCAAAGATAAAGGTAGTACCATCGTCAGCCTGAATGGTAAGTTGGTGTGCCTGCGCCGCGACAATCCGTACTGGGCCAACGCGTCTGGGTGTGGGATATGGGCCCGTTGCCGGTCGAGGGCCATACACCTTTCCTGGGGTTTGTTCGACCGGGAAGGTTTCCACGAGGATAACGCCCTGCCCCAGATCCGCGCGCATCGCGCAGGCGTACACTTGGATCAAGAACTCACCAATCACATCCTGCCACATCTGATCCGTACACGCGATACTCCGATAATCAATCGCCGAAGCGGCGTCAGCTGCCATCAAGCCGCGCGGGAGCACGAAGGGCGCTTCACCAACGATGGGGATGGACGTGGGTATAGGAAAGAGCGGTGTTTGTGAACCAAGAGCAATGCGCGTCGCACGGGCTTCTGCCGCACGGAGTTCGTTCTCCAAGGCCCGCCGAAACACCTCGCGTGCGGGTTCGCTGATAGATGGATCGGCGATCTGGGTCTGGAATTGCACAATCAAGCCATAATCGGGGTAGGATTGATACACATCGGGCGTCGGAGCTACGAGCGGTGGTGTCGGAACGACAGGTGTCGGCACGCGTGGTGTAAGCTCACCCTCGTCAGCCCCCAGCGGACTCAGCGTCGCATCGCTGGTGGCTGATGTCGCCACCGATGGCAGCGGTGCTGCAGGCAGACGGGTATCGGACTGACCGCACCGCGTCAGCATGAGGAGAGACATGACAATGATACTCTTGATAATCTCTTGGTGTTGCATACGCAGCCAATAATTAAAAATAAGAAGCTCTTCGAAGTATACACTACGGTACGGGGGGAACTGTCGTTGCTTCAGCCGTAGGGATGGTTGTTACGCTCTGGTCAGCTGTCGATGTTGGTATGGGGAGTGCCGTCACGGATGGGTTAGTAACATAGCGGAGCGTCGCCGCGTCAAAGAGAAACGTGGTGCCATCGGCGGCTTGCAAGGTCAGAAGCGTGTCATCGACCCGGGTAATGGTGACGGGGCCAACCCGTTGGGGTGTATTGCCGGTTCAGGACGGATCGGCAGGGTCCGGCGTAGGAAATGAGTCGGGGCCGATCGGATGGTTGGGATCACGTGAAAAGGGCGACACGATCAGAAAGGCCTGCATCGGATCGGCCTTCTGGTAACATGTGCGGATCTGCACGATATACTGCGGCAGCATCCCTTGCCACATGCTCGTACACGCGATGGTGGCAATATCAAAGAGTGCCGAATCCATCATAGGGCCGACCCCAATGAACGTCGGGACGATCAGCGTTGGCTCCTGATAGCCGATTGGCGTTGGAGTCGCAGTCTGAAAGATTGGCGTTTGGGGCGCTTGGGCCAGTTGGGTCGCCCGTTCTTCCATGGAGTGATATTCCTGCGCGACGTCTGTTCGCAAGGTATTCCGCAACCCCTCGCTGATTGATGGATCCGCAATTTGGGTTTGAAACATCGCAATGGATCCCGGATCGCCATAGCGGTAGGAGTGATAGATATCGGGTGTTTGTGGGATGCTGGTTGGTGGGATCACCGGCGTACCAACGGCCGGTGTTTGTGGCTCCAGCACGAGGCTGGTGGTAGCCACCAGCACTGGTGGTGAGGGGAGTAACGGCGACGTTGCCACAGAAATAACGCGTGTTTCTGGCTGACCACACATCGTGAGGAGTGCGAGCACGAGCAATGCACCGATGATAGTTCTCTTGTGATCCATATTAGTATCCTGGCTTACGTTCCCAACGGATATCCGTTGACCAACGTAAATAGAGCTGGCGGGTCTGTATATTCGCATTGAGCGTATCAAAGAGCCAACGCCATCCCAACTCGGCAGGTTGATCTTCATCAGTACATGGATAACCTCCAGGTGATAATGCCTTATCTATGCACGATTGATATTTAGTAGACCTTATCAAGGTTGTGGTATAATGATTTGAAGGCAAGTGAATAGGAGCTCGTTGTATGTCAAAATTTCGTGCATATATCGAAGATTCGACTCAACTCAAGGTAATGACTGGTTTGTCGCCATCCGAATTTGAGTCGCTCCTGGCTCTCTTTACGCGAGCTATTCCGCTCGTTATGGCCGAACGACGGATGGATGGCGGTGTTCGCGATGGGCGAAGATGGGCAAATTATACCAACTCGCCGCTCCCTAGTGCAGCTGATAAATTGGTGTTTATCTTGACGTATCTTCGGCAAAACCCTATTCAAGCCATACAAGGTCAACTCTTTCAGATGTCACAATCAAACGTCAGCAAATGGGTTAGTATCACGCATGATATGCTCAACCGGGCATTATTGCTTGATACCGCGTTACCGTGTCGAACGGCACACGCATTCCAGGACTATGTCAACAATCGTGCGAACCATGGAGAAAGTGCCCCCCTTTTTATCATGACGGCACCGAACGCCCGATTCAGCGATCAACAGACCACGGGATGCAGCGCGCATGTTTCAGTGGTAAATCACACCAGCACGCCGTCAAAAACGTGATTATTGCAGAAGCGACAGAACATATTGCCTATCTCAGTGATACCTACGAAGGAAGTGTGCATGATAAGGCTATTGCGGATGAATCAGGCTATACGTTTCCCAAAGGCAGTACCGTGTATCAGGATCGCGGATTTGAAGGCTATACCTGTGATGGCGTCACTATGCAGCAGCCAAAGAAGAAATCCAAAAATGGCACACGCACTCCCGATGAAAAGTTGGAAAATCAGCGCATATCGCGCATTCGTGTGAAGGTAGAACATGTTATTCGAAGTGTCAAGCGATATCGTATTGTTTCAGAAACAATACGCATATACTGTGATGAATTTCGCGATAAAGTGATGGAAACATGTTGTGGGCTACATAACTTCCTGAATAAACATAAACGTCAATTATCACAAAATAAACCTTGATAATATCTAATCATGAGCGGATTGAGCAATGTATCGCGTTCAGCATCATCAAAGAGCGGTGTACCACAGACAATACTGGCATCAGGATAGGTGTAGATATTCATTTTTGGTATTCTAATGCGGAGATCACTTGGATAGATTCGGCAGGGTCGTTTCCGGAGTTGCGAACCAATCGTGATAATAATGTTTGACAGAATGATATTATGCGCTTCACTACTGCCTGCGAGCGCATAGATTTCACCCTGATAAAAATCATGGCGTGCAGGACTTGACCGCTCAAACTGAAGGTAGTCTCTGACGGTGAGGTTGTGCTTACGTTGTGCCATGCTCAGTACCTCATACACATCTAGCGGATACGCCACATCTGTAGCTATGATAGCAGAGAAGGATGCGTGGCGCAACGGCCGAGATGAACGGGTGAGCTCTATTGGATGGAACAAGTTGGCGGCTAACGCTGGCGGTAAGCCGCCTGCCGATGGGCTGGAACGGGCGTTTCCTGACTGCACCGAGGCAAAACGACCACGATGTTCCAAAATGGCCCCGATTCCGGCCGGTCGGCTTGAGTGCGATGTTAGCTGGCGGGCTGCGTGCGACGGCATGATCCGCCAACGACCCCGCCACGGCATGCCCCACAAGCCCACCAATAGCGAGCGGCATTGCGGGTGTTGGCATAGGCTCCCGCGCTTCGGGCTGCGGCAGCATGCCGCACCGCGTTGTGCTCAACAGCATGCGCCACGTCGCGGAATCGTGGGGCAGAATCCACGGATTCTGATCATGTGGCAGAAGCCACCAGCGACATGGTGGCAGCATGCAGCACGACGTGACGAGACGCGGGGGCATGAATCACGACCGCAGCTCGCCGTGGCCTCCGCCACGCGCACCCAGCGCTCCCCAAGCGCCTGGGTTGCCAAAATCGGTACGACCCAAACAATCAGGCAGGCATGAACAAAGAACTCCCGCCAGCTAACGGTTGGGTTCAGCCGCGTGGGGCGGTCAGAACCTTCGGATTAGAATTGCATCCGCCCGCCCCACGTCGGCTGCAACCCGTTGTTAGCCCGCTTACTCGGATTGGAAAGATGAGAACTCTAAACTACTTTAGAATTCCTTCTCGTTGGGCATGATAGAGGTATGCGAATGGGGAATCTCTAAGAGTCGCTCTTTGCTCGTTTCTTTTGTCGCTGAGGAAGTTGGCTATTTCAATTGCCCCAAATATTCCGATACCAACGACTGACCATTGGATCGGTACATTTGCTACTTGAGTTGCCTGCCCCACCATGACACCTGCGGTCGCCCAGAGAGCAGGAGAGTCGAGTTTGATAATTGTCTTAAGCGACCCAACGACAGTGGCAAGCCGTGAGTCATCCATGACGGCTTTTAGGTTATCAAGTTCCTTTGTTATCTTCTCGCTGAAGGTGGCAGCAATGTCGTTGGCGTCAGATTTGCTTTGACATGCTCTCAGGCTTCTGTGGAATTCGTTTATCTGTTGCCGAAATTCTAGCAACTCTGACCGCCGTTTCCGCTTGAACTCTACTATGTCCGAAAGTGACACATCTTCACGAGGAACAGGAATCATGTTCAAGTAATTGGTTGTTAGGCAAGCAAATCCATCACTCGGCAAGATTGCCTCATAAATCAGGCTTTCATATTCTTGGAGGTTTGTGCCAGGGATTGTTGCCATTGAATCTTCATCGGCTAAATACTTCGCAAGAATTGCCATATAAAGCAAGGCTGTGCGATTCTCGAACCTAATCCAGGCCCAATCCTCTTTATCTCGTTCGGCTAGTCCCCAATTTTCCAGATAATCCACAACATTACCAGAAATCTTGTCTTTGTGTATACGTGAATGCAATAATCGCATTTCTCGTCTGGGAAGGAGGTTTTGAAATTTCTGGGACTCGATAATATTAATCAGTTCCTTCGCGAGTTGTTCCGACTTTTCCCAACTAGACGCTAATCTTTCAGGACGGAATGCTCTAAACTCTCCTTCCGCTTTCAAAAATTGAATATCAGAGGAATATGGAATCAGGGTTCTTTCTTCATAATCCATAGGAACGATTGAACCAATTTCATCCCAATACAGTAGAGATCGCCGAAGCCAATCGCTTGTGGGGATTGATATTGTTGGATAATACAGAATTGTCCGTTTGGGAATAGGTGTCTGTTGTTGGTTTGACATTTTGACCTCACTACTGCACGCAGAAAATGAACTTATTGTTTGGATGCCATTTGTCATCTGGTCTAGCCCTAATAGCGTCCAGAAACAAACCGTCAGCGTTACGCCCCAAGACAAAGATTCGTGGTTCGCCATCCGAACTGGTTATTGGTCTCATTGCAACATATAGTCGTTCGCCTAGCGGCTGATTCTTGTACTTCAATCTATACTCAGGTGCGACTTCTGGCGGGCAGAGTTCAAGACCAAAATGCTTCCCTTTGCCCTTCGTAAATGGGGCAGGGATTCCATGCTGGTCTGTGTCAGAATCCGTGCCAATAATCTCTCCCGTCGTCGCGGCTTCAAGAAAACCGAGGTCTGCTACACTAAATATGACTAGATTTACTTCCATTGACAGACCTTTCACTCAGCGGGCTAACGGCTGGCCGTTCAACCGCCCGCCGAACGACGTGCGAGAGCGTGAGGGCCTTGGGAAGCCACACACATCCTAATA
>Ga0163147_10009264_pt1 | contig 10692 bp, 16 predicted proteins | sample OliLakLV19MP6G1_FD_148597 | JGI IMG/M metagenome (GOLD analysis project Ga0163147, IMG submission 148597) | Freshwater microbial mat bacterial communities from Lake Vanda, McMurdo Dry Valleys, Antarctica- Oligotrophic Lake LV.19.MP6.G1 | ecosystem: Environmental > Aquatic > Freshwater > Lake >... | reverse complement strand
CCCGTGGGGGACGGTCGGGGTGCACCGGAGGGTGCGGACAGTACCCTGCGTCAATCCGGGTGGACCCGCATCGGACAGGGCGCATATGGGAGTGCATACACGCATCAGAGTAAACCCGGTTGGGTGATGAAAGTGTTCTGGAAAGACCCCGCGTACATAAGGTTTTATAGTTTGGCGAAGCGTTCCCAGAATCCGCATTTTCCCGAGGTCTCCCGGATGGAGGTGATGAGTTTCCCTCCGAGAAGGGTCCGGTGTCCGTGTATGCGGTGCTGGTGGAACTTCTCGGGAGGTATCGCGGACAGGACGAGGCGATCCCCTATCAGCTTTCCAAGTTTTCCGCGATTTACTTGGGTGGCCGGGAGGAATTCTTCGCGAAGCAGGCTCGACAATCAGCGGCGAAGGAGTATTGGAACACGAAGAAGCTCGTTCAACTTTCGTGGCCCAAGTGGATACCCGCACTGGATGAGATCAGGGGAGTGATGCAACGGGGATCATACGTCGAAGACACACATACCGGGAATATCCGGTGGCGCGAGGGCGTGTATCCGGTGTTGATCGATCCCCTTTATTACGGCGGAGAATAGTCATGCGGTTATCTGAGATATTCTCCCAAGTAAGACACCTCAACGAGGGAGCGAAGGATCGTTACCGGATGATGTTCCAGTACTGGAACCTGATCGATTCCACCAAGGAAGAGCGTGGCGTGGCCCGGATTTGGGAAAGTATGAAATCCCAAGGGGAACAGATGCTTGGATTTGCGGTGACTAACTATTCACCGCTGTTTGTTCCGTGGTTTTTGCGTTGGCTCCGCGCGAACAACGCGGTTAATTGTTTGAACTCCTTGTATATGTTACAAAATTCCGAACAGGCGGGTTTCATGGAGAAGCTTTCTGAGCGGAGGGCCGCTCTTATCGAGATGATGAAAAAGATCGTCGAGAAATCTCAGAACGAGATTCTCTCCCGAACGCCGGGTCTGATTCGTGAAAATATCTCGGATGTCTCCAAGAACGTACTTCGAATGAATGAGCAGTGGAAGCATTTCTTCGACAACGATCACATTCCGGGGATGGCCCAGTATAATCCCGGGAACAAGACGCCCGACGTGGTGTCACAAGAACTGCTGATGATCGAACAGGAGTACAGGAAGAATCACGCGGGTTTGATCTCCCCCGACGATCATAACGGGGACGACCCCGTTATGGTGTTTCCGGATGGATCGGCGTGGTTCAACCTGAACAAACCCGGATGCTCGATTGAAGCGGCTGCGATGGGCCACTGTGGAAATGGATCGGGTCAACGGGGGCAAACTGTACTCTCGTATCGAACCCCCGTGAAGCGGGGCAAGGAGACGTTTTGGGAACCCCACTTGACGTTCATCTTGGACACCAAAACGGGCCAGCTTGGGGAGATGAAGGGTAGGGGGAATCAAAAGCCCGCTGCGAAATATCATCCCCATATCATTGCGTTGTTGAAGAACCCCTTGATCAAGGGTCTCGTCGGCGGGGGATACATGCCCGAGAACAACTTCTCGATTTCGGATTTACCCGAGGTGGAGGCAGATGAACTAATGCAGTTGAAGCCGGGACTGGCAACGCCGGGGTACATTTTGAAGAAGTACCGGGCGGATTTGCCCAACATGCCCCAAGAGGCGTTGGAGAAACTCCAAGCGGCATTCGGGGAATACTCCTATGAAAAGGTCAAGCTTCCGTATTTCGACAAGGGGTCGGAATCATGGGTGATCGCGTCCTATCCGAGTGTTGAGGGGGCGCTTGATGATTTGTTCGGGAGCGTTTCCCTTGTGTGGAAAGTTCTCATCAACCCGGATAAGTTGAATTTCCGTGATTACTCCCACGAGGGGTTGGACTCGAAAAGCGCGGCAGAGGCATTCGAACATCTCCCCCCGAAGACACAAAAAATCATCCGGGAACACGTCAAGAAGTATTACTCCAGTGAATGGACCGAGTATGAGGAAGAGGAAGGTTTGGATGAGCCCGATTCGGATATCGCCGCCGATGAGTATATTGTTCGATTTCTAGAACACATCGATCACGGCGTATATTCTGGCCTGATTGATTTTGCGGCGGATTCTTGGGTGATTGGTACGGAGAAAGAGGCCCACTCGGATGCGATGGACTTCCTCAAGGACATCAGTGAAAATCGAAACTACAGTGTGGAAATCAAGCCCGAGTGGGGTGGGAAGCCCACCACGGTGACGGTTGATAATTCCACCATGATTGAGCTTTTCGATACCATGGACATGTTGGAGTATGATTCCCGACAGGATTGGTTGGAACTCCGCAAGGACGTGGACGTGCCCCAGTATGGATGGCACGGCAATGATTGGGAAGCCGCTGCGGATTATGGAGTTGATCGAATCGAGGACGCGTTGCAGACGGATTTGAAGATTCTCAAACCAGCCAAGAAGGCAACCTAAGCGTATCGTTGGTTCGCATGGATACGCGACTCACGCACCAAGTACTCTGAGGCGGCGTCGGCCCAGCGTCCTTCCGGGGTGTAGTGATGATTCGCGATTAGGAATCGTTTTTCCGCGAAGGGGTTCCACTCGGGATTGTGCCGATCCTCGGGTATGACACCTGAGAACATCCCGGCGGAAACGATGCGTCCGCGATGATCCACGAATAGAATTTCCGGTCCCACCTCGTTGTGTTGTACGTACAATATATTGCCATGCAAATGATAAACTAGGATCAGTCGCCCGTGGAGTAGATCACATTTCTCAACGATTTTCATAATCCAGTTCAGATACAGATACGAGCGTCTATCACGATTGAAGGTCCATCCCGTGATGAACAACATCTCCACGTTGGCGCTCATCAGAGCCACCTGTTCCGATCCGAGTTCTGCCGTATTGTACTGGATTCCATATTGGGCCTCGGTTCCCACTCCGGATATTCTTGTCCGATAACGCTCCGCCCGATGAAAGGGTTGATTATCGAATTTGATTACGGCTTCGTCGATCCATTCGAACCCATTCGGTCGATTGGTCCTTTCGACGGTGATTGTGATCCGGGGGGTTCTATCCCACCACTTGGGATTGGCCCGAACCAACCACCACCTGTTTAACCACGTGATATTGGTTCCCTCGGAGATGGGCCAATCGTCGGGATCAGTCGCCCACACGGGAAATGTCCTCGCGGCTCAAGTAGATCATTTAAGTTCCGTGACCATGCTTGGGTCCCAATTTTTGGAATTGACCATTTCTATATTGACTTTCACCTAATAGGTTCCATCTAGATAAGGAATCGGGGGTCGTTCCTGTCCCTCGTAAGACGCCAAGCGATGGGTTTTTCGAAATGAAATCCACGGCAACGTCAAAAAGCGCCCGCTGGATGACTGAGTCAGGTCTTCACCCGACCTGATTTAGCCGCGCTAGGTCACATAAATCGGGGTCTTATGACTTTGATGAATTGACACTTTGGAACGAAATACTCGTTATCGATCTTGCACCTATGAGGACGCGAATTCTGAGTATCATCCCACCCGTACTCGATCACCACGGGGAATCGCGTATGGAGAGCCACATTCTTTTTCATTTCTCAAATGTACCAAATTTTTCATCCCAGTCAACTAAGTATCCCGCCGAGACCCGGCCTCAACACTGATCCAAAGGAAACCCCCATGGACAACTCCCCCCGCCTCCTCGAAGAGGCATACATGAGCACTGGCAATTCCGGTATCGGAATTAAAATACACCGTCATGTTGTGAATAAGAGTCCCCAGTATACGTTGACGATTCACCATGGGGCGTTCGGGCACCATAGTGAATTCTCGACCCCTTTGTTGAGTCTGGAGCATGTCTCCGTTATGACCGAAATTCTGGCCCGCACAGCCCTTCGGATATCTCAAGAGGCACGGGAGGGCCATCGTATTGAGAATCCCCCCAGAGGGGTCTTTAACGAGGTCCGCGAGGGTATCCGTTACACTGGGCTCTATGAGGAATACGTTAGCTCGGAATACTCCACCCAGACGTTCCATGTCGGGGACCAACTCCATGATGCCACCACGGGGGAGCATTTAGAGGATCGGTGGTTCGAAAACTTGCACGAGACCGGTCGGGGATCAAGCGGGTCTCAGCCCCAGTACACGGAGGATCAAATTGGCTGTCTGGTGTATTTCGATCACAAGTCGGGGAAGAAAGAACTTCATCCCACGAAGCGTTTGGATATGACGCGGGTAATAGGGTTAGAAAAGGAACTCTTGGAACAGATTCATCATGGTCTGGGTAAGACCCTCGTCGATCAGATCGTACAGCAAGACGCTCGCACCGACGAGTATCCCTAGTGCGAGGCTGATCCACCAGATTTTCTTTCCGTGATTCACGAATACTGCCCCGAATACCCACCAGAGCAGCATGAGAACGCCGATCATCCCCAACAGAAGGTATATCATGGTGATGCGGTCGGAACCCGAAAGTACCCAATGATTCGCGACCCACGCGTGTGTGGCCTTGACTCGCTGAATCATGGCGAACCCCATGAAGAACCACAAACCCAAAACCAGAAACAGAACCCGGCGACGCATTTCCGACACATCGGACCAATTGATAAATTCGGCACGAACCTGATACAACCGGGTAGTAATGAAGAAGAATAATTCAGAAAGCAAGAAAGCAAACGTCGCGGAAAGAAACACCATAGCCTTTAGCATTAATTACTCCTGCTCGGTGTTCCGAACATATTCTTGAACTCCTTTTCCAAATCACACTCGTTTCCGAACGAGGACTCGCCTAGACTTGCCATGATCTGGAGTATTGTTTTACGACGTTCTTTCTCCGTTTTTTCCAACTCAAGCAAAAACGGTTGAAGTTTCTGATCTATTAAATCTTCGTGGTTCACCCTCGGAGGCGAGAACCAATTTTTAATTCTTGACCAAGTCATTCAGTCCGCCTCCCGTGTGAGACGCGATCCTTGATGATTTCCAGAACGGTATTCGTATCCGTTTGGGCCGTCGTGGTCTTTTCCAAAAGAGTCACCAATCGATCCATAAACAAACCCGCGTCCTTCAATCTCGCATCTTGAGAATCGGTGAACTTCTTCCACAAAGCACCGACTGCGACCATTAGTACGATGACAACCGCACCGATCACGCCTTGCTTCATGAATTCACCGACAACAGTCGTCATGGTCGCGGGGTCCATCAAATGATCCCCGTAACAAGGCTATTTAGGAAAGGATTAAGAATACGAGTGTTCATGACAAAAATTTCCACCGCAATTGCCACCTATTTAGGTGTTGCGGGAGTATTCCGAGAAACCTCAGAACGTCTTGGAAACTATTGAACACGCATATCTAATATGCGTGAGTGAATTTGGAATCGTTTGATCAGAAAGTGTAATTTTTCGTCGTACGGCGGGACTTGATTTGCCAATCCCCGTTGGCATTGTCTTTGAAGCAGGGGAAGAGAACCGAATTTTTCCTTTTCATTACAAGGCCCTCGTCTTTGGGACCCAGTCGGTTGAAGATCGCGAGGAACCCCGAGGTGTGCGACTTCGCTACGGTAATTTTTTCATGAACCCGAATCTCATCACGTTCTTCTGATCCGTCCCATTTCTCATAGAGGTAATTTTGACGTTCCTCGAAGGAATGGTTTACCAATTGGGCACCGTTGCGGACGACGTGATCGAAGATGTATAGGGTGTCATCGACGCGTTCGGCGGCGAATACGTTCCATGACTTTTCACCCGTGAAGAACCGGATGTGATCCGGGCTGGGCTTCCACCTCTTGGGCACCTCGTTGTGGCGGTTCATGAACCGTACATCGTTGCCCTTGGCGAATATCATCGTGCAATCGCCGTTACGCTTGATTTGGGCGACGTATCCTTGGCGTTCGTACACGTCCACCGTTGCGGGCGGCGTCGTCTTGCTCGGACGCGGCGGATACAGGTAGGCGTATTCCTCATACAGGAGGCTCACTGGAACACCAAGGAAATCCAGATCGAGACGAAAAACGCAATCGCCGCACCGAAGAGATTTCGGGCTATAGCATCATTGGGGCGGTTTCCGATTCGCCACATCGAGTATGTACCGCACAACACCACGAGGACGGCTTGGATAATTACGACGGTCATTCTTCTGTTCCTTATATCGTACGCGATCAGCCCTGCGGTTCGAGCATCGCGTAGTAGGCGGCCCGATCCTCGTCGTCCATATCCGCGTCTCGAACGGACACCTCGTGGGCGTCCTGTTCGGCATCAAGCGTGGATTGATATTCGTCGGGCATTACGCGCCGACCTTGTCCGTGACCTCGACCGGCTTCGGCATCACCATCGGGACGATGGCGGCCATGACCGCGCCGATGTCCTCATCCGTGCTGGGCTTCACGGCCTGAACCGTGACCATGCGGAGCAGGGTGAGAACGTGCTCGTGTTCCGCCTTCGCGGCGGCCTTCGCCGTAGCGGACTTGGCCGTGGAGAGCTTTTCCGTCGCGAGGGCGAGCAGCTTGAACACTTCATCGACGCTTTCCTTGGTCACGACATCCTTGGAACGCTCTTCCTGCTTGACGATCAGGTCTTCCATGACCTCCGCCGAGAGCACGGGCTTGAGCGCGGCCTCGATCTTGCCGAGGAGTTCGATGTTGTTCGTGTACTTCGGGTTGAAGCCGAACATGGCCTGAATCGCCACCTCGCGGGTGGTGGGAATCTTCGCCGTGTCGAGAATCTTCTTCTCCTCGATCGAAACCGGCGAACCACCGCCACGGAGACGAAGCTCCATGCTCGACGTGGCCCGGTTGTTGCCCACGACCTCGACGCCACGGAAATTCTCCGGACGGATGCCAGTCTTACCGCCGAGGGTCACAAAAGTGTCCATCGCGACCCGGTTTACGTCCGCCTTCAACGCGGCTGCCATGGTGGAGAGGGTCTCGATGGCGGCGGTCACCCGGGCGTAATTGGCGAGGCCCGGAATGGTGAATTCAGCCTTCTTGTCGGCCTTCTTCTTCGCGGGGGCATCGTTGACGGTCTTGGCATCGGCGAACATCGACATTCAGGGAACCTCCGTTAGTGGAAGCTCTCTTATACCGGGTTCAATTCGGTTTGTCAATTCATGACCCCGATTTATGTGACCTAGCGCGGCTAAATCAGATCGGTGAAGACCTGACTCAGTCATCCAGCGGTAGGTGAAAGTCAATATATTTAGATTTACGAAGTGAAACCGATCCTCTTTGGAATCGAGTTTCACGAATTTGGTTCCGATCCCCGGTATTGATCCGAGTTCTCCCCATTACGAGCGGGGCACATCACCTCTTATGCTTGATCGGATCGATGCTCACTATTTAGTTTTGGGAATTATAGGGATGACTCCCTTTAGCCGCCAGCAGCCAAATGCCTGTGGGCTTCTCGCCAGTGACGTTCTTAGCCCCCTGGTCCAGAACCTCGGCCCGGAGTTTCGCTGATATGCCGCGTGCGAAGGCTACAGTCTTTTCCGGTGGCCGTTCCTTCAAGAGATACTGGCCGGGCTTTAGATCGGTTGTGTCATTGTGTGAAAGGATCGGCCAACCTTCCTGTTCACGCAATTCTCTGAGGCGTCGGCTGTATTGCACGGCACCGTCTGCCGCCGTTTCCAATTCCCTTGATTCGATCACGCGCCCGATATTTGCGAGCAAAAACTGCCGGATTTTCTCTTTGGCCCCTACGCGAGACATTGGCGAACGGCGCGCGCGATGATGTAGGCCAGCTTTACCGGCAGTGCGTTCCCGACTTGCCGATAGGATTGTGTCTTTGCGCCTGCAAATTTCCAGTTGTCGGGGAACGTCTGTAGCCGCGCGACCATCGGCACAGTAAGACGCGGCATTCCCTTAAAATCTTCGGCTGGCGCTTCGTCTGCCAAGCCAAGGCCGTCAACGCCTAACTCCGCCCATTCGCGTCGGGCGCGCGTCGGACCAAGATCAGGGCCACCATGCTTATGCGAGCCGCCTACGATTGTTGGGGCGGCAGTATTGGCCTGCTCTTGCCATGTGCGAGCGCCGCGCCAACCGCGAGCGCCCATCAGGTCGCCAATGGCTTCCCCGACAGATGACGAAAGCCCTTGCGCCGGAATTGGCCACTGTAGCGGTTTCGTCTTGCCGCGCTTTAGCGCCACAAGGAAAGCGCGAAAACGGTTTTGTGGGACGCCAAAATCAGCCGCGTTGTACACGGTCCAGTAAGTATCAAAACCCTGCTTGTCGAAAGCCTTGTCAATCTTGGCGCGGAATGGTGTAAAGCGGGCGGTGAGAATGCCGCGCACGTTCTCAATCATCACGGCGCGCGGCCTCACTTCGTTCACAATTCGCAGCATTGCCGGGAACATATCGCGGTCATCGTCTGCGCCAAGTTGCTTGCCCGCAATAGAAAACGGCGGGCACGGCAAGCCGCCGGACAAAAGGTCAACGTCGCGCCAATAGGTCGCGTCAAATCGGTTTATGTCCGCCTCGATCACATTCCAATATGGACGGTTACCGCGTAGCGTCGCGCAGGCATGAGAATTGTTGTCGATCAGCGCCGCGTGTGAAAAACCCGGCCTGTTCCAGGCCGAGCGCCGCGCCACCGCCGCCGGCACAAAGTTCTAGCGTTGACAGGTCGCGCTTGTTCGTTTTGGCGGCGGGTTTCTCATTGGGCCGAAACGCAAAGAGTGTCTCGACAACCTTATCCAGTGCAGCGGGCGCACCGCTCATACTGTCAGTTCCTTGTAGGTGAGGCGGGGACCGAAGGACGCGGATACGAGACTCGCAAGGCGGACCGTAAAATCGACCTTACACGGGTTGCAGCGGTAATAGCCGTTCTTGCGCGTTCCGATCCTCTTAGCCTCGCCACAGCCGGAACAAACCGGGCCGTTGGGCCAACGGCGGGCCTCCATGTACTTCCGGGCCGTCTCCTCGTTCGGAAACATCTGGGAAAGCTGGTAGAGGCTGATTGTGGAACGGCTCATTTCCGGCACCCTTCAAACGGTATCGGATTAGTACCCTAAATCGTTTAGGGAGTCAACGCTATAAGTCCCTTAGTTTTCCCGTTCGGCCAATTAATTGTGCCAGCGGGGATTGTAGAAAGCTCTGCGGACCTGTCCACACAAACGGTCCCAATCGATCCCATTCGACGTTCTTAGACTGATTCGCCCACTCAAACTCCAACTGCCCATCGAACTCCCAATCGAAGTCCCTGCGGATGGAATTCACCATACTCAAGTGCACAGCCTCGTATCCAGACCATATCACGTAGTGCTTTTTCCCCGTGGGGTGAGGCCGTTCCTGCATGATCAATCCCCGCGCATATTGGGTGCGGTTCATGAATCCCACGAACTCCGCCCCACTGGGATCGGTTAAAATTGTAACTTCCTTCGGGGACGCCCGATCCCGGACCATTACGGCTTCGCGTTTCTCATTCAGAACATCTAGGAGTTTCATGAATGTATTTATGACGCGAGACCTGACTCAGTCATCCAGAGGGCGCTTTTTGACGTTGACGTTGCCGTGGATTTCATTTCGAAAAACCCATCGAGATGGAACCTATTAGGTGAAAGTCAATATATTTAAATTTACGAAGTGAAACCGATCCTCTTTGGAATCGAGTTTCACGAATTTGGTTCCGATCCCCGGTATTGATCCGATGCGCGGTGGGCCACCCCAATGAACCATGAATCCGATGATCCACCCATGTGGCGAAAATAACCATTACAGTGGATAACAAACCAAATAGAACAGTGATCAATTCCATGAACACAAAAGTATCCAGGGGATTTGATAAATCAAGTCATATATTCGTTCGCTCCTCCCGGATATCGAACAATCTCCCACGTTCCATTTGTTCAGAATGCGAAATCGATGACTCCACTCTGACCGACCCGCGCGATCCGAGGGTTGGTGGGATTATGTTCAATGCAAATCCGCTGCAATTCCGGGTACTCCGTTTTGTGTAATCCACTTCAAAGGCGGCCCGTTATTCAAAAACCTATTGATAAATAGTCCGAACATTGATAAATAGTCCGAACGACGATTCTCGGGGTATGGGAAAGTCTGGTAATCCGCTCGTTTTGGAAACGAGAGACCGTTGGTTCAAATCCAATTACCCCGACCAAACAAATATTCGCGCAAAAGAAAATGGCGGGAGATGCACGGATTTGAACCTGCGACCTTTCGGGTTGGAACCGAATGCTCTACCAGACTGAGCTAAACTCCCAATATCTAGTATTGCTGGAATAGCCAGTGAGTTCATACAAACGACGCATTCCGGTCCAACCAATCATGAATCCCCTTTGTCCATACCGCATCGTTCAGGGCATGATGAGGCGGGGTCGTCTGAGCAGGAAACGCGATATCCGGAATTCCTAGCATTATCTGATACTGATGAACATCCATGACGTTCATCGGCCATCCCCGGGGCACGTCGATCATCCTCCCGTATAGTTGACTCAGAACGACCCAATCGTACGCGCCATACCATGCCCAGAATTCTGGTTGATCGCGACAAAACTCACGAACCTCGGTGGCGATCTTGGATCGTTCTTTCCATGCACCGGCTTCGAGATGCGGAAACACGTTCTTTTTCACCCACGGACACGCGAGGTCCAACGGTGCGGTCTTGTCCTGTGCGTAGTAGGTTCGACCATCCGCTGCGATGATTCCCACCGACAACATATGCACGACCGAGCCGGTCTCGATGAATTCCGTATCGAACCAGTAACGCATTTTTATCCCCTTAGAATC
>Ga0163147_10009260_pt1 | contig 10693 bp, 10 predicted proteins | sample OliLakLV19MP6G1_FD_148597 | JGI IMG/M metagenome (GOLD analysis project Ga0163147, IMG submission 148597) | Freshwater microbial mat bacterial communities from Lake Vanda, McMurdo Dry Valleys, Antarctica- Oligotrophic Lake LV.19.MP6.G1 | ecosystem: Environmental > Aquatic > Freshwater > Lake >... | reverse complement strand
GTCTGTATTAGGTGGCATGAGCCTGCTTCGTGGTGGTAGTCGTGCAGGCATGCTGGGCGCCATGGGTCCCGTTGGGATCGGTCTGGCTGGTGTTGGCGCTGCTGGTGCGGGGCTGAATAAACTGAATAACAGTGATTTCGCCACGTCGAACCGAGAGCTTGAGCGAACGGAAGCGGCGGTGACGACGTTTACTGGTTCGCTTGAAAAATCAAAGCAGATGATTGCGGAAATACGTAGCCTGTCTGCAGAGACTGGCGTGTCTTTCAATGCATTCTCGCGAGGGGCTCGAACGCTATTGCAGATGCGAACATCGGCTGATGATGTCCTGCCTTCCATGCGGCGTATTTCCATCGTAACTGGTGGTAATGCGGAGCGTATGGAGGCCATGGCTTACGCCATGGGGCAAATCAACAATGCTGGTCGTTTGATGGGGCAAGAAGTCATTCAGCTAATCAACGCTGGCTGGTCTCCAGCTACCCAAATCAATAAGAAAATGAATTGGAAGCCAGATGAATTTCGCGCCAGAGTAGAAGCCGGAGAAGTCAGTTCGCAAATGGTGTTCGATGCATTGGAGGCAGATGTTTCTGCGGGCGGTCAGTACTTTGGGTTCCTAGAAAAGCTTGAAGGTACATCAGCTAGATCGCACGACAAGATGGTTGCGGGATGGGAGCAGATGACAGCCGACATTGGGGCGGCGATAGAGCCGATCACTGGCTTTGTTGATACGCTGATGCTGTCTTTTGCGACCGACATTAGTAACCTCGCCAAGGGTTTCGCATTTACAGACAAAGCAGACCAAGGTTTGGCAGATATGCAACGTGCATCTGATGCGGTTGCAAAATCTGGAAAGTTGACGCCTGAAACATTGGGTCAGATGTCTGATGCTGGCTTTTCTCCAGCGTCTGCGATCGTTGATAAAATGAATTGGAGCATGGGGCAGTTCCAGGACAAATTAGCAAAAGGTCAAATTACCGCAGGGATGGTAGCCGAGAGTATGGAGGCTGCCGGTGGTTTTAGTGAAATATTGGAAAACTCAGAACTAGGCGCTGCATTGCGTCGAAAAAAGGAGAAGCAAGCGGAACTTGACCTTGCTAAAAAAACAACCGCTGAAAAGCTTGCGCAAATGGAAGCGGATCGCATCGCAGAACGTGACGCAGCGCTTAAGTCTATTCCGCAGATGCCATTGGATATGCTTCGTGGAAGTGGGGTGGTTAGTGGAGATGACTTAGCCAAGCTTGATCGTTACATGAGTGTGATGAGTGACGCCAACAAAGAAAAGGCGGCTATTGATTTCGCGCAGAACCGCAACTTTGAAATCCTTCTCAGGATGATGGATAAAGAGGTTGAATTGGAAATGCGTGGACTGGATTTGCTAGATGAAAAAAATAAAGCTAAGAAGCAGTTTGTGGATTTGGAAGAGAAGAATCGCAATCTGAATGAGCAGTACACGCAGGGGCAGGAAGATCCGATCGTTCGCCAGTTGGCCGACATTGAAGTGGCCCGGTTTATGGGTGCCATGAGCCAAGACACGTTCAACAAAGCACAGCAGCAAATCGTGGCTGGATCAGGCTCGCAGCCGCAAAGTACATTAGCCCCGAATATCGGGGTCAATTCGCAGGAGGCGTATCAATTCTTGGTCGGCCATCAGGATCGGGTCGCTAAAGAACAACTAAAGAAATCGCAGGAGCAAACCATCTTACAGCAGAAAATGCTTGAAGCCATGAAGAAGGCTAATGAAATACTGGATGAAATTGCCGACAATGCCATAGGAGCAGCTTAATCAATGCCGACCTTGCAAACACTACTTCGCGAGGGTAACGTTCGTCTGCGAGTTAAGAAGGACGGTTCGTTAGTCAATGAACAAGATTTCCATATTCGCATCCGAGCGGATAACCTCACGCAGTCTCGCGAAGAAATTTTATTAAATACGCCAGGCACGCCAAAGTTCGGCTTAGTGTATGGCTCCTACGGAATGACGCTGCAGGCTTGTGATGGGAACTTCCTGGATGAAGATCCGTACCTGTGGGACTGCGTCTACAACTTGAGTAACCAGGTGGAAGAGGGGGAGGGTACGAATCCAAACACTGGCCAACCGCAAATCGGCAATCCAACGGAATGGATTCCAGTCGTGAACCTCGGTTATGAGGATTACGAAGAAGTGTTCATGAACTCGCTACTACTGCTTGACGCAACCGAAGTTGACGCAGGAAACGGGGGCTCGCTGGTGGGATTGGGTGTCGCTGCACCTGGTACAGCGTACAACGCTCGTAAGTGGCTTAATTCAGCGGGTCAACCTTATGAATCTGGATTCGTTCGCCAGCAGCGAATTATTACTCGGCAGTTCACGCAGTTTGAGCCTATCGCAGGGTCCGGTGCGGTATCGCTGGATCAATTAGAATCACGTAACGACACGTTGAATAAGACTCCTTACCTTGGCCGACCAGTGCGGACGCTCAAGCTGTCCATCAACAGTGTGTCGGCTGGCTTCTATTACAGTTTTCGTTGCTGGCGAGTGGACTATGTACTTGCATACAAGAGTACCGATTGGCGATTTAAAAAACTCGACGTTGGTTGGAACTATAGAGACGACGCCGATAAATTGCAGCCATTTAAAGATGAGACTGGTAATAACATTCTGGGTTCACTCAACGGCAATGGTGGTAAGGCTGTTGATCAATTAGACCCAGCCATTCGGGCACATAAAGAATTTGAGTCGATTGAGTTTAGCGACTTTTTGCGATTGGGGTGATAACATTGGTCCGTAAAACAAGGCTGGTTGCTTTTACTCCAGAAGTCGGCAGGCGCATCAAGAAAAACGCCGGTAACACGCCGACCAGTATTATACCATTCGATACCAAGCCGCGCGGTGGTGGTGGTGGTGGTGAAAGTAAATTCTTCCGCTATACGCTTTCAGCGCACATGGGATCTAGTACAACAACATGGATTGGAGCAGCTACTGCTAGCCTGACTGCTATGGGTAATTCCAATCCATCCATTGTTGTTATCGTGCACGATGTACTCGGAATAGCGAGCTGGCAAGTTGCAGGGCAAAAGGGCATTTGCGTATTGGCGGGTAATGAATATTTTATCCTAACACCTCAATGTGAGCCCGATACACCATGAGACGACCAAGATATCGATGCCGCACTCGCTGCATGGGTTGCGATAACTGTTGGATCTGTCGTAATTCATATCCTAATTCAATTATGATTAGCAATTTGGCGGGCTATGGGGGTTATGGTGACGATTGCTGCGTAGGCGTTCTCGGGACATTCGCATTGTCGCCTTGGTTCGGAGGATACGGAGGAAGTACGTTTCCAGTACCCGTAAGCGAACTTATTCATCGTTCATTTGGCTTCCAGAGCAACAGTAATCTCTATGCTAAACCAGATTGTGCAGCAATCTGGTTGGCACACTGCAATCGAGAATCCGTAATAAGTGACCGTAAGGTTTGGTCATTACGTTTATTCGCTGGAGATCCTTTTGCAGCGCCGGGGCAGGGAAGTAGCCTTGCAGCGGAGGTTGCATCCACTCGACTAGATGCTTTTTTAAGAATGGAGCTTTTACATTCCTCTGGAAGTGGTACACCAGTATTCACCCGCACCGAGCAATATAGAGTTGACCTCCCAAAACCTTGCCCAGAGTCTGGAGTGTTCACACTAACGCCAGTGGGAACACCAGTAATTAACCCTGGTAGTACAGAGGAGCCTCCTGTGTGCTGGCGTTCAACTGACTTTTTACACAGCGTAACAATAGAGATTACCGCCACATGATAACATGCAAATGTGGTCGTACTTTTACACATTATCGTTATCCAGTTCATTGTGCTTGCGGAATCGTAATGCGAGGGCCCAATGGTGTACCGTCTAATTCAAGCCATTGGCCAGCACTCCACCAGTACGCGATAGACAACACAGAAACATGGGACGCATTACAAGCTAGTGTCTGGCTTAATGACTGGAGTAAACGTATTCCAGGCGGATGTGACTGTGAAGGTAAATGGGCCAACTACTGCGAAAGTAACCCACCGAACTTAAATACTGCCAACGAATTTTTTGAGTGGTCAGTAACAGCCCACAACTATGTCAGCACGCACCATGCTAACAACCCAACTATTACACTTAATAGAGCATGGAGTATTTATGGTAAAACATACTATAATCCCGTCGCAAGTGATCTAAAGCAGTTAAGCAGCAAGCACAGCACAACACTAGTCATTACTGTTGCTGCCGGCGAAGCATATGAAAACCTGCTAAAAGACTACACTGCATCACCAATGAAAGCCTATGCTAAACGCATAGGTGCCGACTTCATTACACTTACTGGGATTACACAGAAATGGTGGGGCTTGGAAAAGTTTCGTATCGGTCCTATTGCTTCTCATTATGAACGAACTCTCTTTGTAGATGCTGATGTTTTAATTAAAACCGATGCACCCAATATTTTTAATGAAGTCCCCATAGGCCACGTAGCTATGGCCAATGACTGGGAACTCGAAGGTAACCACAATTGGCACCGTACACAACGACAGCAATTATGGGAAAGCCAAGACGTTCCACCATTGTATCCTGAACACTTGCGTAATAGTGGCGTTGTTGTTGTAGACCAAATGCACGCCGACATTTGGACGCCCCCTCTGAAACGTATGCCAGAAAATCATGTTGACGAACAGTTTTGGATTGAAAGATGGTCCCGTTTTTACGATTTTCATCAACTAGACATGCGGTGGAATAATCAATGGTACTATCCCGACTTTTCAATAACTAAAAACTCAGCGTATTTTCTGCATTTTGCATGTTGTCCAATGCCTGAGCGGATCAAACAACTTAAGAAAGAACTTTCAATATGAACTGGGACGAAGTAAAACAAAACATCATATTTACTCCATATCCAGAACAGACGTTCCCTATTCCACGAGATCATACTGGCTGGTCCACTGAAGCTTGTTTAAACAAGTTGTCTAAATTAGCAAAACAACTAACACCAGACCAAGTTGTAATTGAACTGGGATCGTTCATTGGTGCAACCAGTACGAATGCTTTGTTAAGGGGGAATGAAGATGTACGCTTAATTTGTGTAGATACGTTTGCGACTAAACCTGAACACGTAACATGCACACCATTTGGCAATACCCCTTTCATGCGTCACATTGGTACTCAATGGAAACACTTCGTAAACAACACTTGGTTTTACAAAGACCGCATTGCGATAGTTTACGGTGACGCTAATCCAACAACTCTGCGAAACATTTATGAACTAGACGTAGACGTAAGACTTGTCTACATCGACGCAGATCACGAAGAGGGACCAATCTACGATGAGTTATCTGCCATTGCATCACTGTGGCCTAAGGCTACTATTGCCCTTGATGACTACATGAACGATTGGCCTGGAATCAAAGCAGCTCTAGACCGGGCTATTGAAAGCAAGATATTCAGTTGCAATGATTCTTTTGATTTAATTGACAATAGGCTCATGGTTATACATCGAGGATTAAGTCTATGAACGAAGCTGAAGTTTTAGCTGTGATGGTACCACCAGCAGGCCACCGACCTGTCTGGCGCGGTGGTGTTTTGCAAGTCTGGGTTACGAGAGCTTGCGATAAGTCTTGCTTTGGTTGTACTCAAGGCAGTAACCTGAGTGGTAAGATTCACACTATGCCACTAGATCAATTTGAACAAGCACTATTAAGCCTTAAAAGCTACCACGGTGTTGTAGGTATCTTTGGTGGCAATCCTGCAATACTACCTAACTTTAATGAATATTGTGCTCTAGTTCGTAAAATCATACCATATTCACAACGAGGTCTTTGGTGTAACAACCCCTTGGGCAAGGGTGCTATTATGCGTGATACTTTTAACCCAGACGTAAGCAACCTCAACGTACATATGGACCAAAAGGCTTTTGACGAATTCAAAAGAGATTGGCCAGAATCAAAGCCATTTGGGTTGGATGGAGATAGTAGGCATTCTCCTGTTTTTGTCGCAATGAAAGACATTATCAAAGATGAGTCTCGAAGATGGGACTTAATCGCTAATTGTGATATCAACAAAACATGGTCATCGTTAATAGGCACATTTAGAGGAGAGCTTCGTGCTTGGTTTTGTGAAATAGCTGGCTCACAATCGATGTTGCATCAAGCTAATCCTAACTATCCTGACACAGGTATTGCTGTCACTCCAGGATGGTGGAAAAAGCCAATGACGGATTTTGCACTTCAAGTCAGGAAACATTGTCACGAATGCGGTGTGCCTCTACGTGGCTGGGGAACGCTAGCACAAGCAGATGATAACGAAGGTTTGGAATTCGTATCAATGACACATTTGGATATCTATAAACCCAAAAGACCAAAAAGAAAAACAGTGTTAATAACTCACGAAGATCAACTACAAGGACAGTCATTAGTTAAAATGACCAACTATATCGAAAATGGTAAAATAGACAGTAGCAAAATAAACTAAGAGAAAATAAATACTCTTGCCGACTTAATGTGTGTGAAACTGTACCCATACTGATACTCAACTCCAATGGGCGATCGTATCAAAATCACAATTATTCTGGAACGCGATTCGTACAACAATGCCCTAGCACTGGCGCTTGTAAACCACCAGTCCATCGGGCAGGTTATCACAGCAGCACTATCACGAGCAATCAGGGAAATCGCTAGCGAACAGTGCGTTGCACTCAAAAAAGTGAAGCGAAATAAGTACCCCGGCAAACATAAAAATGGCTAAGTTCCATCCTGTCAATAATCGACCACGATTATGTTCCTACCCCGGCTGCCGAACATTAACCATTACCGGACGATGTTCCCTACATGGATTTCAGACTACAGCCACTCCATGGCGTCAGCATTCCAAGCGTTTTTTTAACTCGACAGCCTGGTTAGCCGCTCGTACCCAGAAGATCACAGAGACGCCGTGGTGCGAACACTGCCATTTGGCAGATCCCCTGCGACCAGTTGTCGCAACACAAGTGGATCACATTCTTCCGCGACATTCAAATCCCTCGCTGATTCTTTCGCAGTCAAACCTGCAGTCTCTATGCGATCGCTGCCACGGTATCAAGACAGCCAGCGGCCAATAATAGCTGGCGATTTCTAAGCCGACTTGGCAGTTGACTTTAGTTAACAACGTCGATAAGATGCTTTGGTATTGACGGTCAGAGTGCGCATTAAATTTTGAAGCCGATTTGACTGTTAAATTTTGAAGCCGATTTGACTTTCGTTGTTTTGGCTTATTTTCAAAAACGTGGTTTCTGAAGCAGGAAGAAAAGCACTGTGGCAAAGATTAGTAAACAGGTCGAGTCCATACTAGCCAGCAACGCTAGCGAGATGATCCAGAAGCTCCAGCTCCAGGGCGAATCCATAAAGACCATCTGTGCCGCAACGGGCATGTCACGGGCAACCGTATCCCTAGTCGGCAACGGCCACCGCACGCTAGGTGAGAGCTATTACCGACAGTTGATTCACATGGCTATTGATCGCAATATTTTTTGAAGCCGATTTGACTTCTAAATTTTGAAGCCGATTTAACTTTCGTTATTTTTGCATGTTTTCCAAAACGTGGTTTTTAAAATTGAAGCCGACTCGACTTTTTAAAATTGAAGCCGACTCGACTTTTCTTATTTTTGGCTATTTTCCAAAACGTGGTTATTGCCATGCGCTCGGATAGCCTGGCAGCAGGACAGCCATGCAGCCATGCAGTCGCACATCTATACAGGCATGCAGTCGCACATCTATACAGGCATGCAGTCGCACATCTATACAGGCATGCAGTCGCACATCTATGTAGATGCGATCACTATCGATACTAGCATGGACACGAGCCGTGGCAAGCGAAAAATTAAAATGTTTCGCTGTTGGGTTGACTATTGTAAACCCGATGGCTAAGATGTAGTCATGGCAAGCGAATGTCGCTCGCCGAAACGCAAACGCAAACCGGAGAATGCACGATGATCAAAAAAACAAAGTCTGGCCAGTGGGTGGTAGCAACGCGAGCGGACCGAGCATGTACGATCGGATCGACGGTAGATGATTCCGACCGATCGTGGATATGCAGCTCTGTCAATGCGGATTCGGACGCCGATGATGAGCCGATCATCGGCAAGTGGATCGTAGCCAGCCACGGCAGCGCATTTGAGGACGCGGCAGCGACCGGGAGTAAGGGGATGCGGTCGCGGATTTACAACTATCTGGAGCCTATGGACGACGCCGCGAAAGCATTTGCGGCAACGCCAGTCGTTGGAAGCGAGCGAAAAATTGCGGTCGTTCGTGAGGCAAAAACGGAAATGGTCGGTGCGACGATTCGAATCGGCAAGGACAGCGTACCGCATTTAACGACTCGTGTAATTAAATGCGAGCGATTCAGCGATGGGCTAGCTCGAGGAATGCGGATCGACGATGGATTCCGATACGAGCTTTCGGCTCGGAAAATGAGCGATTTGGAAGCTGCGGAATTTGAGCAACGAGAACAAATTGCGAAGCTCGAAAAAGATTTGCGATACTACTCCGGCCCGATCGATGACGATCGAATGGCAGCGTACCACGCCACAGAGGTAGCGATCCGAGAAGAATTGGCAACGCTAAAGGCAGCAGCGGGTTCCTAGATATCACAACTAGCCCGGTGACGGGCGCAAGCGGAGATGACGATGGCGACGATTAAGCTTTTCGGCGGCGACCTTGATGACATAACAGCATTTTTTCGTTGCGATCTTTCGCAGGCATCCTCGCCGCTGCAACAGTGGGACGAGGAGGAAGAGTGCTGGGTCAGCACGCAGTACCAGTGTGCGGACTGCCGCCACGACGCAAGCGACATGGCGACAATTTGCAAGTCCCTAGCAGCCGAATGGGCCGAAATGGCTGTATCGGAGTTTTCCTGTGAGTGGGAAGAAGTGTCAGGGTTTGTCGAGGATGCCGACCTGAACCACGAAGACGCGCGAGATTTTTACCGATCGTACGGCTGGTGCCTGTCGACCGAGAACGCGGGCGACGTGTGCCACGATGCGGTGGAATACGATTGGCTAGACGACGAAGATGACGAAGCGGTCGTCGCTAAGCTGATGGCAGATGATGGCCATCTTGAGGATTACGAGGCCACGAAGATTGTCGCCAAGGCTCGCGAAATACGAGAGTCGGGCGAAGCGGTCGAGTCGCAATTAGAGGCGGCTGTCGAAGCGTATGAGGCGAACGATTACGCTGCGTGTGTCGAGGCCCTGCGACTGGCTGGGGAGATTGAGTCACCTCACGGCGACACGCCGGCGAGCGATTGCTTGCGAAGCCAGTTGATTGACGCTTTATTGGCCGAGGTGATGTTGTAGCCCTGGCTGACCGCAGGATAAGGCTCGGTGGGATTAGGCCGAGTGCGGCGGGATACGTCCCGCGTTCCCAAGTCCGGCAAACGACGGCAAACGACGGGTAGCGTTTCACTTCCCAACATTCACGAACAGGAAAATCACTATGTCCACCAAGAGAACCATCACCCTAACTGGACGTCCGCCAGTCTCGATCACGGAAAAGAATTGGCCAGTTCTGGCGTCCGCCAGCGACAAGGAGTTCGATAATCAGTACGAGTTCCAGGCGAACCGCATCAGCGGTTGGTTTGTGGGAGTTCGTAAACACGATGACGGACGGGCGATCGTATACGCCACCTATTCGCACAGCAGCCAATGGCAAGGGGCACGGGGATACTCGGCAAAACGAGGCGTCCTACTGCCAGCAGAATGCACGATGGATGACATTGTGAACGCGATCAATGAAGTTTGCAGCGACATGGAGGGAGCGGAGTGCGCCGGCGAGGACAACGCTCGCTGGCCAACGCTTTGCAGCGAATGTATCTCCGATCTTCCGGCAGAAGAACTGTAAGCACTGCTCGGACCTGACGGGATTACTTCGGCAATCCCTGACGGCCCGCGCAGCGGGGAACTTTACAAATAGACTTACCACTTTGTGCAACGTGATCGCCGCTCCGTTGCATGGGCTTGTTATGCGGCGGTCGGAAGGACTTAAAAATGACAACGAATAAATTAGGCTGGTTAACGATTGAATCCACAAGCCGAGCCGGATGCGACATTTCCCCTAGCATTCAGCAATTTTTTTTGAAGCGAGATGCCAATGCAGCCGCCGCAAAAATGCGAGCAGATCATCTATCCGACGATTGTTATTCGGTCGAGGTGCGTCGCGAGACGCAGGAAGATGCTGAAAAATACGGAAGCTACGCGTGGGCAGGTTAGGCGGCAAAACGATGGTCATTGGGTCGCGGCCTCATTGATATGATTTTACAACCAGCCCGGACACTGGTAACTTAGCCACTTCCATTAATGGACGTGGCTTTTTTTATTGCCCCACGAGCCATCACACCCACACCCACGTGCCACGAGCCACTAGCCAGCAGAACGGCTCAGCACGACATAGTAGATCCGTAGGCTGGATAGCCATAGACTCGGGCGCCACGACTCGAGCGCCACATGCTGGATAGCCACGACTCGAGCATCGCACAGCCACGGCCACGGCCACAGCACGACATAGCCACGGATCGCGCATCGCACCAATGAAAACTGACACTTCGAAAAAAGGCTTAGTCGGAAATGACTAAGCCTTTTTTCGTTGTCTATCCGCATTCGCATCCGCATCTCACTAGCTCGACCGCTAACGAGCTCATCCCTCGCCATGCATGATTGCTCAAAAACCATCGCC
>Ga0163147_10009258_pt1 | contig 10693 bp, 8 predicted proteins | sample OliLakLV19MP6G1_FD_148597 | JGI IMG/M metagenome (GOLD analysis project Ga0163147, IMG submission 148597) | Freshwater microbial mat bacterial communities from Lake Vanda, McMurdo Dry Valleys, Antarctica- Oligotrophic Lake LV.19.MP6.G1 | ecosystem: Environmental > Aquatic > Freshwater > Lake >... | reverse complement strand
CACTGGCAGCGGGCGAGCGGGCTGCGCAGCGCCGCGATGGCGGTGATCGATGCCTGGGACACCCTCACGCCGGCGCAACTGCAGGCCCGCTTGCAGGCCGGTGATACGCTGCTGCTGGACCTGGCGACGAGCCTCAAGTATCGCGCCGGCCACATTGAAGGCGCGGTGTGGGCGGTGCGGGCGCGACTGGCCGAGGCGCAAGCCAAATGCGCGCCGGCCGCGAGCGTGGTGCTGACCGCGGACAACGTGGCGCTGGCGCATCTGGCCGCGCCTGAAGCGGCCTTGTTGTGGCCGCAGGCAGCGGTGCGGGTGCTGGCTGGCGGCACTGCCGCCTGGACCGCGGCCGGCTTGCCGGTTGCTACCGGCATGACGCAAGTCACGACCACGCCAGACGACGTCTGGTACAAGCCCTACGACCATGAGCATGAAGGCGAGTACGAGAAACATGCGCGTGCCTACCTCGACTGGGAGGTGGCCTTGGTCGAGCAGATCCGCGGCGACCCGACGGTGCGCTTTCGCACCTACGCTTGAGGAAACACTGAATAAGTCCGTAGGTTGAGAAAACCGCTTTTGCAAGCGGTTCAGTTGAAACGAACTGCCGTTCGATCGCCTGCATGCCAGGGACTGGTTCGGCGTTTTCTCAAGAAGCAAGCCTGAATCAGCCTGCGGTTGGCGGGCTTGGTTCGGTGCGGGGTCGATTCCACCAGGCGATCGCGACTCCCGGGGAGCCGCGCCGAAGGTCAGCGTGCCGCACTTGTGTTTAGCGCGGCATGGCGATCAGCGTGCGGCCCATCGACTGGCCGGCGATCATGCCATGGCAGAATTCGATCGCATCTTCGAGAGCGATGTCCTGTGCCGCGGCGCTGAAGACCGGCGTCGCCAGGTCGCTGCCTAAACGCGCCCAGGTCTTGAGGCGGCGCGCCATCGGCAGGTTGCCGTTGATGCCGTACAAGCGGATGCCGCGCAGGATGAAGGGCAGGATCGAGGTCGAGAAATCATTGCCGGCGGCATTGCCGTAGGTGGCAACGGCGCCGTTGTCGCGCGTGCTGCGCAGTGCCCACGAGAGTTGCTGGCCACCGATGGAGTCGATCACGCCGGCCCAGCGTGCCGATTCCAGCGGCCGGCCGCCATCCTCGATGTCGGCCGCCACCAGCGTCTCGGCCGCGCCCAGCGACTTGAGCCAGTCGCCGCGTTCGGCCTTGCGCGTTTGCGCCACCACCCGGTAGCCCTTGCGCGCCAGCATTTCCACTGCCAGCCCGCCACAGCCGCCGCTGGCACCGGTGACCAGCACCGCGCCCGAATCCGCTGTCACGCCGGCTTCCTCAAGCGCGGCAAGCGCGGTGGCGGCAGTGACGCCGGCCACGCCCAAGGTCGCCGCAGACCGCAGCGCCAGGCCCGGCGGCAGGGCCACCACCCAGTCCGCCGGCACCCGCACAAACTCGGCAAAGCCGCCGTCATGCCGCATGCCCAGGCCGAATCCGTGCACGATCACGTGAGCGCCCGGCTTGAACCCGGACGCGCTGCTGGCTTCGACTACGCCGGCGGCCTCGATGCCGATATTGCAGGGCGCGCGGGTGACGATGCGCGCGCTGCCGGTCACCGCCAGCGCGTCCTTGTAGTTGATGCCGCTATAGGCCACGCGGATCAGCACCTCGCCGGCGTCGAGTTCCTCGATGCTCTGGCGCACCAGTTGTCCTGTCAGCTTGCCGCCCGTATCGAGCGCGCGAATTGCCCTGAAAGTGGTGCTCATGAATTGGTCCGGTGAATGAGAAATTGCAGCTGCGCCTGGGGCGGCAGGTCGGTGCGGGAGGCGCGATGATTATAGAAATGGCGCCAACGGCCGGCACAGCCGCCCGGCGCGGCTTGGGCTTCAGCAATTGGCGCTGACGCCTTGGCCCATGATCTTCTTAAGTCCCGCGACATCAACAATACGGATGTGCTTTTGCTGCACACTGATCAAGCCGTCGTCGTGGAATTTCGAGAACGCGCGGCTCACCGTTTCCAGCTTCAAGCCGAGGTAGCTGCCGATTTCCTCGCGCGTCATGCGCAAGATGAATTCGGAGGCCGAAAAGCCACGCGCGGTGAAGCGCTGCGACAAGTTGAGCAGGAAGGATGACAGGCGTTCCTCGGCGCGCATGCTGCCCAGTAGCAGCATGACGCCGTGGTCGCGCACGATTTCGCGGCTCATCACCTTGTGAAAATGGTGTTGCAGGGGTGGGAAGCTGCGCGACAGTTCTTCCAGCCTGGCGTAGGGAATCGCGCACACCTCGCTGTCTTCGAGGGCGACGGCGTCGCAATTGTGGGTGTCCGACCCGATGCCGTCGATGCCCAGCAGTTCGCCCGCCATCTGGAAACCCGAGACCTGGTCACGCCCGTCGGCGGTGGTCACGCGCGACTTGAAAAAACCGCTGCGGATGGCGTACAGCGATTGAAACGGGTCGCCGGTGCGAAACAGGCTGTCGCCGCGCTTGATGCGGCGGCGCGTATAGACCAGTTCATCCAGGGTTTCGAGTTCGTCGCGTGTCATGCCGACCGGCAGGCACAGTTCCCGCAGATTGCAGTTGGAGCACGCGGTTTTTAGATTTGCAAGGCTCAAGGGGGCGTTCATGGTCTTGCCTGGCAAGGAGGCGAAGGTTCGCGTCAGGTGGGAGACTAGCGTTTTTTAAGCAATCCTGCTTTGGTCGCAGCCGGCAACATCGTGTAGGTGGGGCGCTTGATGTGGATCAATACCGGGGCGAGGTGGCGCGGCATAGTGGCCCGATCGGAGAATAGTCAGCGGAAAGCCGCAATGTCGCAAATGCAAGAGCGGGTTGAAATCGACCACGCACTGGTCGCCCGTTTCAATACGCCCGGCCCGCGCTACACCTCATATCCCACCGCCGACCGCTTTGTCGTGGTCTTCGACGCGCCCGCGCATGCGACATGGCTTTCACGACGCACCATCGGCGGCTTCGCGCGCCCGCTGTCGCTTTATGTGCACCTGCCGTTTTGCGCCTCGATCTGCTACTACTGCGCCTGCAACAAGGTGATTACCCGCGACCACGGGCGCTCGGCCAAGTATCTGCGCTACCTCTAAAAGGAGTTGCATTTGCAGTTGGCGCACCTGGGCGGCGAGCGACGCTTGAGCCAGTTGCATTTTGGCGGTGGCGGGATTTTTCTGCCTGAAGCAGCACTGAGGCGGCTGCAAGCCGGCACGGCACGAATGGCGGCCACGCAGCCCGGCGTGGCTGCGCTCCTGGCGCAACGCTTGATGTCGCAGCACTGCGTCATGCACGCCCGCGTTGACAGCGGCAAGTCACGTGCCCATCATGCGGGCTCCTCCAGCCTTGATGAATCCCATGGAAATCGGCGCTGTCCTCGACCACCTGCATCTGGCGTCGCCCGCGCCGGAGTTGAGCGCGCGCTTTTACGCCGCTCATTTCGGCATGAGCGTGACCGTCCAGGATGAAGTGTGGGTGCTCGCGGGGCCGGCGCGCAAGCTGGCGATCTCGGCCGGCATTGCCAACCAGATCAAATACGCGGCCTGGCGCTTCGCCGATCGCGCCGCCCTCCTGGCATACCGCGCTCGGGTGCCGTCGGCGTTGCTGGGGGCGCCGCCGCATCCTGCGCTATTCGAGGCCGAAGCCTTCGCCGTCGCCGACCCCGACGGCAACCGGACGGTATTCACCGCCGGGCGCGGCGGCATGGCCCAGGAAAGCGCCGGCCTGCCGGCGGCCATGACCCAGCATTTCGCGCTGCGCAGTCCCGATCCTGCACGTCTGCTTGCCTTTTACCGCGACCAACTGGGCTTCACCCTGTCGGACCGGGTCGAGGACGACACCGGCGTGCTGCGCGCCTGCTTCCTGCGCACCGACCGCATGCACCATGCCCTGGCCCTGTTCGGTGCACCGCTGGTGCGCTTCGACCATCAGTCGTTCGAGACCCCCGGCTGGACCGATCTGCGCGACTGGGCTGACCACATGGCGGCCCTTAAAACGCCAATGGCCTGGGGCGTCGGGCGGCATGGGCCCGGCAACGACGTGTTCTTCATGGTGGCCGACCCCGACGGCAACCTTGCCGAGATTTCCTCCGAGATCGAGGTCTGCCAGCCCGGCCGTACGGTGGGCCTGTGGCCGCATGAGGAGCGTACCCTCAACCTGTGGGGCCGCGCCATCATGCGCAGCTAGCCCAAAGGGTGACCAACACGCATTACCCGGTGGCGATTGTCGGTGCCGGTCCCTGCGGATTGACGCTGGCCAACTTGTTGGGCCGCTACGGCATCCGTACCCTGCTGCTGGAACGCAATGCCTCGACGGTGGGCGAACCGCGCGCGGTATCGATCGACGACGAAAGCCTGCGCACCCTGCAAAACGCCGGTGTGCTCGAGCAAGTATTGCCCGACGTGGTGCCGGGCTACGGCGTGCATTACTTCTCATGGTCAGGGCGCGAGTTCGCGCGCATCGAGCCGACCTCGCGCGAGTACGGCCATCCCAAACGAAATGCGTTTCGCCAGCCCCTGCTCGAGGCGCGCCTGCTGGAGGGGCTCGGGCGCTTCGCGGCGGTGGATGTGAAGCTGTCGACCCTGCTCAAGCACTTCAGCGACGACGGCGCGCGCGTCAGCCTGGAGGTAGAAGGGCCGAGCGCAACAGGGAGCTTCAGTTGCGACTGGCTGATCGGCTGCGACGGCGGCAGGAGTGGTGTGCGCGCGGCCCTGGACGTTGCGCTCTTCGGCACCACCTATGCCGAGCGCTGGCTGATCGTCGATCTGGCCGATCGCTCCGACCCGTTCATACATACCCGTACCTATTGCGACCCGCAACGCCCGGCAATTCGCCTGCCGGGCCCGCATGCCACCGTGCGCTACGAGTTCATGCTGTTCGAGCACGAGTCGCCGGAGGAGATGCTGGATGAAGCACGAATTCGCGCCTGGATGCGCGCGCGCGTCGCCAGCGACGAACACCTGCCGATCGTGCGCAAGGTGGTCTACACCTTCCATGCGCGCATGGCCGAACGCTGGAAGGTCGGGCGCGTGCTGCTGGCAGGCGATGCCGCGCACCTGACGCCGCCGTTCGCCGGGCAGGGCATGAATAGCGGCGTGCGCGACGCCTTCAACCTGGCCTGGAAGCTGGCGGCCGTGACCCGCGGCGAACTCGGTGCGGCCCTGCTGGATACGTATGAAGTGGAACGCAAGCCGCACGCCTGGTCGCTGATCGCGATGGCTTTGCGCATCGGCCGCTTCATGCAGCCCAAGTCCAGGCTTGCGGCGTTGGCGATGCAGGGTGCGCTGCGCGTGGCCGGCCTCTACGCGCCGGCGCGCGACTATGTGCTGCATCTCAAATTCAAGCCCAAGCCACGCTTTGATGCAGGCTTTTTCGTGCCTGGCGGACCGCGCGATGGTGTACGCGCCGGGCAGTTGTTCCCGCAGCCGGGCATCGAGCGGCGTGATGGTGTGCGGATGTTGCTCGACGACCTGCTGGGCCCGGGTTTCGCGTATATCGGCTGGCAGGCCGATGGCGTGCCGCCGCTGCTTGCAACGCTGGCGCCGGGGTTCAGGCCGCAGGCGCTGTTGCTGCTGCGCAAGGGCGATGCCTACGGGCCGGCTGGTGGCGACGCGGTAGGGCGCGATTGCGAAGGCGTGATCGAACAGACACTGGCCGCGGCCGGCGCGCATGCCGTGGTGCTGCGACCGGATCGCTATGTGCTGGCGTATTTGAGTGCCGCCGAATGCGTCGGCGGGATACTTGTTTTGCGCGATTTGCTGCGAGGAAATGCCGCTGTCGCCGGGCTGGAATGATCACCGCGCTGTGCCGCAATGCGGAACGTGATCCCTGCCCTGGTAGAGATGCAGGGCGCGGGCGACTCGAACGCCGCTCAGCGGAAAGCGGCCGTCTTCCTGCGATTCAAGCGCCATGCCACGACCAAGCTGGTCTTGCAGCGGGTTGCCGCGTACCCTACAAGCTGCATGGTGAACCAGGCGCGGATCGGCGGGCCCGAATCGGGGGCCGCCGGAAGCGGTTCACTTCCCGCATCACAGCGCGGCGCATGGGTTGCGAAAGTGGCGCGCCGGGCGTTGTGGACAGGCTGCTAGCGTGAAATGCTGCGTCATCGACAGCTTCGGATGTGTCGGATGGGTCGGCCATTCCGTTAAATCGTATCATGTTATTCCAAGCGCGCTTCTTGTTCCGAAAATTGCGGCAAGCATATGACTTCGCAGAAGAAAACACGAATCATCATGGTCTGCATGGGCAACATCTGCCGCTCCCCAACGGCCGAGGGCGTGTTGCGCCACAAGCTGGCGCTGCGCGGGCTGTCCGGCATGGTCGAGGTGGCTTCCGCCGGCACCCATGCGCATCACATCAGCGACCCGCCGGACCCGCGCGCGCAAGCGCACGCGGCCAGGCGCGGCTACGATATTTCGAAGCAGCGGGCGCGCCGCCTGCGCAGCGATGATTTCGCAAGCTTCGACCATCTGCTGGCGATGGACTGGGACAACCTGGCGTTGCTGGAAGAGAAATGCCCGCCCGGGCACAAACGCAAAGTCGGCCTGTTGATGCGCTACGCGCGCCGCCACCAGTCGCAAGTGGTGCCCGACCCCTACTACGGCGCGGCCAATGGCTTCGAGGTGGTGCTCGACTACATCGAGGATGCGTGTGACGGGCTGATCGACTTGGCCCTGGCGCGGCCGCAGCCTGACTGAGCCGGCCCGGCGCGACAGCACAGGTACTCATCTTCGGCGGCGCAAGCAGCGCCGTATCCTGCTTTTTCCTTGCACCGATGACGGCGCCGCCGCACTTGCACTGCGGCAGCGCGCATGCTTCGGCGCGCCTGCGTGGGGGCGGCACCGATGGCGCCGCCCCCACTGCTGTAACGCTTAGTGCTTGCGCGTTTCGACCATGACGAGCGGTTCGTGATCGACTGGCGGTGGCGGGCGCAAGACGCGCTTGGGCGCCATCGGTTCGAGCGTCGAGGTGGCGCGACCATAGGCATGACGCCACTTTTGCGCGTCGGTCTCAACCAGGGCCAGGCCGGCCTTCTCCAGCATCGCCAGTCGTTCGGCTTCCATTTCCGCCGCCGACTTGCGCACGTGGATCGGTTCAGCCGCCGCGGTCGCCACCTGCGCTGCAGGCGCGGCTGGCGCAGCCTCTGGAATTGGCAGCGCAACGACTTTGGCGACGACGGCCGCCGGGATTGCGGCCACCGCTGGTGCTGCGAGCACGGGTTCAATCGGCGTGAAGCCCGTTGGCGCGGCAGTTTCTGCAGGCGCCAGCGGCGCCGGGTTCGCGCCTTCCGCGGCTGCTACAGGCACAGGCGCTTCCTCGACCGGCAGCGGTTGCGTGGCTGCGAACATGGCTTCCCGCGCACTTGCTTCGGCAGCCGTCGACGGGGTCTGCTCGGGCATCGCGAACGATTGCTGCATGCTGGCCGACGGGTCTTCTCCGGCTTCCCCGTTTTGCCCGCCTTCGCCATCGCGCTCGCCGTTCCTGCCGCGACCACGACGGCCGCGACGGCCGCGGCCACGACGGCCTTCGCCGTCGTGTGCTTCGTCGCCTTCGGGTGCATCCGGCCGATCGGTGGCGCCGCTGGCGCTGTCAAGATTTGCAACTGCGGCCATCGCGCTATCGGTTGCCGGTGCTGTTGCGTCGACCGGATTGTCTGCGGGCAATGAATCGCCGTTGACGCGCGGCGGGCGTTCGCGCCGCCGGCCGTTGCCACGCTCGCCACGTTGCGTCGAGTCAAGGCTTGCAGCGCTGCCGTCGGCTGCCACGACATCGGGTTTTGCATCCTGCGCTGCGCCGCGACCGCGTTCGCGCTCCGGCCGGTTTGCCGCGCCCGCTTCCTCGCGCTCGCCACGCTCGTTGCGCGGTCCGCGCGGCGCGCGATCCGGGCGCTCCCCACGCTCGGTTTTCTCGCCACGCTCAGTTTTCTCACCACGCTCGGTTTTCTCGCCACGCTCGGTTCTTTCACCACGCTCCGGACGCTCGCCACGGCGGCCGCGGTTGCCGCGGCCGTTGCGGCCGGCGCTGTCGCGTTCGCTGCGTGGCGCCCGCAGGGCGGTGCTGGCAGGCGTGCTGCTGGTGGCAGCCGGTGCTGCGGTGGCCACCACCGCTTCCGGGCTACTCTTGAACCAGCCCATGATGCGGCTGATGATGCCGCCGGATTCCTGCATAGCGGGCACCGCGGCGGGTGCCGGCGCGGCGGCAACTGCGGCAACCGGCTCGGCAGCGCGCATCGGTGCCGGCGCTTCCGGTGTGATGCCCTTGACCGCGGGCTCCGGTTTCTTGACTTGTGCGCCTGGCTCCTTGCGCTTGTAGCCGCCTTCGGTCGACGGTGCTTCGACCTGATCGAAGCTGGCTTTGGTGGATTCGGGCTGGTCGTCAAAGCGCAGGCGCTCGATGGTGTGATGCGGTGTTTCGAGGTGGATGTTCGGAATCAGCAGAACGTTGACCTTCTGGCGCGCCTCGATGCGGTTGATTTCCAGGCGTTTTTCGTTCAACAGGAAGGTTGCCACATCGACCGGCACCTGGGCCCGCACAGTCGAGGTGTTGTCCTTCATCGCCTCCTCCTGGATCATGCGCAGGATGTGCAGCGCCGAGGACTCGGTATCGCGGATATGGCCGGTGCCGTTGCAACGCGGACACACGGTGTGGCTGGCCTCGGCCAGTGCCGGGCGCAGGCGCTGGCGCGACAGTTCCATCAGGCCGAAGCGCGAAATCTTGCCCATCTGCACGCGCGCACGGTCGGGCCGCATCGCGTCCTTCAACTTCTGCTCGACATCGCGCTGGTTGCGCGCCGATTCCATGTCGATGAAGTCGATCACGATCAGCCCGCCCATGTCGCGCAGGCGCAGCTGGCGCGCGGCTTCCTCGGCGGCTTCCAGGTTGGTGCGGAACGCGGTTTCCTCGATATCGCTGCCGCGCGTGGAGCGCGCCGAGTTGACGTCGATGGCGACCAAGGCCTCGGTGTGGTCGATCACGATCGCGCCGCCGGAGGGCAGTTGCACGGTGCGCGAATAGGCCGATTCGATCTGGTGCTCGATCTGGAAGCGTGAGAACAGGGGCACGTCGTCGCGGTAGCGTTTGACGCGGCCCTCGGTATCGGGCATCACCAGCGACATGAAGGTCTGGGCCTGCTCGAAGATGTCGTCGGTGTCGATCAGGATCTCGCCAATGTCGGGCGAGAAATAGTCGCGGATGGCGCGGATCACCAAGCTCGACTCTAGGTAGATCAGGTTGGCGCCCTTGAGCGACTTGGCGGCGGTCTCGATCGCATCCCACAGCTTCAAGAGGTAGTTCAGGTCCCACTGCAGTTCGGGAGCCTCGCGGCCGATGCCTGCAGTGCGCGCGATCAGGCTCATGCCCTCGGGGTACTGCAGCTGGTCCATCACCTCCTTGAGTTCCTGCCGGTCATCGCCCTCGACGCGGCGCGATACACCGCCGCCGCGCGGGTTGTTGGGCATCACTACCAGGTAACGGCCTGCCAGCGAGATAAAGGTGGTCAGTGCCGCGCCCTTGTTGCCGCGCTCGTCCTTTTCCACCTGAACCAGCAGTTCCTGGCCTTCACGCAGGGCTTCCTTGATGGTGGCGTCGCGCACGCTGACGCCTTCGCGGAAGTAGCTGCGCGAGATTTCCTTGAAGGGAAGAAAGCCGTGGCGGTCTACGCCGTAATCCACGAAGCAGGCTTCGAGCGAAGGCTCGATGCGGGTGATGATACCCTTGTAGATGTTGCTCTTACGCTGCTCCTGCCCGGCGATTTCGATGTCCAGATCGATCAGCTTCTGGCCATCCACGATGGCGACGCGCAGTTCTTCCGCGTGCGTCGCATTGAATAACATGCGTTTCATTCATTGCTCCTGGCGCGCGCCAGGCTGCCTCTTCCCACGGCCGCTCGATTTCGCCGGGACGCGCATGCGAACGCGCGGCCGGGACAGCTGGATGGCTGGCGGACGTGCGCGCAGCAAGCATTCGGGAAGCTGGTCCCAGAAGGCAAAGCGCGAGGGCGAAAAAGAGGATGGACACTAGGGGGCTGTCAGTCCGGATCGGGAAAGAATTCCGGACGTTTCAATTGGGCGGTTCGGCGCGCGAATTCGTTTGCGTTGGGATTCGCTCTTGTCATGAGTTATGGCGAGCGATAAGCCGGCCGGAAAAGATGCAGATGACCACAAATTCAGGCGCGCCATTGGCGACAGTGAAGGTCCAAATCGCCGATAATCGCATCGTCTCCGGTTAGGAGGCGAAAGACTGCGGAAGCTTTCGACCGAACCTCGTGGTCCTTGCGCCTTGGGTCTGGCGCGGGAAAAAAACCGCAGGTTCTTGTGCCTGATGGAATGCCGGTCACACCTCTCCGACCGAGCGATTATATATGGAAACACCGAACCAGTTCGCAGGTCGAGAGAATTGCTCTTGCAAGACGTTGAATCGAAAAGACTCTTCGCAGGAGAATCCGTTTTTCAGGGACTTGTTCGACGTTTTGTGAAAAATGAACCCACCAGGTAAGCCCGCGCCGAAACTGCTTGAGGTCGGTGTGGATTCGGCCGGCCAAAGGCTGGACAATTTCCTGCACAAAAGCCTGAAAGGGGCGCCGCAAAGCCTCGTCTACCGCATCATCCGGTCCGGCGAGGTGCGCGTCAACAAAGGGCGGGTCAAGCCCGATACCCGGCTCGTCCTCGGGGATCTGGTGCGGCTGCCGCCGATTTCGCTGGAAGCAGTGGCGGCAA
>Ga0163147_10009231_pt1 | contig 10716 bp, 8 predicted proteins | sample OliLakLV19MP6G1_FD_148597 | JGI IMG/M metagenome (GOLD analysis project Ga0163147, IMG submission 148597) | Freshwater microbial mat bacterial communities from Lake Vanda, McMurdo Dry Valleys, Antarctica- Oligotrophic Lake LV.19.MP6.G1 | ecosystem: Environmental > Aquatic > Freshwater > Lake >... | reverse complement strand
AACCAGTGAAAGCAACGTCAGACGCAGCACAGGGTCTTAGAGATTTATTTGTCGACGAATTAAAAGATATTTATTGGGCAGAAAAAGCATTGACCAAAGCATTACCAAAGATGGTTAAGAATGCAACTACTGATGAATTGGTAGAAGCTCTTAAAGCACATCTTGAAGAAACAAAAAATCATGTAACAAGGCTAGAGCAGGTTTTTGAAGCAATCGGGGAAAAAGCAGTAGCAAAAAAATGCCTTGCCATGGAAGGCTTAATTAACGAAGCACAGGAAATTATGGAATCGACAGAAACAGGTGTTGTACGTGATGCCGGTATCATATTAGCAGGTCAAAAAGTAGAACATTATGAAATTGCTACTTATGGTACACTTTGCACATTTGCAAAAACACTGGGAGAAGACAAAGCAGCATCTCTGTTGGCAGAAACTTTACATGAAGAAAAAAAAGCTGACGAAAAGTTAAGTGAAATTGCAGAATCTGCTATCAATGTTGAAGCAGCTGCAATGGAAAATTAAAAAAGTAAAAGATTTTGTACAGGTAATTTATTTAAATCATTATTGCAATAAGGTGAGTAATTTCTAATCAGATTTTACTCACCTCTTTTCAGTTCAAAAAATTAAAAAAATGAAAAAGCATTTATTCGTTTTCACCTTCCTTGTTGCACTACTCACTTCATTATCCGGTTGCGAAATTATAGGCGGTATATTTAAAACAGGCATGGGAGTAGGGGTGTTTCTTGTATTAATTGTAGTTGCCATCGTTATCTATATTTTTAGCCGGATGGGGAAAAATAAACAGTAAAAGCAACAATTAGGCAGGCAATTAATTCCTGTTAAAATTACATGCTGGTTTATATTTAGCGGGTTTAAAAATTTGAATGAAAATCTAAATTATAAATCATCAATAAAACCCATCAAATGAAAGAGCAACCTGTTAAAAAAAGTGGAGCATCGTTTGACAACTTTGCATCAGGTGTTTCCAAAGCAGCTGAAAGGACTTATGCTTTTCTCATTGCATTCAGCCTCGTAATTATATGGGCAATTACCGGTACTGTCTTTCATTTTTCTGAAAGCTGGCAATTGGTAATCAATACAGGCACTACAATAATTACTTTTCTCATAGTTTTTTAATTCAAAAAGTACAAAACAAAGATTCACTTGCTATACAACTTAAATTGAACGACCTGGTAGCTGCCCATGAGTACGACAGTAACCGCCTTGTACATATGGAAAATATAACTGAAGACGAATTGAAAGTAACACAATAATATTACAGGAAACTAAGTGATATTACCAGGAACGAAGAAACCCTGCAACAATCGCATTCTATAGATGAAGCGAATGAACAGCACGATTTGAAAAAGGAGTTGGAAAATTAGCAATGGAAAAAAAGTAGATTGTTTAAAATTTTTTTAAAATTAGTATTATGGCAAAAATTAAAACAGAAAAAAAAGTTGTAAACGAAAAAATAAAGCACCTGCAATCACATACTCAAAATGGTGATGGTCAAATGCTCTCCACTAATCAAGGATTATTAATCAACGATAACCAAAACTCGCTGAAGGCAGGCGAACGGGGTGCAACTTTACTGGAGGATTTTATTCTGCGTGAAAAAATTACACACTTCGATCATGAGCGAATTCCAGAAAGGATAGTTCATGCACGGGGAACTGCAGCCCACGGAATTTTTGAGTTGTATGAACCCATAGCTCAGTACACAAAAGCAAAATTTTTAAATGACACTTCAAAACCAACGCCGGTATTTGTTCGCATTTCGACTGTTGCAGGTTCAAGAGGTTCAACCGATTTAGCCCGTGATGTACGAGGGTTCTCGGTAAAGTTCTATACAGATGAAGGCAATTACGATTTAGTAGGCAACAACATGCCGGTATTTTTTATTCAGGATGCAATAAAATTTCCTGATTTAATACATGCAGTAAAACCGGAACCGCATAATGAAATTCCACAGGCAGCTTCGGCACACGATACCTTTTGGGATTTTATTTCCCTTATGCCCGAAAGCACACACATGATTATGTGGGTAATGAGTGACCGGGCTATTCCAAGAAGTTTGCGAATGATGGAAGGATTTGGGGTACATACATTTCGATTGATAAATGATGCAGGTGTTTCGCATTTTGTAAAATTTCATTGGAAACCATTATTGGGAATTCATTCCGTTGCATGGGATGAAGCCCAAAATATTTCCGGCCAAGACCCCGACTTCCATCGCAGAGATTTATGGGAAGCCATTGAAAGCGGCGCCTTTCCCGAATGGGAACTCGGTATTCAAATCATTCCCGAAAAAGATGAACATAAATTTGAATTTGACTTGCTTGACCCTACCAAATTAATTCCGGAAGAAATTATTCCGGTACAACGCATTGGTAAAATGACGTTGAACCGCAATCCTGTTAATTATTTTGCCGAAACTGAACAGGTTGCATTTCATCCCGGACATTTAGTGCCAGGTATTGATTTTACAAATGATCCATTATTGCAGGGAAGATTGTTCTCCTATACTGATACGCAGTTATCAAGATTGGGAAGCCCCAACTTTCACGAAATACCCATTAACCGCCCCATCGTTCCTGTAATGAATAACCAGCGAGACGGGCACATGCGGCAAGCCATCAACAGCGATAAAACAAGTTATCAACCCAACACTATCAGCAACGGGTGCCCATTTCAGGCAAAGGCAGTTGACGGAGGGTTCACCAGTTTTCAGGAACGCATTGATGCTAAAAAAATTCGAGAACGCAGCCGCAGTTTCTTTGATCATTTTAGCCAGGCAACATTATTTTTTAACAGCCAGTCACAACCTGAAAAAAATCACATTATCAATGCGCTCACATTTGAATTGGGAAAATTGGAAAGTGATGCTATTCGGGAAAGAATGGTAGGGATTCTTACACAGGTTGATAAAACCCTGGCAGTAAAAGTTGCTGATGGTTTAGGCATGCCGGTTCCAAAAGAGCCAATGTATCCAATTAATCACGGTATTCCTGCAGATGGAATTCAATCAAATTATGAGCCGGTAAAAATGAAACAAAGCATTGAAAAGTCCGAAGCTTTAAGTATGGCAAATACAGTAAAAAATTCTATCAAAACAAGATGTATAGCAATACTTGCGGCCAACGGAGTAGATGAAATGTCGCTGACTGCAATGAAAAATGCATTGGAAGCCGAAGGAGCAAAAACAAAAATTATTGCACCAAAATTGGGAACAATAAAGGGCGCAGCTGGAAAAGAAATAAAAGTTGACATGAGTTTTCTCACTACAGCTTCCGTATTATTTGATGCGGTATATATTCCATCAGGTGCTGATAGTGCGGCTGCACTAATTGCCCAACCCGATGCAATTCATTTTGTAAACGAAGCATACAAACATTGTAAAGCCATCGCCGCAAATGGCGATGCTGTAAATTTATTACATAAATCAAATGCACGTAATAACAGCAGTGATGAAGGTTTAATTATAGATAAACCTGCAAAAGATTTTATCAAAGCAATTGCACAACATCGTTTTTGGGAACGGGAAAAAGAAAGGAAAGTACCTGCTTAATCAATTGCAGAATTCTTAATAAAAAAACTAACAAGTTTAATAGTTAAATCTAAAAGAAATGAACCAGGCTAAAAATATTCAACAGAAACAGGCAACTGATTTAAAAGAGGATGAGCGTTTGGATAAGTTGAATAGAAAAAATAACGAAACAAACGAAACTGTTTCTACTGAAGCAAACACAAAAGAAGGAGCATTAAAACCAACGCATAAGATCTCCAAAAATATTCATGTAGAACCTGCCGGGGAACAACAGTTGAAAAATGAGTTATACACTTTCTCTAAAAAAATACTTACATATGGCATTAAAACCTAAGATGGATAAAAAGAAAGATGACCCTTGTTGGAAAGGTTATAAACAATTGGGCACCAAAACCAAGGGCGGTAAAAAAGTGCCTGATTGTGTTCCCGAAGTAAAGAAAAAAACGTAATCTCTTAAAAAATATTATCCCTGTTAAGACGAATGCTTATTTTTTTCAAACAATAATCCAACCATTTAAAAACAAATCAAAATGAACAAAAATCAAAAAAACACAGCTAGTCAACAAAAATCAGGTGGCGTCAAAGACAGTTCAAAACAAGACGCATCATCTAAGAAAATGATGGATGAAAAAAGTGATTCTAAATCAGATAAGGGTATGCAAGCCTCGTCTGGTAAGTCAGCAACTGGTAGCAAAACCAGCAAAGGAAAATAATTAATTTTTTAAACAAGATTGAGATACTGACGGGTTTTTGCTTCATAGGCTTAAAATTTTATGCAATTATTGCAAAACCCTGACTTTTAAAACACTCATTACTATTTTATCCTGTTAGCAATATTTTTAAAATTTAAGACGATAATAATATTTGCAACATCCCTGTTGTACTTATTGCAGTATTACATAAAGGCAGCGTTTCGCCAATAACGTTTCTATAATCGAAAATTATCAAATCGAAAACCCCACGGGGATAGAAATAAATCCAACCTGTAACAAAAGATTTTCCTCAAAACTGCTGTAGGAAAACAACCAACGTTTTAATCACTATCGATTATTATCAAACGTTGCAAATGTTTAATTTACTGCCCGCAAGAAGGTTAAACTTTTATTAGCAAACTTCCTCACAAAGTTATATTTTCACATTGCTGCTAATTGGATATTTAAAATTCCAATGCTCATATAACCCCTTTTTCCAGTAAGTCATTTTTTTGACAGTTCTAATAAAAAAAACTAATGCCTAATTCTTTGCAATTTCTTACCGGCGGTGGCGAAATGGGAGAACTTATCCGGTCATTTGATTGGTCAAAAACTAGTGTTGGCAGTCCTGATACATGGCCGCAAAGTTTGCGTATTGCAGTAAATATCATGCTTGATTGTCCTTTTGGTATGTACATAGCCTGGGGCAACGACTATATTCAATTATATAACGATGGTTACCGCCCTATTCTTGGCAGTACCAAACATCCGCAGGCATTGGGCATTAGCACACGTCAAACTTTTGCAGAAATATGGCCCACAATAGGGCCCATGTTTGAGGGTGTAATGCAGGGTACACCGGTTCGCTTACACGAGCTTGCTTTGCAATTAGACAGGAATGGATTTTTGGAAGAATGTGTTTTTGATTGCTCCTATAGTCCGCTCCGGTTAGAAGATGGTGATGTAGGTGGTGTGCTGGTTACTGTAATTGAAACTACAGAGAAAGTAAAAGCAGCAAAGGCACTGGAACAAAGTGAAAGGCGATTTCAAAATTTGATTCGGGAAGCCAATGTTGGTATTATTGTTTTGAGCGGTGAAGAAATGCAGGTAGAAGTAGTGAATGAAGCATACGGCCTGTTAATTGAATTAAAACCAGTTGATCTATTGGGCAAACCTTTATTTGAAATGATACCCCATGCGGAAGAGTACTTCCGCCCAATATTGGATAAAGTGAGACTAACCGGGGAGTCGATCTACACCTACGACCAACCCTACAGTGTAGTAATAAATGGAAAAATAGTAGAGGGTTATCTAAATGTTGTTTACCAGGCTTATAAAGAGACTGATGGAACCATTGTGGGGGTGATAGCACTTTGCCAGGATATAACCGACACAGTAAAGAGCCGCAAAATAATTGAAGCAAATGAAAAGCGCCTTGAAGTGGAGCGCAAAACACTCCATGATTTTTTTACTCAGGCACCTGCCGTGCTTGCCATTCTGAAAGGTCCCGAACATGTATTTGAATTTGCCAACCCTGCTTACCTGGAGCTTACCGGAAACCGTGATATCATCAACAAAACGGTACTGGATGCGCTGCCCGAAACAGCAGGGCAGGGTTTTATTGAGCTGCTTGATAATGTTTACAAAACAGGGAAAACATTTATCGGAAAAGAAATGTCCCTTTTCTTGGATAAAGGCAATGGGAAATCAGAACAGTTTTTTCTTAATTTCAGCTACCAGGCATTTACAAATGATAAAGCCGAGACAGAGGGTATTTTAGTGTTCGCTTATGATGTAACTGAACTGGTGCTTGCAAAAACACAAATTGAAATAAGTGAGAAGGAACAAAAAAAATTGGCAGTGTATTTAAAGCTTGCCACCGATTCTGCCAATGTTGGTACCTGGTTATTAGATATAAAATCACAAAAATTAGAATGGAGTGCCCTGCATAAAAGAATGTGGGGATATGATGAACATTGCACTGGCCTTGATTATGAAGCGTGGTATAAACTTATTTTACCTGCCGATAAGGAACTGGCTTTTAAAACCGTAGAAGAAGCAAAAGTTAATCATATTGTATACGATGTAGATTACCGAATTAAGAAAGCAAACGATGGGACTCTCAAATATATACATTCTGTTGGAAGATATTATTACAACGATGAAGGTGAAGCAGAAACATTTACAGGAATTAGTGTTGATATTACTGAACAGAAAAAAGCAGCATTACAATTAAAAGCAAGCGAAGAAAAATACCGTGGCTTATTCGAATCAATAGATCAGGGTTTATCCATCGTAGAAATGATTTTTGATGAAAAGAATAAACCAATTGATTACCGCTTTATTGAAAATAATACGGTCTTTCAGCAGCAAACAGGTTTGCCAGATGTATCAGGTAAAACGGCTAAAGAAGTAATACCTGATTTGGAGGATTTTTGGTTTGAAACTTATGGAAATGTATCAGTAACAGGCAATCCCATTAAATTTACTCATAAATCAGATGCTTTAAACAGGTGGTTTGATGTTTATGCTTTCAAGTTAGGGGATAAGACTAGTGAACAAGTAGCCATTCTTTTTACAAATATTACAGAACGCAAACAGGCCGAAGAAAATATTAAGGAAAGCGAGAAGCAGTTTCGCACATTTGCCGACAGCATTCAAAACCTTGCATGGATTGCCAATGCTGACGGATGGATTTATTGGTATAACCAACGATGGTATGATTACACAGGAAAAACGCTTGAGGAAATGGAAGGATGGGGATGGCAAAAAGTGCATCATCCCGACCATGTTGAAAAAATAACAGCGCTTTCAAAAGAGTTATGGAAAAAAGATGACACATTTGAATTAACCTTTCCGCTTCGCAGGCATGATGGAGAATATCGATGGTTTTTAACCCGTGCCTATCCCGTGAAAAATGCCCATGGAAATACTGAGCGCTGGATAGGAACCAATACCGATATTCATGAACAAAAAAAATCGCTTGAACAAAAAGACGAGTTCATCAGCATTGCCAGCCATGAAATGAAAACACCGCTTACAACTGCTAAAGGCTATTTAGAATTATTACTCCATTCATTAGGCGAAGAAAACGAATTCGCTTTATACGCCACCAAAGCCATTAAAGCTGTAGATAGCCTGAACGACCTGGTTGCAGAGTTATTAGATGCCAGTAAAATACAAAATGGACAACTCAATTACAATATCTCCAAATTTGATTTTAATAAAATGGTGGATGAAACCATTGAAAATATGCAGCATATGTCCAAAAACCACCGCATACAAAAAAACGGCTACTGCTTACAACAAATAACCGGTGATAGAGGGAGGTTGCAACAGGTGTTGACTAATTTATTAACCAATGCTGTAAAATATTCTCCCAATGCAGATAAGGTATTGGTAACAGTACAAGAACAGGAAGATAAAATTCAGGTATCTGTTCATGACTTTGGTGTTGGTATGTGTGGTAAGCATTTGAACAAAATTTTTGAAAGGTATTATAGGGTGGAGGAACATGCAGCCCGTTTTCAGGGATTAGGTGTTGGGTTATATATATCGAGCAGCATTATACAAAGACATGCCGGGAGAATGTGGGCAGCAAGTGAACCTGATAAAGGAAGCACTTTTTATTTTACATTGCCATTGTAAATTTTTGTTTCTCGGGGCTATGTTATTAGGTTAAGGTGAGGTATTAAAATATCGAATATCCAACAGGTAATAATAAAAGTAGATGACATTGCTTCATTATTCGATATTTTATGGAGATGGAAAATTTGAACTTCAATAAATATAAATATTTGTACTGATAGCCGCCACCGCCACCGCCTTGCCAGGGCTCTTTGAGACACGTTGGCCGAAAATAGATTTGGGTTTCAATTAAGAAGTATAGTAATCCTGATAGCCGGAACTTCCTCAGCCCTTTAAAGGCTCGTTTAGAAGTTGTTCTCAAATAAAAGGTTGTCGTGTGCCAAAGAAACTTTACCAGACAACTAAACCTCTGCTTATTCTATGCTTTTTAACTCGTTCAGTGTTGCAAACGCTAATGCTTTTTCGTGTGTGGCGTTTAAATTTACCGGTGGTGCTACACCTGCATCAAAAGCTTCTTTCCAGCGGCTGGCGCAAAGGCACCAACAATCTCCAGCTTTTAACCCGGGAAAATTATATTGAGGCATTGGAGTAATCAAATCGTTGCCTTGTGATTTTGAGAATTGTAAAAATTCATCTGTAATAGTCGCAGCAACTACATGTACACCACTATCAGTTTCGCCTGTTGAGCAAAATCCATCTCTGTAATAACCGGTAATTGGGTCGGTGCCTGCTATTTGAAGATCGGTCCCCAACACATTTTTCTCTCCTTTTTTTACAAGGTTTGCCATTTTACTGAAGCGTTTATTTATGCTCTTTTGTTTGCGAAAGATGAAGTTAAGCTAAGAATAATGCTTTTGGTTTTTTTGTTAATTCCATAATAAAATTTTAATAATGGTTTACTGCTTACGAGCGGCGGGATCTGCAGTAATTTCCTAATTTCTAATTTCCAGCAACGTCTCTTAAACGAGCCAATGATCATAGCCGGGGACGTTGCGCCAACCCATGCAGCGTGCCAGCAATAAAATAAACCTGATTCCAACCAACGTCTCTCAACTAGCCAATAAGCAGCGCCGAGGACGTTGCGCCTACAAGTGCCGGGTGCCAGCACCAAAATAAAAATACTTTCTAGCTCAAATACATCAACCTAAACAAAAAATACTGTTTATTACTACGGTGATTAAAATTGTATTTACCACAAAAATTTGTTTTGCAATCAAATTTCAATTATCTATGTAAACAGTAGCATAAACAAAATATAAACCGCCTGAAATACTATAATTTATGTCAAAGATAAAAGTAGGGATTGTACAAATGCCCATCACAAAAAGCGTGGCAGATAACCTGGAAAAGGCAAAGAATAAAATTTATGAACTTGCCGCACAAGGCGCACAAATCATTTGCCTGCAGGAGCTTTTTGCCTCCCTTTATTTTTGCGATGTGGAAGACTATGAAAATTTTAACCTGGCAGATGCTGTACCAGGGCCTTTAACTGAAATGTTTGCAGTAATAGCAAAAGAAGTAAATGCCGTGTTGATACTTTCTCTTTTTGAAAAGGCAGCACCTGGTTTATACTTTAATACCGCTGCCGTAATTGATGCAGATGGCACCTACATGGGTAAATACAGAAAGATGCACATTCCTGACGACCCCGGGTATTATGAGAAATTTTACTTTGCACCAGGCGACCTTGGTTATAAAGTTTTTAAAACAAAATATGCCACTATCGGCGTGTTAATTTGCTGGGATCAATGGTATCCCGAAGCTGCAAGAATTACAGCGCTAATGGGGGCAGAAATATTATTTTATCCTACCGCAATTGGATGGCACCTTTCGCAAAAAGATGAACAGATTAATGCAGATCAATACGCTGCATGGCAAACCATTCAGCGTTCCCATGCAGTTGCCAATGGAGTAAATGTGGTAAGTGTAAACCGGGTGGGTATAGAAGCTGGTTCAAATTTTTGGGGTGGTTCTTTTATTACCAATCAATATGGCCGCATCTTATACCAGGCTGCACATTCAGAGGAATCTATGCATGTGCAAACGCTGGATTTATCGCTATCCGATCACTACCGAAAATACTGGCCTTTTTTACGGGACAGACGAATTGATTCTTACGAGCCAATACTTAAACGCTATATAGCCAATCAGTTTTAATACGCTCAGCTAAAAAAAAATTACTGCGTACTGCAGAAATTATTTTTTTGAATGTTGAACTAATAATCAGCAGCAAATTAGTTTAGCAATTAAGTAGTTTTAAGTTAAGCGTGGTGAATGGTGAATGGTGAATTTCCAATATTTCACCATTCACCAAAAGCCAATGAGCATTGACCATTAACCATTCACCATTCACCATTGACCATTCACCATTGCGCATAAAAACAATGAAACCTAAATAGAAACAGTATGGATTACGGCGCACTTTGTTTAATTCCGCCTTTATTGGTTATCATCCTGTCAATAATATTGCGATCCTCTTTTGAGGCTTTGCTGATTGGTTGTTTGGTTGGCTTTATTATTATCAGTATTTACAGCGGAACAAATTTTTTTACAGATTTTGTTGATTCATTAATGCGTGTAATTGGCGATGGCAGCAGTGGAGGATCCGTATGGGTTATTTTGGTATGTGGTTTATATGGTTCTTTAATTGCCTTGATGGTTCGCAGCGGTGGATTGATAAAATTTGGTGAATGGGCATTAAGGTATATCAAGACAAAAAAAGCAGCACTGATGGGTACCTGGGTAATGGGGCTGCTTATTTTTTTAGATGATTATTTGAGTGCGCTTGCCGTTGGCATCACAATGAGAAAAATTACAGACGCTTTTAAAATCCCCCGTGAAAAATTAGCCTACCTGGTAAATGCAACGGCTGCCCCCTGGAGTGTGA
>Ga0163147_10009225_pt1 | contig 10720 bp, 9 predicted proteins | sample OliLakLV19MP6G1_FD_148597 | JGI IMG/M metagenome (GOLD analysis project Ga0163147, IMG submission 148597) | Freshwater microbial mat bacterial communities from Lake Vanda, McMurdo Dry Valleys, Antarctica- Oligotrophic Lake LV.19.MP6.G1 | ecosystem: Environmental > Aquatic > Freshwater > Lake >... | reverse complement strand
GTCCTGTGCGAAGAAAGCCGCCAGGTCCGACTTCCAGTACGCGGCCGCGAAATTCTTCGACTGCCGCACGAGCACCGGCCCCGCTCCGCCGCTCATCTTCAGCAGCACCGCCGCAATGTTCTGATCGATCGGATGCGCACGCTTCGACACCGCGAACTTTTTCCGGATCTCGAGAAGATTCTTCAAATGAATCTCCTTCTCCGCATTTCCCGTCAGCCGGAAAAGGTCCTCGAAAGACGCGCCGCCCGGACGCTCCCCGTCCACCGCCACCGTAAAGGGATTCATAAAACAAAACGTCCGGAAGTCGAGGTTCAGCACCTTGAGGTCAAGCATCGCCCCGAATGAAAACGTATACCCCGCGTAAAACTCTTCCTCCGAAATCTCAGTAAAATCAAAACTCTGATCCATCGCTCGCTTCCCTGTTTCTATGCCGTGCGGATTAAAATACCCGTTTCCAGTCTGTCCCTTTCGTTTGCCCGGGACGCTTTCATTCCTGAGCATCTACACCCGGTACCATTCGCGGGAAGCTAATCAGAAACGCCGGCGCTGTCTTCGGCGGAAACGCTGCCGTTATTCTGCGGATAATATTTGGCGAGGTAATCGTTCAGCGGGCCGTCGAACGCGACCTTTCCCTCTCCGTCATAGACCTTGAAGTGAACGGCCTCGCCTTTTTCGAGACGGACTTCTTCGCTTTTGGCCCCGGATTCGGAATAAACCGTACGCGTGCCGCTGCCGTTTTCGAGAGTCTCTTCGAACTTCAGCTTTCCGCTCCCGCCAAATTCCCTGTGAACACCTTCTGAGTCTTCTGACTCGAGAGAGCCGTCCTCCCTGAAGACGCGGTCCGTCCTGCGCTCTCCCTCCATGATGATCTCCTTTCGGAGCGTTCCCTTCTCGTCGTATTCCTTCAGCGACTGTTTCGAAGCCGATTCCATCGACTCTCCCTCCAGGGCGCCGCTCTCGAAGTAGGTCCGCGTCTCGTTGTCCGTATCATTCAGCCGAACCGTTTCCGTCTGCGCCTGTCCGCCTGGGAAAAACCGCCGGCTCACCATCCTCCCGTCCTCGATCCTGTCCTCCGTCATCACCTTGCCGTCCTCATAAAAAGTCTGCTGGAGCACCGCGTTCTGCATCTCCCCCGCCGCATCCTCCGCGTACACCGGCCGCCCAGGCATCAAAAGAAAAAAGCCCGCAAGAAAAAACATGGCAATCCGAATCATAATCCAAACCCTCGCTTTAGTATTGGTACCGGTTCTCTGGGGGTCTGTTGCAGAAGAGTTGTCCTACACAAGTTGTTGTAGGGGCGGGTTTGAAACCCGCCCCCTACGTTGTGGTGTCCAAGAGTTCCGCAACAGACCCCCTGGGTGACAGGTAATGATATTAAAGGCGGTTCAGAGATTCGTAAATCAGATTCTCATAGGGCCGCTCGGTGGCCAAGCTTATTCGGAAGGAACACAGCGGGAAAGACGATTTAAACAAAAAACCGGAAGGTATCTTATCGCAGACGATCTTAACTCTCAGACCCGTCCCTCAGAGAACCGGTACCAATGCCAGGATGTCCTGAAAGGATCGTTTCAAACTCTCTCTAACATACATGTCCCTTTGGTACCCGGTATCTTTGTTCTCCCGCCGGACGGCGTCCGGTTAGTTTCTTTCGGTCATGAAATTGAGAAGGTGAATTCTACTTCAAGTCATAGTGTAATTCGTAAGCAATTTGTGAGGACAAGGCCTTAAGCGGAAATACGCTTCCGCCCGAGTACTCAAATTCAGGTTCTCACCTATTCTTTGGCTTGAGGATTCCTTCTATGCTTAATGAAACTGACATAAGTTTTCAAACGGATTTATGCTAGGAATAAAAAACTTCCCTTAAAAAATAAATCAATTTTCAAAGTGTGCTGCTTAAGATCGAAAAACGTTGGAGAGGCGCACAAACGAAATTCAAAGGAGCTATAAATGAAAACATTGATCAGCTTTTTAATTATGGGAGCGCTTGTAAGTGCGCCCGCTGTTTTTGCCGCAGATATGTCATCTCATATGGGCCAAGGCACGATGAAGGACGGCTGCGCCATGATGAAAGACAATAAAATGATGACGATGAAAGACGGCCAGATGATGCCGATGGATAAAGATATGACAATGTCCAATGGTGATAAAGTCATGATGGACGGTCGGGTCATGATGAAAGACGGCAAAGAAAAGATGATGAAGGATGGGGACATGATGGATATGGACGGAAAAATGTCCATGAAAGGGTCCATGTAGAGGTAAAAGCAATCCGATCAAGAAATCTAAAAACCCGCCACTGCAGTGGCGGGTTTTTTATGCAATTACTCGAATGGAGTTCTTCTTTTGGGGAACTATCCCCTTAACGACAAGTCCCGCGCCGCTGTTGCTATTAATGCTCAAGTGGATTGTTATCAAGTTGAACGGCTCGAGAATAAATCAGCTAAAACCTCCTTCGGCTTTTTAATTTTTTCGCTTTTTTTAAGTCCAAGAATCCAGATTCTTGGAGAATGGTACCGGGTGTACTAGCTCAGTAATTCGGTAACCTTTTGGTAATCAATTTTAGCCAAGGAGCCTATTTAAAATGAATGGTCCCACTCGCCTTTTTGGGTATCGTCAAATGCGGGGCAGCTCACACTGAGCTAACCCTTCCCCTCCGGACGGCGTCCGGTTAGTTCACACGCCCAGCTCTCTTGCGATCTCCGCCGCCGGCCTATCGCTTTCATTCAACAGCCGGACCGCTTCCACTTTAAACTCTTTTGGATATCTTCCTCGTCTTGACATCGCACACCTCCGCGTGGTTTATTGTCCACGTTTTTAGGTGTCCGTCAAATGGGGGTTAGCTCATATTGTCCCTGTTTTTTGGTGTCCGTCAAATACGGGATAGCTCACACTCAAATGAGCGATGATTGGGGACGGTTCTGAGCGGGACACACTGAGCTGCCCCTGATTTCACGTGAACTAACCGGACGCCGTCCGGTTAGTTCTCAGATCCGGGGAGAGCCGTATCGCTTTCTATGAGAGGCATAGACTCGCAGGATTTCCTGCAAAAGTCGCTGATTAGCCTGCGCCCGTTCACTCAGCTAAAGGGGACGGTTCGGGACGGTTCCAGGCGGGACACACTCAAATGAGAAAGCCAAAGGGGACGGTTCCAGGGGGGACACACTCAAATGAGGGTTCGCTCTTCGAAGTAGCGGTCGACAAGGTACTCGAAAGCACGCGGTGGCTCAACGTATTTGATGTATGCAGCCCTCCTTGTTTGCGCCTAACCCTTCCCCTCCGGACGGCGTCCGGTTCCTTCACGCGGTGGCTCAACGTATTTGATGTATGCAGCCCTCCTTGTTTGCGCCTAACCCTTCCCCTCCGGACGGCGTCCGGTTCCTTCATTCCAAATCCCAATGCTTATGAATTAAGACATTAAGCAGCCCCAAACTTGGTGTTTGGGGCTACGATAATTCTCGCATCAGCGACTGCGACACCTTCGCCTTCGCTATAAACAATCAGTGGATTAATATCAATTTCGCTAATCTCCGGATGATCGCAGCTAAGTTGAGATAGCCGCTCAAGACATTCCATAATCTTTTGTATATCAGAAGGTTTTTGCCCTCGGATGCCTTTCAAAATTGAATAGGTCCGAATAGATTCCACCATTCGCCGGGCACCGTATTCCCGGATCGGTGCAAGGCGGAACGTCACATCTTTTAAAGCCTCAACATAAATACCACCCAGTCCGAACATCAGAATGGGACCGAAGTGAGGATCACGATTCATTCCAAGAATCACTTCCTGCCCTTTCCTGGCCATCGCCTGAATCAAAACGCCTCGAAAATCTATTTTCGGTGGTTTAACCGCGATGGTTTGCACGACTTCCCGATACGCATCTTCAACTTCCTTTTCGTTTTTCAGATTCAGCTTAACTCCTCCGACATCAAATTTGTGAATCAACTGGGGGGAAACTATTTTCATAGCAACTGGGAAACCAATTTCTCTGGCTTTTGAAATTACTTCTTCTATCGATCCCGCCATTTGCCAGGGAAGTAATGGAAAGCCATAAGCCTGTAAAATTCGCATCGATTCATCGATGCATAAAAAAGATAACTGTTTTTGAAGTGACTCAGACAGGACCTTGTCTGCTGCTTTAGCATCGACTTGAAACTTTTTCACATCCGTCCTTGGCCGGAGTGTCCATTGCTGGTAACGATGCATCGCCCCCAAAGTACGCGCCGCATCTTCGGGAAAGCTGTAATGAGGCACATAATTCTCCTCCAGGATTTTGACGCCCGGCGACACATCCACAATTCCCATGAAGCATGTCAGAACCGGTTTATTTGTTTTCCTGTCGAGGCTGACGATCACTTTGGCAATTTCTTCAATATCGGTCATGGCTTGTGGAGTAAGAATGACGATAAGGGCGTCTACATTAGGATCTTCAACCACGGTATGGAGAGCGGCTTCATAACGCTCATGCTGAGCATCGCCGATCACATCAATGGGATTTGAAAAATTAGCAGTTGGAGGAAGTACGGTCTTCAGCTTCTGAATTGTTGAGGGCTCAAGCGTTGCCATTTCCAGGCCATAGCGCACACAGGCATCCGTTGCCATGATTCCGGGCCCGCCGGCATTCGTAACAACCACAACGCGGTTTCCCTGGGGCAATGGTTGATTGGCAAAACCAATCGCGAAATTAAACAGTTCCTCAACGGAATCCACTCGCAAGACACCCGCCTGGGCAAAAATCGCATCATAAACTTCATCCGATCCCATTAAAGAACCAGTATGAGATGAGGCTGCTTTAGCTCCTTGCGGAGTCCTTCCTGATTTGATGGCTAAAATAGGTTTGCTCGGAGAAATCTCCCCGGTTATCTCGCGCACCATATCAATAAAAACGCGGCCGTTCACCAAATCTTCCAAATACATGAGAATCACATCTGTTTTTGAATCATTTTTCAGGTATTGCAACATGTCGAGTTCATTAAGATCAGTTTTATTACCGAGACTTACAAATTTCGAAAAGCCGATATTCTTCCCTTTCGCATAATCGAGAATTGCGGCGCACAAAGCCCCGCTCTGAGAGAGGAATGCAATATTGCCCGCCCGCGGCATGGTTCTTGAAAAACTGGCATTGATCGCAAAGGAAGGATCCGTGTTAATCATGCCAAGGCAGTTTGGGCCTAATACCGGAATGCGGAATTCATCCGCGATTTTTTTAACCTCGGCTTCAAGCTTAATCCCTTCTCCACCGATTTCCCTAAAACCTGCCGAGATAATGATTGCCGCTTGAGCGCCTTTTTCTGCAGATTCTTTTAAAATAGAAGGGACGGTTGTACTAGGCACGATGATCAATGCCAAATCAATTGTTTCGGGTATTTCCTTCAAAGAGCTGAAACAATGTGCTCCGAAAATCTCATCTGCTTTAGGATTGACAGGGAAAATCTTCCCTTTAAAACCACCTGCAATAAGATTATTCAGGATGGCATAACCGACAGCCTCCGGCCGCCGTGAGGCGCCAATTATGGCAATGGATTTGGGTTCAAATAAACTTTTAAGAGTTCGTTTTTCGGGTTTCACCGAGAGTTTCATAGCTCACACTCCGTCACGTCATTGAATTCCGGATGATTGCGCTGGCAAATCCCGATTAATTCTTCGGCCATCTTGGAATGACCTCGCTCTTCTTTCACAAGCTGACGCAAGAGCATCACGGTTTCATCCTTTGCTCCGAATTCCTCCAGGCATTCATCCATGACCGCCTGATACTTCCAGGCGGCATCTTCTTCGTTTTTCCTCATCTTTTCAAAACGAAGCGTCCACAATGTTTTAAAAAAATCATTTTTCATAACGCTTTTGTCCTAGGTTATTAATAATTTTTTTTCGAATTCCTTTATGCCCTTACTGTCATCAGATAGAATTTTTAAAACCTGGAGCATCAGGTCGCGGTCATTTTCCTTAAAAAACTTCAGGTCCTCCTGATTCTGCGAAAAGATCGAAAATTATTGCTACCGGTTCTCTGAGGGACAGGTATCAGTTCAGCGGACTGTCGGAAGCCTGTCCCCAGGAAAACCGGTACTGTTAAACGAACTCGTTTGGTGTAAAGTCCTTCAATTTGATACTTTCTAAGCCGGGTTATACCCGATAGAAAAAAACTCAGTATTGAGTAGAATACTCTTGAATAAGCCATTTAGGCAGCAAATATCAGTTGAGTTGAGAGTGACATAGAACACAGACTCTTTTTCGCAACGGAAGAGGAAATTTATGACCGGTGCTATAAAAAAATGCAGCTCTTCAGATCTTGAAAACGCCTTAAAAAATGACGCCTGCCAACTTGTCGATGTCCGTGAGGGCTTTGAACTCGAGACTGAAAAGATTGCCGGCTGTATCCACTTACCATTGTCTTCCCTGAATGAAAAAAGTTTAAAAGATATCCACAAAGATAAACCTGTTTATCTTGTCTGCAAAAGCGGCGCCCGCGCCATGCAAGCTGCCGAGAAATTAAAAAGTTACGGGTACAAGGAATTGCATGTTATGGAAGGCGGCCTGAATGCTTGGCGGGACTCTGGCAAACCTGTCCTCCAAGGATCATCAACAAAATGGAATCTTGAAAGACAGGTGAGATTCGCCGCGGGGTCTTTAATCCTTTTGGGAATTTTCTTATCATTCTCGCTCAATCGTTACTTCCTTGGATTATCTGTTTTTGTCGGCGCAGGACTTGTCTTTTCAGGAATAACAGACACTTGCGGAATGGGTATGATTCTGGCAAAAATGCCGTGGAACCAAACTTTGAACGCAAATTCGCCCTCTTGCCGTAGTTTAAAAAAAACAGATTAATTCGATAGAGGAAAATACCATGAAGATAATTATCGTAGGTGGAGTTGCAGGCGGTGCCTCATGCGCCGCACGCGCAAGGCGGCTTTCGGAAGAAGCAGAAATCATCCTTATTGATCGCGGCCCGTACGTTTCCTTTGCTAATTGTGGATTGCCTTATTATGTAGGGGATGTCATTCATGAGGAAGAAAATCTCCTTGTGGCTACACCCGAACTTTTTAAAAACCGTTTTAATATCGAAGTGCGGCTTGAAAATGAAGTCGCGAATATCTCCCGCGATAAGAAAACAGTTGAAATTAAGGATCTAAAAACTGGCAGGGTTTACGTGGAACCTTATGATGCGCTCGTTCTGTCCCCCGGCGCTTCTCCTATCAAACCTCCGCTTCCCGGGATTGAGAGTGAAGGCATCTTTGTTTTAAGAACCATCCCGGACAGCCGCAAGATCAAGCAATGGATTACTGAAAAGAAGGTGAAATCCGCAGTTATTGTCGGCGGAGGATTCATAGGGCTTGAGATGGCGGAGAATCTTTCCCTTTTCGGAATACAGCTTTCCATTATTGAAATGCAAACTCAAGTGCTTCCGCCTTTTGATCCCGAAATGGCATCGAGCCTCCATTCCCATCTAAAATCTCATGGCGTATCTCTTTGTCTCGGAGAAGCCGTCACAGGGTTTGAGAAAAATCAGGACTCGTCTATCACGGTAATGACCAAAGGCGGGTTAAAAATGAAATCGGATCTTGTCATTCTTTCCATCGGTGTTCGTCCAGAAGTAAAACTTGCTAAAGAATGTGCTTTAGAAATCGGTCAGCGCGGTGGGATTCGGGTGAATGAGCACATGCAAACCTCGGATGCTCACATTTGGGCGGTTGGAGACGCCGTAGAATCCCGTGATTTTATCACCGGAGAATGGATCACAGTTCCTTTGGCAGGACCTGCCAATCGCCAGGGTCGCGTTGCCGCGGATTCCATTTTTGGCAGAACTACCCATTTTCGCGGTATCCAGGGCACCGCTGTCTGCAAGGTTTTTGAACTTATCGCTGCCTTGACAGGTGCCAATGAAAAGAATCTAAAACGACTGAATATCCCCTACCAAAAGGTCTATCTCTATCCCGGCCATCATGCGGGTTACTATCCAAATGCAAAACCCATCGACATGAAGATCCTGTTTTCTCCCAAAGACGGAAGAATTTTAGGTGCTCAAGCGGTCGGTGAAGAAGGAGTTGAGAAACGGATTGATGTCATTGCTGCCCTGATTCAAAAAAACGGAACGGTTTATGATCTGGAAGAAGCCGAACTTTGCTATGCACCTCAATTTGGAGCCGCCAAAGACCCGGTGAATATTGCAGGCATGCTAGCCGCGAATGCACTTAGAAACGACGCGCCTTTGGCTCATTGGGATCAGATCGATTTTAAAAATGTTTTCTTCCTGGACGTGAGAAGTTCCGAAGAGTACTCCGCTGAGCATGTTGAGAACGCAGTCAATATTCCATTAGATAAAATCCGGGAAAATATATCAGCCTTGCCTCGCGAGAAGGAAATCTACGTTTATTGCGGCGTGGGCCAAAGGGGTTATTACGCGGTACGTGCTTTACGGTGCAATGGCTTCAATGCTTTCAACCTTTCCGGCGGCATGAAATCCTATAAAGCCTTTACCAATCAAGGCCTGCCTACCGTAAAAAAGGTAATGCAATAGAAGACATTGGTACCGGTTCTCTGAGGGACGGGTCTGAGAGTTAAGATCGTCTGCGATAAGATACCTTCCGATTTTTTGTTTAAGTCGTCTTTCCCGCTGTGTTCCTTCCGAATAAGCTTGGCATCACGATGCCGAGAAAACCACGACTGCTGACCGAAGCCGGGCTTTATCACATTATCACGCGCGGGAATAATCGCCAGGTGCTGTTCCGCGACACCGAGTAAACGAATGGTACCGGGTGTAGATGCTCAGTAATTCGGTAACGCTTTGGTAGTATATAAAACACCAAGGAGAACCGGATGATTCATTTTGAACAAGCAATTACCAAACGGTGGATTCCCATTCTGATTGAGTACGAGAAAGTTAAGAATAAAGTCACTCCTCGCAGTTTCAGATTCGTAAAAGATATCTATAAAGCCCACCACACATCAAAGAAAGAAATCCTTCGATATCATCGCAAATGGGTTGAGGGCGGCGAAAAGCCAGAAGCTCTGCTTCCTCAGCGGCGCGGACCTAAACCCGGCTCACGGCGCACCCCGAAAGATATCGAGCGCAACATCATCAAAGCCTATCGCCGGTTCGGAGCGAACCGCTACGAGCTGGTTTTGATGTTTAAACCGTTTTACTTGGATAAAACGTCTTCTCCCGCAACCACTCAGCCAAACCGCTTTGATTCCATGGAAGATTTAGTGCTCAATCTTGGCAACTACTTGTTTGAATATAACCACCTTAGAAAACACGGTGGATTGAACTACGAGACCCCATTTGATAAACTCCAAAAGGTTACCGAATTACTGAGCTAGTACACCCGGGACCATTCGTTCTCGGTCTCCTACAAGCAGAGCGGGAGAACCCAGCCTTTTATTCTGACAATCAGCTGTATGTTTCATACTGAAAGTGGTATTTTGATGGGCACTCCCGGCGTAGCTTGAAAGGATAAGGGCATGGCCAAAATGAGGATAAAAAGAGAAAAGATCGAAAGACGGGAAGGCTTTGCTCTTTTTGCGCGCGTTATGGAGCAGGGACCCGACCCGGTGGTCGTGACCGATGTCTCCGGCCGGATCGAGTACGTGAATCAAAGGTTCTCGGAAGTGACGGGATATCCGAAAGAGGAGGTCCTCGGAAAAAATCCGAGAATTCTTTCCGCCGGAGAAACTCCGAGGGCAACCTACGATCAACTTTGGGAAACGATCCTTTCAGGAAAGATCTGGCAGGGAGAATTGTACAACCGCAAAAAAAGCGGAGAGTCTTTCTGGGAGTTCATCACGATCGCGCCGATCAGGGATGAAGGCGGCAGGATTTCCAACTTCGCGGCGTCCTGGAAAGATATCAGCGGCAAAAAACAAATTGAAGAAAAACTGGCAAAAATCGCAGCGGAATTGGAGCGTTCGAATCTAGAGCTGGAACAATTCGCGTACGTGGCCTCGCACGACCTGCAGGAACCTCTCTCCATGGTGCAGATGTATCTGGATCTTCTGGAAATGAATTATTCGGACAAGCTGGACGAGCCGGGCCGGGAACTCATACGGAACACCAAGGCGGGAGCGCAGCATTCTCAAAAACTGATCCGCGGTCTGCTGGACTACGCCAGGATCGGCATCAGGGAAAGGTCGCTCGAAACGACGGATTTCGAAGCCCTTCTTCGGCGCGTCATGACCGACCTGGAAATGAACGTTTTGAAGAGCGGCGCCGACATTACCCACGACAAACTGCCGAAAACGGCGGCTGAACCTTTTCTCATGGGGCGCCTGTTTCAGAACCTGCTGTCTAACGCGATCAAGTATCGAAGCGGCGAACCCCTGAAAATCCACATTTCCGCCAGACGGGAAAAGACAGCGTGGATTTTTTCGATCCGGGACAACGGGATCGGGATCGCCTCGAAAGACAAAGAGCGTGCCTTCGGCCTTTTCCAGCGGCTGCACACTGAAACTGAGCATCCCGGAACAGGGATTGGTCTAGCCCTCTGCAAGAAAATCGTGGAAAGGCACGGGGGTAAAATCTGGCTGGAATCCGAGCCGGGCCAGGGAACCACCTTTCACTTTTCACTTCCCGAACAGGTGAAAAAAACAGGAAGCCTCACGAATTCCTGAATCCGGCTTCTCCGAACGAATGGTCCCGGGTGTACTAGCTCAGTAATTCGGTAACCTTTTGGAGTTTATCAAATGGGTTCTCGTAGTTCAATCCACCGTGTTTTCTAAGGTGGTTATATTC
>Ga0163147_10009223_pt1 | contig 10725 bp, 9 predicted proteins | sample OliLakLV19MP6G1_FD_148597 | JGI IMG/M metagenome (GOLD analysis project Ga0163147, IMG submission 148597) | Freshwater microbial mat bacterial communities from Lake Vanda, McMurdo Dry Valleys, Antarctica- Oligotrophic Lake LV.19.MP6.G1 | ecosystem: Environmental > Aquatic > Freshwater > Lake >... | reverse complement strand
ATTATGCAAATACGGTTGGTAATGCCAATATGTCTACCATTACTAACTACGTTAAAAACCAAGGACTACCTAAATACGAACAACTACACTCTTCACCCCACCAAGAATCACTCTTTGCTACCTAATCGAACGCCGATACCCCGTATGCTTGTCATCGGGGTAGTTCATTCCTATTTGTCAAAAACCCGCAAGCGTAGCTTGCGGGTTTTTGCTTTAGATTTTATGTAGTACACTATAGCTCAATGAATAGCTCAGACTTAAGATTATCAACCAAAGCCTTCACAACGGCCCTTAAAGGACTTAATCAGGCGCAGAGGGAAGCGGTTAATACTATTGAAGGACCAGTGATGGTTATTGCTGGTCCTGGTACCGGCAAGACGCAGATTTTGACGCTGCGTATCGCTAATATTTTACTGCAGACTGATACTGTCCCAAGCAGTATCTTGGCCCTCACTTTTACAGAGTCTGGGGCTAAAGCGATGCGAGAAAGGCTTAGGCAATATATCGGCGCTACTGCTTACCAAGTACCTATTTTTACCTTTCATGGTTTTGCTCAGAAATTAATTTCTGATTATCCAGATGCCTACGAGCGCGTAATTGGAGGACGTCCAATTAATGATCTGGAGAAGATTAATAACTTAGAAACTATTATTAATGGTGGGGAAGTGAAGTTGTTGCGCCCGTTTGGTAATCCGACTTACTACGTACCACACTTACTAAGGATTATTGGTCAATTAAAACAAGAATATTTAATCCCAGATCATTTATCGAAGATTATTGATCAGCAAGCAAATGCTCTTTTGGGGGTTGAAAAAATTCACCAAAAAGGAGCCCATAAAGGAAAAGTGAGGAGTGAATATAGTAAGCTCGAGAAGAATATTGAAAAAAATCGAGAATTGCTTTTTATCTTTCGGCGGTACGAAGCTCTTTTGACCGATCAAAAGCTTTACGATTTTGAAGACATGATTGTCGAGACAGTAAAAGCCCTTTCGACAAATGAAGCGATGTTGCGAGACTTGCAGGAGAACTATCAATATATCTTGGCTGATGAGCATCAAGATGTGAATGGATCACAAAATAAAATTTTGGAGTTATTGGCTTCTTTTCATCAAAACCCTAACCTTTTTGTGGTTGGTGATGAGAAGCAAGCAATTTATCGTTTCCAAGGTGCTTCACTTGAGAATTTTTTGTATTTTACAGAGCAGTATCCTGAAACAAAAGTAATTAGTTTAGTGGAAAATTATCGTTCTGGTCAGACCATTCTGGATGTTGCTCATAGTCTAGTCGCAGTAGATGAAGGTCCGTTAAAAGATCTGCGTGTTCCCCTTAGGGCGGCCGCGGTTTCTGAAGCCACAGTCAGTCGCTATGATTTTAATCATCAAGTAATTGAAGACTCTTGGCTTGCAAAGATGGTGGTCGAGCAAGTAAATGCAGGTATCTCAAAAAATGAAATTGCTGTCATCGTCAGAACTAATCGTGAGGTAGAGCAGATGGCTACTTTACTGCGCAAGCAAGGCTTGGCTGTTACGGCTACAGCGGACGGAGATATCTTGAAACATCCAATCACTCATACTGTTTTAAATTTAATCAAAGCAGTGACAATCGATAAAAATGAGGCCGCTCTCTTTGCGGTCCTGCACGGCGCTTATTGGGGAATCGTGACTAGTGATTTAATGAAACTTTTGTCAGCTCAGTCTTACGATTGGTCGTTGTGGCAGCTATTATCTAACGAAGCAGCCCTAAAGGACTTGGGTATAGAAAATACGGCAGCACTCAGTAATGTGGTTAAAGTCATTGAAGAAGCGCGTCAGCTTGAGTCTCACGAAGCACCGCATCGCGTATTGGAGTTTATTCTCCAAGAAAGTGGTTTACTCAAGCATCTAATAAAATTCGATGCGCTTGAAGGGGTGCGAGTAGTCCGCAGACTTTATGATGAGATCGAATCTTTGGTGCTGCGTGAAGGATTAACCAGTCTGAAAGAGGTTGGTTTTTCATTTACTACCAGGATAAATTATGGCCTGTCACTTACGGCTCCTTATATTGTGACGGATACAAAAGCGGTACAAGTAATGACTGCTCACAAATCTAAGGGCCTTGAGTTTTCTGTAGTTTTTATCCCACACCTGACTGAGGGTGGCTGGGGCGGTGCCAATAAAAAGAAATATTTTGATATTCCTTTTGGTCAACTAGGTTTAAATGCGGCCCAAGATTTTATTGAAGATGAGCGACGACTGCTGTATGTAGCGATGACTAGAGCCAAAACTGCTCTATATCTTTCTACTTCAGTGATGAATACTGAAGGGCGAGAGCGAAGCGCTGCTCGTCTGTTGTTTGACATTGACGCTTCTTTAATTCTTGATTGCGAAACCAATAAAGAAATAGGTGATTTTAATCCGGTGGCATCACTTCTTGAAAGAATCCCAAGCATCAAGATTGATAAGATATTACTAACTAAACTTTTAGCTGAACGTGGTTTTTCAGCCACTTCATTAAATAATTATTTACGCAGTCCTTGGGATTATTTTTACCGCAATGTCCTTAGAGTGCCTGAAACTCAGGCTCCACATATGCAGTTTGGGACAGCAGTGCACAATACGCTGGAATACACTACGCGCCTTCATTCTGCGAGTGGTAAATTACCCAGCTTGTCTTTGGTTAAGAAAAAGCTCGAACTCGAATTAGGTAGATTGCCATTAGGTACTGAAGAATACTCACGCTTGTTAGAAAAGGGACTGGAGTCATTGGTAGTTTACCTAGAGCATTTAGCAAAGACTTTGCCAAAAACGACAAAAGAAGAAATGAAGTTTAGGGTTTTGCTACCAACTGGTATTCCAGAATTACCCGAAGTTATTTTGACCGGTAAATTTGACCGCCTCGATTTAGATGAAAATGGCTTTGTGACTCGGGTGGTTGATTATAAAACCGGTAAGGCAAAATCCCGCAAGGTCATCGAAGGAGAGGCTAAAGATGCCGACGGTGCTTATAAAAGGCAACTAACTTTTTATGCTCTGATACTGTCTCTTTACGATGACGAAAGATATCTATGTAACCACGGAGTTTTATCTTTTGTTGAACCAGACGCCAAGGGAGTTATTAAAGAAGAGGGTTTTCAGATTACTAATGAGGAAATTGCTGCGCTTCGAGCAACTATCATTGAGTCGGTTAGGGGTATCATTTCTGGTAGTTTTTTAATTACCCCTTGTGATCCAGAAAAGTCAGCTTACTGTGATTTGGCAGCATTACTCAATAACTAAAACACCTGGATTTGAATCCAGGTGTTTTAGTTTAGTGTCTAAGCCTATTTTAATTAACCTTCCAGTTGTCCCAAGATATTATCAATAGCTTGTTTTACAGTGCTATATGGTTGAGCACCCTCAATCGGGAGCTGATTATCGCCGACAATAATATATGAGTGTGGTGTTCCGTTAATACCGGCTGCAGCCGCTTCGCGGGCACTTTCACTGACTTTAGCAGTCATTTGACCGTTCTTCAGGCAGTTGTTAAAGGCAGTTGTTTCAGCTCCTGCAGTCTTCGCAAACTCTGGTAGTCTGGTCATGTTGGTTGGGTCGTTAACTCCCCGTTCACTAAAAACTAAATCACTAAAGGTCCAGAAGGCATCGTTCCCGGCTAATTCCCCAACACACAAGGCCGCCTCTGATATTTTTTGAGCATTAGGGTGTAGTGCGGCAATCGGGAGTTGACGGTAGACCCAGGCTACTTTTCCACCGACTCCGTATTCGTCCATGATTTGATTCATTGTATTATGAAAAAGCTTACAGAATGGACAGTCATAGTCAGAGTATTCAACGATTAAAATTGGTGCGTTTGGGTTTCCTCTGATGTTGTCACTGCTATCAACAGTCCTAATCTTTGCTGGAGGAGGTGCTGTGACTGTCGCCGCTTCATTGTTGTTTATAACTGGACTACTACCAGCAGTGAAATAAATGGCAACTGCGACCAACCCAAAGCCTAAAACTATAGAAATTGGTATCGCTAAAGATGAGTTTGAAGTTTTTGGTTCCATACGTTCTATAAATTTGATATTACTAATTATGCAGATATTATAGCATATGAGATTTTAAGGGTGATATAATGACATAGATGGATATCTTTAACGCTCTAATTCTGGGACTCGTGCAAGGTATTACTGAGTTTTTACCGATTTCTTCAAGTGGACACTTAGTATTGGTGCGGGAGTTCTTGGTCGTTGATGAAATTAATCAGCTGGCGTTTGATGCTGTGCTTCATTTGGCTACTACCGCCGCCGTAATTATTTATTTTTGGCCTGATATCTGGAATCTCATACAGACAGCGGTGAGGAAACTCGGACGTTTACCAGTAAATGAAAAGGACTTGACCTTACTGTATGCGCTCGCGGCTGGCACGGCCCCAGCGGTGTTTTTTGGTTTGATTTTAGAATCGTTTATCTCTTCATATTTGTATTCGCTGCTGACAGTAGCCGTTATTTTGGCGTTGGCTTCTTGTTTTTTTATCTATGCCGAGTGGCGCTACTACCAAAAACCACCCCACGGTGTTTTAACCGTTAGGCGCGGTTTGATGGTAGGATTTTTTCAAGTTCTAGCTTTGCTGCCTGGCTTTTCACGCTCTGGCGCCACTTTGGCTGGAGGTATGCTTCTCGGTCTATCGAGGTATGAGGCGGCTAAGTTTTCTTTTTTGATGGCTATCCCTATCACTCTTGGTGTGGGATTGAAAAAGCTACTGGAGCTGATATTGCTTGAAGGAACTCTCTCCTGGGGACCAATTATTATTGGTACAACAGTGAGTTTTGTCATGGCTCTGATTGTTATCCACTTCTTCTTGGCTTTCATAAGGCGCTACACCTTGTGGCCATTTATCTGGTACGGCCTAGTGTTATCTTTTACGGTTACCTATATAGCTCTCTACGTTTAAACAGGTTCTAAATGTTAAAATAATAGTGAATGTGTCATTGAGGACTCTTCTTTGACTAGCCAATTGCTAGTGTCTAAGGGAATCTCGCGTTTTCTAGAACCGTCTTTAAACTTGACGTGGTTGTTTTTTAAGGCGTAATCAAAAATCTTCTTAGTGACTTTTACGTCTTGTTCACAATATTTTTTGATTTCATCAATTTTGCCCTCACGCCACCAGCGGACGGCCTGTAGTCCATTACTGCTTTTTTTGGCTCCAATGGTCGCTTCAGCCACACTATCTAGACGAAGCCGACGACCAAGAGATTTTCGAATTTCGTCAAGTAAATCAATACTTTTGATTGTGGTTAGGTCGCCAGGGTAATATTTATTTAAAAGGGGAATATCAAAGTGGTTGCTGTTATACCCAACAAGAGCATCAGCTTGTTCAAGAAGCGGCCAAATCTGCTGTAGTTCGTCGATGGTGACAGTAGTGTATTTTTCAGTTTGGCTATCATAAAAAGTGCCAACTGAAATATCTAAAGCTGTCGAATCATTGCTACCGACATCCTGAAAAGTATTCTGAGTTTCCAGATCAAAAACAATGTAACGCATTTTACTTACTGCTGAGTATTAAGGTTAAGAGCTCTTCAAGACTTCCAGCATCCTCACTGTTTAGTAGTAAATTCTTCAGCGTGAATTTTTCTTGGGATATTTCATTTGGACCGATGACGATGATATAAGTAACTCCTTGTTGTGCGGCGTCGGCAATTTTTTTGCCTAATTTCTTGGTGCCGATGGCGGTGGCGACTGAAAGACCACGAGCTCGTATTTGCTGAGCTAGTTTTTGCGCCTCAAGATTATGCTCAGTTTCGGTAGGGATAATCTGTATTTTTGCGGCTGTCATTTTCACTGTATCGGGTAGTAGGTCATGACTAATTAGAAAGTCTCTCATGGTCACATCACCCATACCAAAACCAATACCAGAGATTGGTTCATCGCTAAACATTCGCGTTAAATTATCATAACGGCCGCCTCCGAGCATGGAGCGGTTATTTTCTTCATGTCGATCAACTAATTCAAAAATGGTCCCGGTGTAATAGTTAAAACCGCGAGCGATTGAGCGGTCGACTCTGACATTAGTGATACCTAAAGCGGCAAGACCTTTAGTTACTTGGTTTTCGTCAGTGGTGTTTTCGATTAGTTCAATGACCGCATTAACCAAGTTTGCGTCACCTAAGAGTTCGAGCAAGGCTTCAGTGTATTGCTCCGCTGAGATTTTATTCTTGCGGTCGTTGAGCCGAGTGAGTTGATTTATTTTCTCATCGTCAGTAATACCAATTTGCTTATATAGCTCAGTCATCTCGCGACGGTTGTTGATTAAGATTTCAAACATGTCAGGCGTGGCACCAAAATCAAGCAAGAGTTGGTGAGCCAGAGCAATTACTTCGACGTCGGTTGTATAGTCATCAGCTCCAAAAATATCGCAATTTAGTTGCCAGTGTTCACGCAACCGTCCTCGTTGTGGTCGTTCATAACGAAAGAGATTAGGAATAGAATACCAACGTAAAGGAAACTGGAGTTCGCGTCTCTTGCCAGCCACCATGCGCGCAACCGTTGGTGTCATCTCTGGGCGCAAGGTCACTTCACGATCGCCCCGATCAATAAACGTGTAAGTTTGTTCATTAACCATTTCGGCATTTTCCGCCCCCTTGGCTTTGTAGAGTTCAGCCGGCTCTAATACGGAAGCGTCATACTGTTCATAGCCAAAAGACCTAGCTGTTTTAGACCAGGTTTCAAAAATATAATTTTGCACGGCCATATCAGCGGGATAAAAATCGCGCACACCTTTATAGGAATCTGTACTAAGTTTACTTTTGTTCATAAAATGATTGTATTTTAGGTTTAAACTGAATGCAAGTTATGGTATTAACTGGCCTTGTAGTGAAACTAAGCGGGTGTCAGTCGCACGTTGAATAGTGGCTTGTATCTCTCTCGGGTCGGGCAAGCCAGTAGACATAAAGTTATTTTCAAGGGCACTGGCTGTTTGGGCTCTTAGAGTACCAAAGTTGAGGAAAGTTGGGATGATGCCGTTTATTGATACTTTTATATCTTGTAAACGTTCCAAGCGAAAGCTACTTACTTTACGATTAAAAAAATTAACTTGATCTATAGTAATTACTCGTCTATCGGTAATCACCCATAAGTCTAGATAATAATGGGTCCAAATCATAAAACCAAGCATGAGTGACAAAAGTGACCAGCTTGCTAGTCCATAAATAAATAGAGGCGGACTAATGGCTGGAGACAGTGCTGATAGCGCTGGAATAAAACTAGCGGTGAGAAGCAGAAAAAAAGGCACTAACCCCAAGAGTAGAACGTTAAACAATTGAATTCCAATCACAAACCAATGTTTACGGATAGTTTTTAAAATAATTTCATCTTTTTCTAGTTCGATTTTTTCAAACAACATATAATGGTTTTATTAAAACAGCCACGCACTAAAGCCCATAATGCTGATTAGCGGCAGGGTCGCACTAAGGTAGAGGAGAGCTGTTGTTTTACTTACGGCACTATTGGTGCTGTATTGCTGCCAGTGAAAGTAGAGAATGGCTGTAAAAATAAGGTAGACAATAGCCATCAGATAAAATCCTAAAATAGAGAGTGTTTCCCAAGGAAGGGCGTTAGTCAGTGAGTTTAGTGGATTAGGCATGGCCTTTATTGTAACATCAACTGACTAAAACGAGACCTGCCAAATTGATCTCGGTGGGAAAGTGGGGTGAAGCCATTTTTGGTTGACAAGGCCACTATTGCTTCCACTTGTTCGGGTTCGTGCTCCAACCAAAGTTGTCCATTTTCAGTCAAATATCTGGGTGCTTGCTCAATAATAGCGCTAATTAAATCTAGACCAGCTTTTCCGCCATAGAGGGCTAGCGCTGGTTCGAAATTAGTGACTGACTCTTCAGTTCGGCCAAGTTCTTTGTCTATATATGGTGGGTTAGACAAAATAAAATCATATTTTAAATCAGGGATAGTTTGAGCTAGATTTAGCAGGTCACCAGTCATAATATGCACCCGTTCACGACCGATGTCGTTTTGCTCACAGTTTTTCATTATGGTAGACAGATGTGATGATTCTAGTTCAATAAAATCGATTGTTGTTTGGTTTAGGTTTTTGGCGACAGCTACACCAACGCATCCACTGCCCGCACAAAGGTCCAGTATTTTAATTAACTGAGTATTTATCTTAATTTTTTCCTCGATGGCTTTAATAGCTTGTTCCACCCAGTATTCAGTTTCCGAGCGGGGAATCAAAGGGTAAGAGTCTAGGTAGATGGTGGTGTTTAAAAAAGGTATGTTACCAATGATATAGGCTAAAGGCTCACCACTTTCTAGGTGCTTAACATCAGCTTGAAATTCAGTAGTATCAATACCGGCATATTTTTCTTTCTTCAACCAAGCAACATCCTCAATAAAAGTCATCTAAAGAGCATAAGGCCAGCGAGATATTTGTCAATCAAGTAAACCTTACTCTCACAGAAAAAAAGTTACAATAAACCCACCACCTCCCCTTGGGTACAACCAAAAATTACCCCTTTAACAATGGTGGTACTGGAGAACAATAAGGAGAAAAACTAATTACTTCACTGAAACATGGGTGGCTGAAGTTGGAGGAGCTGATGAAGGAGGGGGAGGTGATATAGGAATAAAAATCATATCATACATGATATGTAGGCTAGCAGTTGTTGACGTGAGGTTTTTCTGAAGATTCTCTACGTATCATACGTGATACGTAGATCTTAGTTAGCATAAAGGGCTATTGCGTACAACGGCTGTTTTATTGATGATATGTAAACTTGAAGTTGGAGAGGAATGGAGGTGGTTGTTAGACAGTGCCGATGTTGTGAACTAAAACCCGGTAGCCTTAGGCTGCGGTCTTTTAGGTTATGGAATTAGTTAGCTTATTGTCTCAGTTGCTAACAGTTTGCTCCCATGGTCACCGAATACTTTGTTACAATTACAAATAATAACTATGAAAAAAAATACAAAACTTTATGAGACAGTAGCGACCTTGATGGCTTCAGGAAAGGGAATTTTAGCTGCGGATGAAAGTGATGCGACAGCTGGCAAGCGGTTGGCGATGGTTCATTTACCAAATGAACCTGAAAATCGTCAAGACTTTCGCGAAATTTTGTTCGGTGCTCCAGATATCGAAGAGTATTTGTCGGGTGTGATCATGTACGATTCGTCTATTAGAAATTCTTGTGATGACGGTACACCTTTCCCAGATCTTCTTATTTCTAAAGGTATTGTTCCCGGTATTAAGGTGGACTTAGGAACTGTTGATATCCAAGGGTTTAAAGGGGAAGTGGTTAGTCAGGGTCTCGATCAGTTAGCTGAAAGATTCGCTGAATATTATGACCTCGGAGCGCGGTTTGCCAAATGGCGTGCGGTAATTACTATTGATGAGGATGAACTCCCGACTGACGCAGCAATCACAATGAACTGTATCATGCTCGCGCGCTACGCCCAGATTGCTCAGGCTGCGGGGATTGTGCCAATGGTAGAACCCGAAGTTATTTATGCAGGGGATCACACTTTAGCTAAAGCGGAAATGGTTACAACCCGTACCCTCCAAATTCTTTTCCATACCCTCCAGACATACAAGGTAGACTTAGGAGGCTTAATCTTAAAATCATCTATGGTCTTGGCAGGAGATATGAATTCTGAGGTATCAACTCCTGAGCAGGTAGCAAATTCAACGCTACGAACTTTTCATCTTTCTGTGCCACATGAAGTTGGAGGTGTCGTTTTCCTTTCAGGAGGACAAACTCCAAAACGAGCTACTCAAAACTTAAATGCGATTGCTAGTCTAGGCGAACAACCATGGTCGTTGACTTTCTCATTTTCACGCGCAATTGAAGAGCCGGTACTCTTAGCTTGGCAAGGGAGGTCGGAGAAAGTTGAAGAAGCGCAAAAAGTGCTACTCCACGTCTGTCAGATGAATAGTCTAGCGACTCAGGGTAACTACGACGATGCGGTCGATACGATTCTAAAATAAAATGAATGTACAGAAATAACAAAGAACCGCGCCTCATGAGGCGCGGTTCTTTGTTATTTCTTTTGCTTGTAGACAGTGTGTGTCTTAGAGATCGGGTTGAACTTTTTGGTTTCGTACTTTTTACTTGGGTCTTTTTTCACCTTATTATTAAAACGAGTGTAGTAAGTATGGCCTTTCCCGACGCCTTTCTTATCGCCGACGGAGACCAATTTGACTAGTAAATCTTGTGACATAGTGGCTCTGATTCTAACAAATAAAGCGTTTTTAGTCAATTTTTGGTAACTCGTTGCCAAAAATTTATAAATAGACCGTCAGATTGACACATATCAGACATGATACGACGTACATATCATGTATGATATGTAGACTTTTCTCCAAAAAATACCCTTCAAATCATACACCTAAACGCCACCTCTGGGCATAACACACCGGTGTCTGCTCCAGGCCTAGTCTACTTAAGACACTCCCATCAGAGCTACATACAAACGCAGGCGAGTTAGTCTTACAAAAAACCAGAGGACTGACATAGAGAAAATTCTCTATGTCAGTCCTCTGGAAAATAATCAAAGCTGGAATATTAATAATCGGGTTTCTATTTTAATAGTTTACGTTTGTATAACTTAATGAGAAGAGAAATGGTCGTGCTATTATGAAAATGAGCTACATTTTAAGGCGCTTTGTAGTGTACTTGTAGATCAAAAATTCCCATGAAAGTACTCACATTTGGCTGGGATTTTCCACCTTCACGAAACGGCGGTTTAGGCGTGGCGTGTTTTG
>Ga0163147_10009220_pt1 | contig 10728 bp, 12 predicted proteins | sample OliLakLV19MP6G1_FD_148597 | JGI IMG/M metagenome (GOLD analysis project Ga0163147, IMG submission 148597) | Freshwater microbial mat bacterial communities from Lake Vanda, McMurdo Dry Valleys, Antarctica- Oligotrophic Lake LV.19.MP6.G1 | ecosystem: Environmental > Aquatic > Freshwater > Lake >... | reverse complement strand
TCACAGAAGCCTGAGTACCCGCTGATGTGACGGCGGGATGCGACTCAGGGGCAGCGAGCGCGTACCCGCTTGTTGGCACTGCTGTAGGTGTCGAAGCGGGAGGGAGTTCACGGACGCCCTGAACCTCCGGAACGCCTTTCAACTCCGGCAGGGACAAGACGGCCGCTAACGATGCGATCGTCTCCGTGCCGACGGATGGAGTGTCGACGGATGGAGTGTCGACGGATGGAGTGTCGACGGATGGAGTGTCGACGGATGGAGTGTCGATGACTGTCACGGCCACGTCCGGAGCTGTTTCCGGTACGGCGATTGCGGCCGGCTGCGTCAACTCAGCAACAATCGGATCGCTGCTGACCCCGACAGAATCACCAGAGGGCTGCGTCGGTTCGGGAACATCCCGGAGTCGGACGGTGACTGAGATTGTCCGCTCGGCCGACATCAGCTGATCCAGGTTGCCGGACGAAGCGCCTTCCTCCAGCAATGATGCTTTGAAATCATCCAGAAACGCATCGTCCGTGTGAGACCCGGCGTCGGCTGTGATTGTCAGTAAAAGCACCGGCCGACGTTCAAAGTCCAGCGCGTGAGGATTCCGAACGATGAGCGTTCCGGAGTCACGGTCGACGGCAAATGCCTTTTTCCCGCTGCCAGCAGTGACTCGGTAGTCCCGCATTTGCGGATACGCATCGGCGAGAATCCCGATGACTGTCCCTGCCGGAGAAAGTTCGTCGACGGTGTACTCGACACGGATCGGTGATCCGGCCTGCTCAACTTCCTGAGCTGCAGCACTGACGGTCAGGCACCACAGCCACGCCAGAAAGAGCCGATGTTGTCTTCGCTTGCTTCCGCCTGATTCACACCACCGCAAGATTTGCAGATTCGTCATGACTCGTCACACCTGCTGTCGACCAGGGCTGGACAGATCGGGTGCCGGCGGAATCGCTGCCGTTCATCGCAGCGCAGCGCCGAGACCTTCAGATTTTCAATCATTCAGAAGACTAGCCCGCCCGGCGGGGCCAGGTTGCACAGTCGCCACGGCTTCGTTGCCGCGGGGAACACAATCCCTTCCCGCGACGACTGTGCCGGTTGAATTGGATCTGACGTGTGCAACGGCTGGCCAGAGAGTGCGGTCCGGAAAGCTGCCCATGCGGGTTATCCTGAATCTGTGGTTCACGGGCATTCCGCGCAGCCCGTCCAGTCTGTTTTTCCGAAACAATGCCTGCCCGCGATGTCATCGCCAAATCGAGCCGAACTCCGGCGACTTGCCTCGATTCGGCTGCGCGATCCGTACGCCGCTTGTTGCTCAAGGCAAAATATTCCGAAAAAAGAGCGAGACGTCAGCCTTCGAGACCCGCGCCCCGCGGTCACGAATGACTCACAGGGATCAACACGGATGTTCAGATCGCCGAACTCGATTCACCGCACGTTCGTCTTTGCCTGTTTGGCAGCAGCCATGGTCTTTGCGGTCAGCGGCTGCCGGCAGACACGGCAGCGAACTGCGTACAGTCATCGCTATCTGCCATCAGTTATTGCGGGATCCTTCCCGACGAACTCGGCGACAACGTCGCCTTCGCGCGAGACACAGACAGACAATTCTTCCGAGAGTTACGATGCCGACCGGACTCCGCTCAGTGATCCGGATGAAACGACGACATCGGTCCCGCCGGATCCGGAATTTACGTCGGAGGACGTGGTTGCGATGTTTCGTCAGGCCGGTGGAAAACTCCGACCGGATGCCGACGGTACGATTGTCGAAATTGACTTGTCCTTCAGCAGCATCACAGATGACCAGATCGCCGCGATCAGCGCGTTCCCGGATCTCCGCGAGCTGGATCTGACCGGCACGGACCTGCACGATGCTGCGATGCCTTCGTTGATTGGTCTCAGCAGGCTGCAGTCGCTGAAACTGAAGGGCACAAAGATCACGAGCGAGGGGCTGAGCACTCTGTCGCAGATGACGACACTCATTCTGCTCGACGCCTCGAGCACGAATGTGTCGGACGACGGACTGGCCAGCGCCGGCGCATGGACAAAACTCCGATATCTGTCGCTGAACGGCACGGGAGTCACTGATGCCGGAATCATGCAGCTGCAGGCACTGAAGTCGCTCAAGGGGCTCAGTCTGATCAATACCGCGGTGACCGAAGAAGGAGTCCGCAGTCTGAAAAGTGTGTTGCCGGATTGTCTGATTGTCGCTCAGACCGACCCCGAGGTCAGTCGTGCCGACGGACTGGAGTCACTGCCGCGACTTCCGTTGACGAGCCCGATGAGTTCACTATCTGCCGGTATGGGTTCTGCCGTTCAGCTCGAACAGGTAATTGAACTCGCCGGTTTGCAGCCGCAATTGGCGGTCGATTTGTCGTCGATCTACTCATCGCGCGGGCAGTGGGAAGAGGCCGGGCGGATTCTGGAAACGGCCGCTGTGGAGGATCACGATGATCCGGCCATCCAGTTCTGCCTCGGCGAGGCCCTCGCGAGAACCGGCCGCACAGCAGCGGCGTATGAACACTTTGAACAGTCTGTCGGGGAAGCCGCAGCGAGTTACAACGTCGGGCTGATCGTTTACGAGAACATGCTGGAAGAGTGTGAAGACTATTTCACGGCAGCCCTTGATTCCGATCCGTCGCTGCAGGTCGCTCATGCAAAACTATCTGACATCCAGAGAGAACTTTGGGAATTGCGCCAGCGACCGAACCCAGCTGGTATTGCCGAAGCCGGCCATACCACTTTGGAAGTCGTGCCCGCTCTTCCGATCCGGCAGGCGACTCAGACGAAGACTCGATCGGTACGATGACGGCTCCGCTGCTCGACGGCCGTGTCATTAAAGCGGAGTCCCGGCGCGCCGCGACCCGGCACCTGTTTGGCGGCGGAAACTACCAAGCCGCTGCTTCGAGGAACTCGCGCGGAGCAAGAGCGACGGATTCGTGCTACATGCCATTCAGCAGCAGCCGGTTTGGGATCCGCATTCGGAATCGACGATCTCCAGTCCGCAACGATCCTGCGCAAGACAGTTCGTGGGTTTGACTGACACTTTCAGCAGGATTGCAGACGATGTGGCTTCAACGGCGACCACAGGAAACTGCGAAACGAGAGTTCCTTCGTACTCCACGTCCACCGGCAGGTTTTCGGACCGCAGCACGGATTCGGCCATGCTCAGAATGCGGGTCCGTCGACCGCACGTGAGACGGTGATCAACGTCTCCGGCAACCCACACTTGCAGCACACAGGCGGAGACCGAACGGGTCGTCCCCCCGCAGTCGATGAAGTCCTTTTGAACGCGACCGACCTCCGCGACATGAAAATGGGGCGGGACGAACGAACCGTCCGGCAGCATGAGCTGCAGATTCAAATCTGGAGACGCTGAAAGTATGCTCCGAAATTCATCAAGTTGCACATCCGCTTCCCCTAAACGACACCACCCATCGGGCCTCTTTCACTTGCGGAGAGCCAGATTCTGACCCTGGGTTTCCGGTCCAGGGAGCCAACAATTCCGATAGCCTTGTCCAGCAGATCAGAAATCTGTTGTAACAACAAGGCTGCACCTCGGGATCCCGTGGTTCGGTTGACGTCGGATATGTTCAACGAGTGCATGGCCGACCCGTTGAGCCTTGCGGAAACGTTGGGGATTTGTTGACCTTCCTGGATCGCACAAAACTGACACATTACCGATCGTGCTGCCAATAGATGGCTGGCCCCAGTATTTCCCCCGTCGGCATGTTGAGTTGCCGACGCTGGCCGTAGGCCGGATGAGGGACTCCGCGCTGTCCCTTCTCCCCCGCGCCGGAGGAGAAGGTGGCCGAAGGCCGGATGAGGGGGCCTTGTCGTCGGAGGAGTTCGCGACGTCTGCCAGAGCATCGCTCGCCCCAACAACGTCCAGCGTCTCCTGCTCCCGGCAATGATCCACCCGAGCCTTCACGGACGTATGCAGCGAATCCTCCGGAGTCTTCGCCATTCCAGCAGCCAGCGGATTCAGATCCACATACGCCAGAGTCGTCAACAACGCCTCTTCATCCAGAATCGCAATACTCTTAAAGCGACTCTCGAAAAACGTGCCCTTGCACTTGTCTTCCCGGTTCGCCATCCGAGACAGCGGCTCCTTCAGACACTTCATGAACCAGCCCAGCGAGTTCAATCGCCGGCGAGTCTCCTCAACCCATTTCACATTCTTCAATTGAAACTCAACCCACACATCGGTGACTTCCAAAGGCTCACGATCCTTTGCCCGAGGCGGAAACAATCGCCCCCAGCGACGAACGACTTCCTCATCCGTCCAGCCATTCACCACAGAGTCATTGAGCAGCAGGACGACATGCAAATGGTTGTCGAGCACAGCAAAACCAGCCACGTCGACAGCGAAAATCCCGGCCAGTTCCTGCAGCGGTCATCGCTACCGCCTTCGCAGACTCGTTCCTCGCTATCGCTCGGCGGCGCTCAGTTGATTCCACTGCTTTCGATGTTCACAACCGTCGCCACACAAAAACGCCCGCCGCACACACCGTGAAATGCAGTGGTAGTACGGCGTCACCGTCGAATCCACCAAATACCGCCGTGCCATCGTCATCGAAGAATCCCCACAACTTTCCCCGGAAACGCCGACAAATACGACTTGTAGCCGAGCCAAAGGCCAATTACAATGCCTGTCCTTGTTGTTCTTTTGTTTCCTGTCAAGAACCAGGCGACTTGCCATGCCAAATTTCCCTTGATATCAAGCTTCATCCGGACGATCCTGACTGAATACAGGCCGCTGACCGGCACCAATGAAAGTTCGCTGGCAAGCTGGGAGTTGTTCTGAAATGGGATCTATTCGATCTATGTTAAGGACGGTGGAAAAATATCGGACTCTCCGCTGGATTCTGATTCTTGTCGCGTGCTTGCTTTTTGTTCTGGCCATTGGCGAACTCTGGACGGGCGTGGTTCTTATTAATCAAGATTACCTTCATCTTATTCCCACGAATTCCACGGTCACAGTAGCTGGTGGAAATTACAGAGCAATCATTCATTCACTCATCACCGCAAGTGAGGCTACCATAATCGGCTGTTGTCTATTTTGGATCGGCTTGGCCCATGTCCGACAGCCACCTTCATTGATCCCCCCGGATCCGACCGCCAGCGGCACTGGCACACTTGAAAATCCATATGCTCCGCCGGTCTGGTGACAGAACACCGCTCTGCTTGTCGGTCCGCGTTCTCCGAACTGCCGAACGGCCAGCGAACAAAGCCATGCAGCGGAATGGCGGTGGGTCGCGTGTTGACATTGAGATTCTTCTCCCGTCATCCGCTGATGGCGGTCGTTCGTCTTTAAAGCCGACATCAACACCACGTTGCCGATTTTATTGCGTTTCATTTCGAACCGGCGTACACTCATCTCAAAGGAGACCGTGAATGACGCTCGAAACGATGATCGAAAACTTATCTTTTCAGGAAAAGATGACTGCGCTGGAACTGATTTGGCGTGATTTATCTGCAGAGCCGGTTTTGTTTCCTTCACCAGTCTGGCACGAAACTGTAATTGCTGATCGTCTTGCGACTCCTCCTTCCGGGCAGTCTTTGCCGCTGAACGAGGCCAGGCAGGCTGTTCGAGAGGCGCTCAATGCGCGTAGAACTCCGAACTGAAGCGATTTCCGATTTGATCGAGGCTGCATGGTTCTACGAACGGCAGCGTAGTGGGCTTGGCGACCAATTCTCGGACGCAATGTTTGCGCATCTGGCTTACCTTGAAACGGTCGCTGGTGGTCATGAGGTAGTGTTCGGGCTACATCGCATGCTGGCAAAGAGATTTCCATACGCTTTGTACTACAAGGTCAATGGTGAACTGGTTGATGTCGTGGCGATTCTTGACTGTCGCCGTAATCCCGGTGGCATTTCCAGAACGCTTGCCAACAGAACAGCGCCGGACGAACGAAGCGATCCACCCGAGAACTCAGCCGTCCTGTATTGATTCACACCACGTCGTCTGTTCGTTCCGGGTGACCGCTGCCGTTCGCCTGAAGAATTTTGGGAACCGCGAATGCCGGTTGTTCGTCTGCTTTTGAGACATTCAAACTGAAACACTACGGAGGAATCGCGATGAAACGAATGATCACTATCCTGGCCATGCTCGCCGTCTCACTGGCTTACCCTCTATATGCGGACTACACCGTGGAAAACAGAGGGGCCTGGCCAGAGAACTGGCCCAAAGAATTGGAGCCTCTACGCAAACAGTCTCGAACCCTCGAAGGACCCAAGGCTCCGTACCTGTCTTACGCCATCCCATTTGAGAAGCGAGAACAGTTCGAGGCCGTCTGGCCACATCTGTTGAGCGTCAAGAGCCCAGGGGCACCCATTTTGCTCAGACGTGGACCGAGCTTTTTGCTGGGCAATGCAATGGGTCCACAGCGGGCGTTTGCGTCCAAACACCGCCCAAAGGCGAAACCGCGATTGCAGATGCAAAGAATGTCGATGGACGGTGGGAGAAGACAATTTACATAGTGTTGATTGTGGATGGCGAGATCGTTGACCTAAATCGCATTCCGCTGCCGAAAGACACCCCAATCATCGATGAGCGGTTTACGGACGGCATAACCTGTACCTGACACGGGACCGCTCGTGGTGCGAGTGACGAAGTCGCTCGACGACGCGAGGCACCACGCGGGTCTAATCGCGAATGCGGTGGGCTGTCCGTCCGAGGAACGCGTCGCGTGACGCTTCATCGCTGTTTCAGTGTGAGCAGCGTGTCGTGTTCCGGCAGTGCTTTGTAAAACGGGTCCAGTGGATAGCAACCGGAAACAAGGCCGTTGCGAGGCGCGGTGGTACAGTCGCTGAATGTGCGGCAGATCTTTTTCCGGATCAGGACGCGACCGGCTGTCACATCCGCTGGCATTTCAGGATAGGACAGTACCATGCGTCCGAGTCCGATCGAATCGACCATCCCGGAACGGACAACGGCCTGTCCGACATTCGGCAGCCATTCCTGCAGATACGAATAGCCGGTGCCGACGACGATCAATCCGGGAACTCGCCGCTTCAGTTCGGCTGTCGCAGAAATCTGACGATGGACACCGACCAGGGGATCTTCCGGCGGCTGATATCCGTCACTCGGAGGAAACATCGCCGGCCGCTGAATGTGAGGATTGTAGTACGGACTTCCGCAAGTTGAGCACACCAGATCAATGGCGAGCGACTGCAGCAGCTCAAGGAACTTCTGAGGTTCCTCAAGATCAATCCCCTGGCCGGTGCCATCGCCGCCGAAAGCATGACGGTAGGTCGCCTGAGACGAAGGCACTCCGATCCGGTCTTCCGTTGGTCCCGGCTGAAACGGCACAAAGTCAAAGATGCTGACGCGCACACCAATTTCCAGCCCCGGCACCTCGGCACGGATGCCGGCAACAACGTCGCGGAGAAACCTGGTACGGTTCTCAAAACAGCCACCGAACTGTCCGGGCCGGTCGAAACCGGACAGCAATTCATGTCCGAGATAACCGTGGCAGTGTTTAATGTCGACCCAGCGGTATCCCGCCGTCGCTGATCTCCCGGCGGCTGCGATGAAATCATCGATCAGGCGTTTGAGATCATCGTCGCTCAAGATCGCTCGATCATCCGTGATGCCGAACTTTGCATCGAGCACCGGATGGCGATAGGCGATCATCGGCTCAAGGCGACGCTTGTCGGACGGGCGGGCGAATCGACCGGAATGAGTCAACTGCAAGCCGACCACGAGATCGTCCGTCGATCCGATGAACTCCCGGTGTGAAGCTTCAAGGATCTCACGAAGTTCACTCAGCTGGCTGACGGTTTGGTCGTTGATCAGCAGCTGATTCGGATTGGCTCGGCCATCCTGCCGGACCGCGACGGCTTCGCCGCCCCAGATCAGCTTGGCCCCGCTGAGCCCGAAGTTGCGCCAGCGGCGTCTGGTCAGGTCCGACGGTCGACCGTCGGACGTCCCGTCCCAGCCTTCCATCGGCAGAATGCACCACCGATTGCCGATCGGGCCGCAGACAGAGTTCATTGGCTGTGACAGGATACTGGTCGTCCCGGCTTCGACGTGCTCGTCAACCGGAAGATCGATTTCCAGCTCACGCAGGCGAGCCTGGAACTGTTCGAGCGTTTTCAGGCTGGAAACTCGCGGCCAGGCCATTGATGAATACTCCGGTCTGCGACCTGCAACACACGCACGACGCGCCAGCGAGTGATTCGTGAATTGGCCAGTCGCCGGCGCGTCGCGTTGTCAGCAGAAGAATCGGCAACTGGCTGGCGCATCGTGCTTGTCAGCAGAACGCCATCCTGGGTCAGGTCAGCAACCAGTCGACCAGCCGCCAGTCCATCCAGCGGCGGTCCGGATCGACGCCGCCGCGACCGATGAAGCCGAGGTGGCCACCGTGTCGAGTGACGCACAGAGTCACGTTCGACGGCACTCGCAGATTGCGAAAGACGTTGGAGCAGACGACCGGATCGTCTTCCGATGCAAGAATCGTCGTATGCACCCGAATGCCACCGATCACATCTTTCGCCGAGGCCTGACTGTAGTAGTGATCGGCGGAATCAAAGCCAGCGGCAGGAGCCGTGTACATTTCATCAAAATCGTACAGACGCCGCGGGGGGCGGCGGGCGGTTGCCAGCGGAAGATCATCTCGCCACTGCGGACTGTTGGCGATCTGATCAATCAGGCGGCGGGTAAAATACCAATCGTACCGCTGTCCCATAGTCGACGAATTCATCCTGGAAGCGCAGTGCTGCAGATCAATCGGAGGGCAGACCGCGACAGCTCGAAACAGGCTGAGCGGCAATTGCTCGGGATTCTGGCCAAGATACTTCAGGAGCAGATTACCACTGAGCGAAAACCCGGCGATGGAAATCGGCGAACCCGGACACAGGCGTTCCACCATCTGAACTGCGGACGCGAGGTCCGCGATACGGCCGGCATGGTACGGATTGCGGGCAAGGTGCGAGCCGGCTCCGCAGCCACGATGATCCATCCGAAACGTGCGCACTCCCTGAGACGTGAGCCGGGTCGTGAGTCGCACCATGTAACCGCTTTGGTGAGATCCGCAGAGTCCATGCAGCATCAACACCACATGGTCGCCTCGCTGCCACGATGGCGGACAATCATCGTGCATCACGACGAGATCCCCATCGTCAAGCCGCAGCCGCCGTTCGGTCGTTCCTGGCAGCTGCAACCGGCCTGGAAACAGAAATGCCCAAAGCGTCTGCAGATGAGCGCTCGGAAGCCATCGGGCCGGTGCAAACGCCGGAACTCCCGGTGGTGCGTCGAGTGGCAGCGCCAACGGCCCCGAGTCGCTGAGCTGACGGCGCATCTGTTCGAGCGAGGCATCGTGCCGCATCAATGATCCCTGCAAGCCGTGCGTTCGGTCCATCATGATCCCAGAGATCTGCTGTTCGCCCGGCACCTGTCTTCGTCAGGTCCGTGTTCCCGCCCGTCAACCGCGACGCACTTTGCTCCGCGACTCGCTGCGGTTTTCTAGACGTTTCCTCGCATTTCGCAAAGAGAACTCCCGTGAATTTGTCGCTGCAAAACAAATTGCGACTCGTTCCGCCGGGAAACTCACTGCCGTTTCGAACGAATCGCTTCCGGGACACGCATTCCGACATTGGGAATTACGCCCGGTTCCAGCCGGCTGGAACTGCCGCTGCATCTGTCATAGCCTGTGGATCGGCGGATGAATGTCTTCGGCTAGTGTTCCGTCACGTTTGGATTGATGGAAGGGAGGGCGATCCCGCATGAAATCCCTCATTCCACGACTGACCGAGCACTAGGGATCCGGCGCACTTACAGGGAACGCACTCATCAGACGTTGCGGAAAGCCATTTCATGTCATCCGGTGACGAATCAGACATTGAACAGCAGCTTCAGGATCTGCAGCAGCGGGCCGGGGACCTGATTCCCCGATGTCAGTTCGCGGCTTCCTCGCGGCTGTACGGGGAGCTGCGGCGGCGCGGCCGTGCGGAGCATCGAGCGCAGGCCTATGTCACCGGGACGTTCTTCCAGATGGATCAGGCTCAATACCTGCTCGATTTTCAGAAGATGCGCGAACGAGCAGTCGAACTCATCGCGCTGCTGGAGGATGAAGAACAAGTCCGGCAGATCCAGTCCGATTTTCCACGTGAGCAGTATGACTATCTTGTGTATTCGATGAGTTCCTGCGCGTACGAGAACCTCGCGGAAGCGACCGGCCAGCTGGAGGGGTACAATTCTGAAGGCATGCATGCCTGCATCGCCGACGGGCTTCAGATTTGTCGCCGCACCGGCAAGACCGGTTGCATCAGCTGTTTTCGGGAATATGCCTGTGACGTCTATCTGTCAGCCGATGACGCAGACATCGCCGGGCACCAGTGTCGTCTGGTGATGGAACAGGAAGGCTCATGGTCCGACCGGGGTGACCGGCGCTGGCTGGCGACGAGCAAGCTCGCATGGCTCGAAGCTCTGCACGGTCGCTTCGACGAAGCGCTCACACAGATGGATCGCGCGCTGTCGTTCACCGACGGTGATGCCGTGTCACTGAAGTTTGAATCACGGCTGCGGACACTGCTGGTCAGGGACTCAATTCGACTGGCTGCGGGGCTGGGGCCATTGATGAATGCTGATCCTGCTTACGACAGGATGCCGGCTGCCGATGAGTGCCCCGTCTTCGAACACGCGCAGGATCTGAATACGGCACTGTTTGCAGTTCAGAAACAAGACTGGAACGAGGCAACTCAACTGCTGACCAGATGGGATCAACGGCTGCAGAAATGCAG
>Ga0163147_10009218_pt1 | contig 10728 bp, 12 predicted proteins | sample OliLakLV19MP6G1_FD_148597 | JGI IMG/M metagenome (GOLD analysis project Ga0163147, IMG submission 148597) | Freshwater microbial mat bacterial communities from Lake Vanda, McMurdo Dry Valleys, Antarctica- Oligotrophic Lake LV.19.MP6.G1 | ecosystem: Environmental > Aquatic > Freshwater > Lake >... | reverse complement strand
GTCTTTGATTGTTAGCTAACGATTTTGCTAAAGGTGGCTGGAAATTTGATAGCAATTTCGGACAAGACTTTGCGGTCCAATTGGACATTCTTCTTGTGAAGTTCACCCATGGTGCGGCTGTAGTTTTTGCCGATCAGCTTGAGAGCGGCACCAATGCGGATCTGTTGAAGACCGCGATTGTCGCGCTTCTTCAATTTGCGACCGACATAAGCGTTAACACCAGCCTTGGTTCCGGCAACCTTGGCGAGGGTAATTTTGGATTTGCGTCCCCACATCATGCCCTTGGTACGGGCGAGGATGTTCTTTCGGCGTTTGATGCGGTGGGTTCCGCGTTTGACACGTGGCATAGTGGTTTGGTGGGGAGATGTAGGGGCGCAATTTATTGCGCCCGTTGGGTATTTATGAGGCGATCAAGGTCTTGATGGAGCGAGTGAAGCGCTTTGGGCTTTCTTGGTCACGGCGCTTTTTGCGGGTGATCTTGCCAGCGTCACGGCTATTGAAATGGTTTTGGCCGCCATGCATTTTCATGAGCTTACCAGTTTTGGTCACACGCACGCGTTTGGAGATGGTCTTGTGGGTTTTCATAATTATGATTTTCTTCCAATAATTGACGAGACATTACCTCCTTGGCGGGTGACCGCCTGTTCGGTGTAGAGTGTATAGGTCTTGCCTATTTCTTTAATGAAATCGTTGATGCGGATTTCAGCGAGTTCGCCATGGGCTTTTTCGCGACCGCGCAAAATGATTTCGATTTTGAGTTTATCACCGCCTTCTAAAAACTTGAGGGCTTGGTTTTTACGCACCTCTTCGTCATGTGCGCCCATTTTCACCGATAAGCGTATGCCTTTGACTTCCACCTGTTTAGCATGGGCCTTTTGGGCACGCTTTTCTTTTTCCTTTTGATACTTGAAGGCACCGTAGTCGAGCAATTTGCAGACTGGCGGGCTCTCTTTTGGAGAAACTTCGACCAAGTCCATTTCTTTTTCCTGAGCGAGGGCCAGAGCGTCACGAGTTTTCATGACACCGAGGAATTCGCCATTGTCGTCGATGAGACGAACTTCAGGAGCAAAAATGCGCTCATTCGAGCGATAATCGACAGAGTCGATTTTGACGGGTGGTCTACGGCGATAATGGATGCGCATGGGGTTTTTTGGTGGAGATGGGGGGAGTTGCACCCCCGTCCGAACGGTTCTCTCAAACCTTTCATTTACAAGCTTGTTCCGCTCAGAAATTTCGGACGAGACGGTTAAGCGGACGAGACGTCTGGTCCTACATATCAAGCCAAGTCAGCAGCTGATGGGATATGACCACCTTCGCTCAAGCCCGATAGATGACGTTCTGACCCAGGCGTCGGGCGCACATGGGGGAACGAGTCAGTCGCTTAAATTAAGCGAGGACTGGGGCGAAAGAAGGCGCAAAAGCCGAAGCGATTGCGTTCTTTGCCTTGGTAACAACGTTGGCAGTTGTCGATTTTGGATCTGTTTTACGGGCGCATCCAGCCCGGCTTGCAAGATGAGAAAGAGACTGATCGTCTAAACTCGGCATCCCCATTTACTCGACATCACGGCCACGAAGCTGTCTTCGGAGATCGCGATCGAGATCTCGGTTTTTGAGTTTTTCACGCTTGTCATGGGTCTTGCGACCGCGACATACGCCAAAAGACACTTTTATCCGATTGGCAGAAGGATACAAGGAAAAGGGGATCAATGTCAAGCCTTTTTCATGGGTTTTTCCTGCCAGGTAAGCCAATTCTTTGCGGGTGACGAGGACTTTTCGGCTGCGTCCAGGGTCATAACCTAGGAGATTATAGGCTTTTTCGTATTTTCTGATTTGGGCTCCGATGAGCCACAATTCGCCTCGGGAGAGGGTTAAATAGGCACCGTCCAGCTTGGCACCGCCATTTCGGATTGATTTTACCTCTTGGCCGGTCAATACTAAGCCTCCCTGGGCGGTTTCCAGGGTCTCATATTCAAAGCGGGCCTTTCGGTTTTCCGCAAAGAAGGTGGGAGCGGCCATTTTCATGCCCGCATGCTACCATATTGTGTAGAATGCCTCCTCCAGAACGTAGAATTGTCCTCGACACCACGAGTCTCCTAAAGGTTTTGGGAGTTTTGGCGGTATTGGGGTTTTTATATATCGTTCGGGATATTTTGGGTTTGGTGTTTGCGGCTTTGTTTTTAGCGACCTTGATTCGGCCGGCGGCAGTCTATTTTTCGGAGCGGAAGGTTCCGAAGGGGGTAACCGTGGTTGTGATCTATATCCTATTGATTGGATTTGCCCTTTTGAGTATTGGTTCGATTTTGCCGGTTTTGCGTCAGCAGGGGCTTCATCTTTTAAATACCGCGGGACAATCTTGGGGAGCTTTTTCAGATGGGGTAGCTGCGGTGAGAGAATTTACGACCCAGTACGGACTTTCGGATAATTTTCAGGCCGGCATCGAGTCTTTGCAGGCGCAGCTGACGGATTTGACCAAGGGATTGTTTACGACGGTGACCGATGTTTTAACGGGGTTGATAGCTTTGGCTGCGGTTTTAGTGATGGCTTTTTATATGGTGGTGCAGGAAAAAGACGCTCGTCAGGCTTTTCATGCATTCGTGCCTACGGAGTATCAAGAACTGATCGGGCATATTTTGCATCGTCTTCAAGAACAGATGGGGCGTTGGTTGCTTGGGCAATTGGCATTATGCGTGGTGATTGGGGTGATGTATTTTGTTGGTTTAAGTGTTTTGGGTTTTGAATCTTCTTTAGTTTTGGCTTTGTTCGCCGCCTTTACGGAATCGATTCCATATCTTGGACCGATTTTAGGCGCGATCCCGGTTTTGATTGTTGGAGCTTCTATTTCACCTCTGATTGGGATTTTAAGTTTGTTTTTAGTGATTGGAATTCAGCAATTAGAAGGACATGTGATTGTTCCGAAGGTGATGCAGAGAGCGGTGGGTTTAAATCCGCTTGCAAGTATTATCGCTTTATTAATTGGTGCGAAATTATTTGGGATTGTTGGTGCTTTGTTGGCGATTCCGGTGGCCACGGCTTTAGAGGTCGTGCTGTCAGAAGTATATCGAGCGAGAGTTAGTAAAGAAGTTGATGTATGAAATTAAGCTCACGTACAGCCCTCATTTTTGTTTGTTTCATTCTGATCTTGTTTGTATTGGTGTTTGGTTTGATGTGGTCACGTCGGATTCCGCCGACGCCGCCATTTGATGGAGCTTCAGCGCATGCGCAGTGGACTTCATATGTATCGAGTACGATTTTGATGTTGCCGGCGACGGCTTCAATTGTAGATATCCAGCGGGCTCGTGAGGGTTTGGTGGCCTTAACCATTCCAGGCTCTGATCGAGAGGTGCATTTTTCGCTTGTGATGGCTTTATTGGCTTGGGAGCGGGGAGAGACGGATGCGCAATTGCAAGTAAGAACGATTAGTCAAAAAATTCAATAATATCCATATGGAAACAGTATCTGCATCTTCACCGGTTCCAAAGCCCGTTATTCGTCCAAAGCTTGGACGAAATGTAGCTATTTTCTTGGCAATCTTGTTTGGGATTGGTCTAGTTCTTTTATCGCTTATTGCTTTTTTTGTGGCGAAGACGGGGTTTGTGGAGGTTCCGGTTTTTTCTTATTTTTATCATGGACCGCAGCTGACTCGTCAGGTGGATACGGTATCGATTAGCGCGGAGAAGTTTAATACGGTTTTAGCTCAGCGTTTTATTGCGGCACAGATGGCAGCTGGTGCCTCTGATTTGCAGGTTCGGATTACGGAGCAAGAGTTGACATCTGTTTTGAATGATCAGCTTCGGAAGGCTTTAGCGGATCCGACGGCGAAAATTAAGAAGACTCAAGTTGTGGTTCGATCAAAAGATATCGAGTTGTATGCACATCTCCGTCAAAGCAATGCTCGGATTGAGGTTTTGGTTCGTTTCGTTCCACGGATCGAGGGTGACACTTTATTGTTTGAACCAAAGCAGATGTGGGTTGGAGATATTCCGGTCGCTCCGTCATTGGCTTTGAAAATCGCTTCCGTTTTCTTTTCGCGTGACTTAGGTTCATGGCAAATTAACTTCGGACAGCTTCATATAAAAGATCTTCGTTTGCAGGAAGGGGCGATTGAAATTGTCGCCGCAAGTCAAGCGAGGTAGACTGCTTGAACATGGTTTTGCTTTTGCGTTTATTACCTTTATTGATCGGACTCACCGATGGCTTTTTGTTTTGGTGGCAGCGCCGAATGTCAGCGTCCTATCCTTGGTTTGTGGTATTGGAAATTTCACTATTGCCGATTGCGGCGATTTTGATTGCTTGGAAGCGTCATGCTTGGAAAGATTTGCTCGAAAAAATGGCGCCGCCCTTTTTATTTCATGTCGCTTTGGCTTTTGCTTTGGTTTTAGTTGAATCGACTTGGGCATTGTGGACGATTATTTTTTTAGCGGGTCTTTCGGCTTTTTTGGTTTTGGAATTGTTGTTTTTATTGTCGTATCAGCCAACGGCATATCCCGTAAATGCTTTATCGCGCTTGAATATTGCTTTTGTGCCTCTTATATTGTGGTATGCGGTTTCAACCTCGATTGGTTTACATACGTTTTTGCATACCCCCTCTTGGGTGCATGTGGTGATGTTGATGGCTTTGGGAGGAGTGCTTTTTCGGACGACTGGGCATCCGGGAGCATCTTTGGCCCAAAATCGTTCATGGATGTTGATTGGTGTTTTAGTCGGGGCGCAGGTAGGGTGGTTGGGTTTATTATTGCCTTTGTCGATGCCGATGCAGGGGATGATTGCGGCAATCATTATGACGGGCTTTTTGCGGGTTCGTCGATATTTGCACCCGCCTAAACCGTCCTTGCGTGTCGCCTGGTCTGAATTGGTCGCAACGTGTATTTTATTCGTCATGGCTTTATCAACGACCAAGTGGCTTTAACTTTTGTATGAAAAGAACGATTCTCATTTTGACTTTGTCCGCGGTGTGCGGATCTTTGGCTGGGGCAGCTGCTGGCTTTGCTACGGCTTCGTATGATTTAGGCGAGACGCCATCTGGTTTGGTTGTATCGCCAACGAGCACGCAGCCGCTTATGCCAACAAGCACGCAGCAGACTTTGCCGAGCTTGTCTTTGATTCCGATTGAGCAAAGATCAGCGCTTCCTTTATTGATACCAGATTTTGTGAAGCGTGGCTCAACCTCTTTGGTTTCGATGTATCGGAAGCCAGTGGGTGTGGCGGTCGAAGATCGTATTTTGGCGGCAGATCGATTTTTAGGAAATGGGGTTGCTTTGACGTCGGATGGTTGGATGGTGACGGCTGCGCAAAATCTGACCAATGTACGTCTGGCAGAGATGACGGTTTGGCGTGAGGGAGTTTCTGGAACCGTGCAACGTGGTTTTATTGATCGTTTATCACAAACGGCTTTTTTGAAAACGTCATTTACGGCTTTGCCCTCCGCGGCTTTTGCGCGTATTCAGGATTTGGTTCCAGGCGCCGCGATTTGGACGGAGGTGGATGCTGGAATGTATGAACCGCGTGCCGTCGTAAGTGTTCGTGGTCGAAATTCTGCGACAGAAAGTGTCTCGAGTGAATTTTCAGCACGACGTATCTTATTGAATGGAGATCGTTCGAAGGTGACATTTGGTTCACCGCTTTGGGATCCGAATGGTTCTTTGGTTGGTTTGGTGGTTGATGGCGAAGCGGGGGATCGGATGCGAGCAATTCCGGTGACGGCGATCGCGGCTTCATTCAATTCATTTCTTCAATACGGAGAAGTTCGTCATGCGGCCCTTGGTGTTCATGCGGTTGACTTAGCTATGACACGCATTGAAGGGGATCGAACGGGTCTACCACAAGCTGGTGCTTGGTTAAAGGATGAAAAGAAGACGGGAAAGTTGGCCGTTGTTCGTGATTCGGCGGCGGCGAAAGCAAAACTTCGAGCTGGAGACGTGATCGTCCGCGTCGATCGTGATATCCTAGAGGGGTCAGCCGATCTTGGAGAATTAATCTCTGAGTATAAACCAGAATCTTTAGTGACGCTGCGCATTATGCGCGGGGTTGAGGATCTCGATGTTCCCGTTTTGTTAGGAAGTGTGGTGACGTCGGAGGCGATAAAGTAATATGGCAAACCAAAATTATTTTCGATTGTTCATTTTTTCTTGGAGATCGGTTCTGGGCATGACCGTGCTTGGCGCGGTTTTGGCTTTAGGTTTTTCATTTTTGCAGCCACTGCGATATTCTAGCACCGAGCGTTTATTGATTACGCAGACGAATGCGGCTGGACTTGATCCATATACCGCTTTGAAATCAACCGAACGTATTGCGCAAAATTTATCTGAATTGATTTATACCACGAGTTTTTTTAATGCCGTGATGTCGCGCGCGCAAATTGATCCGGCTTATTTTCCGACGGATGAAGCGCAAAAAAGATCAAAATGGAGAAATACGATTGAGACCCAAGTTTCCGCCGGAACCGGGATTATGACGGTAGTGGCCTATCATACAGATCGGGCTCAGGTCGCGGATTTGGTTGTTAGAACCGCTCAAGAGTTGGTGAATATTACGCCGAATTATTTTGGATATGCGGTGCGTGTTCAAATCATTGATGATCCATTAACATCGCGTTTTTACACTAAGCCAGATTTCTTGAAGAATACGATGTTGGGAGCAATCGCTGGGTTTTTGTTAGGCACCGCCTGGGTGATGGGAAGGCAGAGATATGTGGGGTAGGTCATTTGTGGCGTGTATATAGGATAGCGGTGTTTGATCAAGAAACCTCTTTAAATAGAGGTTTTTTGCTAGGTTGGCGCAAAACCTATTGACAAAAGGTCAGATTTATGGTTAATTATGCCATTCCTTACACAATGTATTTCAGTACTTGTACAGTCATGCCTTGACAAAAGCTTCAATGTATGGTATTGTCCTCCGTTGCCTAGACAACCGCTTGCACATCGGACCCTCAAGTCGTTTCGGAAGTTTGGAAGAATTCCTCCTCTTCTAAGCAAACGAAACGACTCGAGAGCCTGAAGAAGGGCATCTCATCGTTCCTACAAACAACAAAGGAGTTCAACGACCAATGTACAAACACCGGACTTCCGGTGTCTCGAGCCCAACACGTGTTGCGGCTCGCAGTGCGGGTCGCGGAACCCTGTAAGTTAACGTTCTGATAAGGAGTGCCACCATGGTCAATTCTCGCGTGCTGGTTTGGGTCGTCACCTTCGTGGCGGCCATGCTGTTCACCTCGGCCGCGTTCGCCCAGGCAGTTGATGCCTGTGCGGTGCTGCAGGGGGAGCACAACCTCTGCATTGAGGCCGCGCCCCAGGCGTGCGATGGGCTGAAGGCCCGCCTCGCAGCCTGCGCCAGGGAGCGTGACGTAGCGGTCGCTGAGGTGGGCGCGTGTATGGCCGCCGGCCCTGTATGCGAGGCCGCTGTGGTCGCAATGCGGGCTGCGCGCGGCGTCGCCAAGACGCCTGGCAAGGCCACCCAATTGGTTTGCGACGCTCCGGCGGCGCTCACCAAGGGGGGGGCTCTGTGCATGTGTCCGTTGGCGGATCTCATTCCGGTGGCCGTTCATGGCCGTCCGGGGCACGTAGCCTGCGTTGCAGGCTCGGAGGTGCGCGACGCGGTCGAGCATCTCAGGGTGATGAGCAGGAGCGTGATGACGGCCGAGGAGGCTGGGAAGCTGAAGGCCTACCAGGACTGGATCACGACCTTCTACGTCAGCGATGGCCGGGGTGGGTTCTCCAGGCCGAATTACGCGGCCATGGCTGTGAACTACAGCGAGTTCAGGACGGCGTTCGAGCCCTGGCAGAAGGAGGTCGATCGGAGGCTCGGTGGTCTCGAGCAGTGTCTCGCGACCTGGACGCCTGCTGCTTGCAGCCAGTTCCCTGGAGTCGTCGGCGACCTCGGGGGGAGGGCCAGGCTCGATGCTTGTCTGCATGGGACGGGTTCTTGCGACGAGTTCGGTCTTCTCAAGGGGATCGAGAAGCTGAAGAAGAAGTCGGACGTCTATGTCCGCTTCGGTCCCACGGTGGGCATCGTCTCCGGTCCGGGTAGCACTCAGGTGCTCGGCGGAGTCAGCACCACGATCGTGGCGCCGATCAGCGATGGGGTCGCGTATTACGCGACTGGGGCCGTCGGTGCGGTGAACTCGTCCGACTTCGGAACTGCTGGCTTCGGCCGGGTTTCGACCGGGTTCGAGTTCAAGCCTGTGGATGCGTTCGTCCTCGGCGTCGGTGCATACGGCACCTTCATCGGACGGACGTCCTCCCTCTCCAACAAGAGGGGTGAGACCACGGTCGGGACTGGTCAGGGAGGCAACGCGATTGGTTTCGAGGTTTCGGGAGCGGTCGAGATCACTGAGTCAATCAGGATCAAGGCCACCCCTTCCCTTGGACGAGCCGCGGCTTGTCGAGAGAACGTCGTCGACTGCCGAGCGCCTGCTCGCGGTTGGGAAGGCGGCGCTCTGCTGGGACTCGAGTTCGTCTTCGGTAGGAAGAACTGAGCCAGTGCCCAAACTCCTGTTTACGGAACAGGAATGTACATTCAACTGAGGTGGCCGTAACCACCTCACTTCCGCCGACTTGTTGCACTAACAACATTTCGGCAGGATTCTTTAGTGAATATCTTAAGTTGATGTTCGCTGAAGCTATCTTCAAACGAGTAAAGGTAAGATCAAGTAAAAATTATTGTCAGTCTTATACCTGTTACAAATAGACGAGAAGCTTTCTCAGCAAATGTCGATGACATTTTGTGAGATAGCCGCTCGTCGGTGAATCGGTGGTCGCACATGTGTGTGACTGGCCGATGGGCGCACTCTACAATTTGGTTTGAACAAGAAGGATATCCCATGAACCTTTTCAGCAAGATCGTCTCCGTTTTTTCGTTCGCTCTCGTTTCTTTCTTCTCGGTCGCCTGCACGGGCCCCGAGGAGGAGCTCGAGGCGACGGAGGCAGCGGGCTCAGCCGGTTCGGCTGGGAGCGCTGTCGCGGATCCCTGCAGTCTTCTCGACTGTCAGGGTCGTGTCTGCTCGGTCGTCAACGGCAAGGCTCAGTGCTCTGCCCCGACGGATCCGTGCAGCCTGGCCGACTGCGGGGGCCAAGGCTGCTCGGTCAGCAACGGCAAGGCCGTGTGCGCGAGCGCGACTGGTGGCTCGGGTGGAAGCACCCCCGTCGACCCCTGCAATCTGGTCGACTGCGGGGGCCAAGGCTGCTCGGTCAGCAACGGCAAGGCCGTGTGCGCGAGCGCGACTGGCGGTAGCGGTGGCAGCGGCGGCACGGGTGGTGGCACCCCCGACGCATGCGCCGGTGTCAACTGCGGCGACGGTGCGCACTGCGAGACCAATGCGAGCGGACAGGGCGTCTGCGTCGACAATGGCGCAGAGGTTACCCTCGAGTTCAGCTGGGTCCCTCCGGCCCAGTACCCGAACTCGAGCGGGACGCTGATGGCGTTCCAATCCGTCAGCAAGGTGATGGTAAGGGTCCATGAGACCCCTGGGTATTCCGGACCCCAGTGCGACATGATGGCACTGAAGGGTGGTGTATATGTGTGCAGCAAGGCCTATCCGGCCGGGCTGCATCTCGACTGCTTCAACGTCCACATGGACGCGTCCTGGACCGATTCCGGCCAGGCATTCGCGTTCGATGCGGGCGACTGGCCGGGCGGTGGGTGCTTCAAGCAGTCGGCAAGCTGCACCTCGCCCCTCGGGACGGTCACCGTCAAGGCGAACGGGAAGCCTGTGAGCTTCTCTCAGAAGGACAACAATCAGGACAACTATCCGCAGACCAAATGCGGATACCTGGTCGTCAATCCCTGAGCGCTGGCGCTTGGCTCCTGAGCAGTTAGACGAACTGCTCAGTTCTTCAATGAGACCTCGTCCGTCTCACTTCCTAGAACCCCCTCGCTTCAAGCTTGGGGGTTCTTTTCTTTTGTGGTTTTTCTCTTGAGACGTGTTGACCAAATTGACTTTTCATGTTAGACCACACTATGCTTCCTTTGAAGGATGGCGAGTGAGAATCGTGTCAGAATACGATTCCAATCGCGGTCTTTTACACCCGTCGATGACGGGGAAAGGTTTGGTCATGAAGGTTCATGTGTACGCTCTGATATCTGGTTTGATGCTGCCGATTCTTTCGGCTTGTGTTGGTCCGGATGAGCTGCCTGTGGTGAGTGCTGTGTTTGGAGGTGCTGGCGGTTCAGCAGGGACAGGAGTCGCTGGGGCTTCTGCTGCTGGTATGGCTGGTATCGCTGGAGCCTCTTCGGCTCAGGCGGGATCTGCGGGCTCAAATGGTATGGCTGGTAGCGGGCCATTCGTAAATCCGAATTGCGCTCTTCTTGAGTGCAAGCCGGAAGAGACCTGCGTCACGATTACCTCAACTGGTAAGATCCAATGTGTGACCTTTGGTCCCGTTGGTGGAGCTGCTGGTTTTGGTGGAGTCGGTGGATCGTCTGGAGTTGGCGGTGCGGCTGGGCTTGGTGGATCGGGTGCGGTTGCTGGCTCAGCTGGAAATGCTGGTGCTGGCGGCATGGGCTCGGTTTGCGATTTGGTTCAGTGCCAGCCAAACGAGATCTGCGCGATCAATCATGAGACCGGCAAAGCGATGTGCTTTGATCTTGGTCAGGGGGGATCGGCTGGTGTCGCCGGACAGTCTGGTTCCGCTGGTTCGGGTGGAGCTATTGTCGGTGGAGCTTCGGGATCGGCTGGCGCAATGGGCGTGGGCGGGTCGGCGGGTTCTTCGGCGGGAGCTGCTGGAATGGTTGGGT
>Ga0163147_10009211_pt1 | contig 10735 bp, 7 predicted proteins | sample OliLakLV19MP6G1_FD_148597 | JGI IMG/M metagenome (GOLD analysis project Ga0163147, IMG submission 148597) | Freshwater microbial mat bacterial communities from Lake Vanda, McMurdo Dry Valleys, Antarctica- Oligotrophic Lake LV.19.MP6.G1 | ecosystem: Environmental > Aquatic > Freshwater > Lake >... | reverse complement strand
CAAGGTCATCGTGCGAACCTCTTTCTCCACGCTGTCGATCGAGGCGAACGACTACTCGTGCGTGCTCACCGACGCGGCGGGCAATTCGCTCGCGCAGAACACCGCGAGCATCCCCTCCTTCATCGCAACGTTGCCGGCCACGACGCGGCACATGATCGCGACGATCGGCATCCCGAACATGCGACCAGGGGATGTCTACATCACCAACAACCCTTGGATCGGCACCGGTCACCTCAACGACATCTCACTGGTGAAGCCGGTCTTCCTCGGCCCGAAGCTGGTCGCGTTTGCCGCGACCACTTCGCATGTGCCGGACATCGGCGGGCGCATCCGTTCGGCCGAGCCGCGCGAGATCTACGAGGAAGGCTTCCACATCCCGCCGATGCGCCTGCTCTCGGAAGGCAAGCCGGACGAAACCCTGCTGCTGCTCCTGCGCACCAACGTGCGCACGCCGGACCAGACGGTCGGCGACATCTTCGCGCAGGCGAGCGCGCTCGGGTTAATCGAACGCCGAGTGGTGGAACTCATGCACGACCACGGCCTCGCCGACCTCGACAGCCTCGGGGCGCAGCTCTTCGGCCTCGCGGAAAAAGCCATGCGCGCCGCGATCTCGGCACTGCCCGAAGGCACCTACACCAATGAATTCCTCACCGACGGGTTGGAGGAGCCTTTCAAGTTCCGTGTCGCGGTGACGATCCGCGGCGGCGAGATCCTCGCCGACTTCACCGGCACTTCGCCGCAGCAGCCGCGCGCGATCAACTGCGTGCTGGCGTACACCTACGCAATGACGGCTTATGCGATCAAGGCCGCGCTGCTGCCCGACCTGCCGAACAACGAAGGCATGTTCCGGCCGATCAGGGTCACCGCGCCCGAAGGCTGCATCCTCAATCCGCGCATGCCGGCCTCGACCGGCGGGCGCGCCGCGACCGGCCACTACGTCCCGCCGCTGGTCTTCGGCGCCCTGGCCGGCGTGATCCCCGAGCGCCTCATGGCCGCGCCCGGGTCGCCGCTGTGGATCCTCACCGTCGCCGGCGTGAAGGCCGACGGCAAGTCGTTCGCCAACGTGTTCTTCTACAACGGCGGCATGGGCGCCACCGCGCAGAAGGACGGCGAGCCGGCGCTTTCGTGGCCTTCGAACATCTCTTCCACGCCCTCCGAGATCGTCGAGCGCGACACGCCTTTCATCACGCGCTACAAGCGCCTGCGTCCGGGCTCGGGCGGCACGGGGACATTCCGCGGCGGCCTCGGCCAGGAGCTGCTGCTCGAGAACCGCCACCCGACGCCGTTGCCGGCTCTCTTCATTACCGAGCGGCTCAAGTTTCCCGCGCCCGGAATGCTTGGCGGCGGCGCCGGTGCGCTCGGCGAGGTGCTGCATAACGGCCAGCCCCTGGCCGATTCGCGCGTGCAGATCGTCCTCGCGCAAGGCGACACGCTGCTGCTTCGCACGCCTGGCGGGGGAGGCTATGGCGATCCGGCGCAGCGCGATCCGGCGGCGGCGGAGCGCGACCGAAAGCTCGGGTATACCGGCGGTTAAATACTGCCAAAAATGTGGTGTGCCCTAGGACTGGCGCGGCTAAGCGGGCGAAATGTTGCCATTTGGGCGATTCGATTCCGTACTTGCGCAATTGTCCGGCGCGCTGATCGACGCCATACTTGGCGTGAAGCTCGTGCATTTCAATAGTAGATTTTCCGGACACCTATAGAAGCACCAATGAGCGACCCGAACCTCTCCTCCTTTATTTGGTCCGTCGCCGATCTGCTGCGCGGCGACTACAAGCAATCGGAATACGGCAAGGTCATTCTGCCGTTCACAGTGCTGCGGCGCCTGGACTGTGTGCTCGAAGCCACCAAGCCTGCCGTTCTGGCGGAGCTCGCACTGCGGACCAAGGCCAAGCTCAACCCCGAGCCTTTCCTGCTACGCAAGGCCGGCGTGCTGTTCTACAACACCTCGCCGCTTGATCTCAAAAAGCTGATGGGCGACCAGGACCACATCGGCGAGAACCTGCGCGCGTACATGCAAGCGTTTGCGCCGGCCGTGCGCGACATTTTCGAAAGCTTCGAGTTTCATATCCAGATCGACCGATTGGCCAAGGCGGGGCTGCTGTATCTGGTGACCGAAAAGTTCGCCAATTTCGATCTTCACCCCAATATTGTGAGTAACGCCCAGATGGGCGCGGTGTTCGAGGAACTCATTCGCAAGTTCGCCGAACTCTCCAACGAAACCGCCGGAGAGCATTTCACGCCTCGCGAAGTCATCCGCCTCATGGTGAACCTGCTTTTCATCGAGGACGACGATGCTCTTACCAAACCCGGTGTGGTGCGCTCAATCTACGACCCCACGGCCGGCACCGGCGGCATGCTGAGCGTGGCCGGCGAACATCTGGCTGGCCTGAACCCGGATGCGCGGCTGGTCATGTACGGGCAGGAGCTGAATCCCGAGTCGTATGCGATCTGCAAGGCCGACATGCTCATCAAGGGCCAGGACATTGGCAACATCATCTTCGGGAACACCCTTTCCACCGATGGGCTGCACGGCAAGACCTTCGACTACATGCTTTCCAACCCGCCCTTTGGCGTGGAATGGAAAAAGATCGAGAAGGACATCCGCAAGGAAGCCGAGCAGATGGGCTTCAACGGGCGCTTCGGCCCCGGGTTGCCGCGCGTGAGCGACGGTTCGCTGTTGTTTCTGCTGCACCTCATTTCCAAGATGCGGCCCGCAGTGGATGGCGGCAGCCGTTTCGGCATCGTTTTGAACGGCTCTCCTCTCTTTACAGGCGGCGCCGGTTCTGGCGAAAGCGAAATCCGGCGTTATGTGCTGGAGAACGATTTGGTGGAAGCCATCATCGGTTTGCCTACCGATATGTTCTACAACACCGGCATCAGCACCTATGTGTGGATTGTCAGTAACCGCAAGCCCAAGGCACGGAAAGGCCGGGTGCAGCTGATCGATGCAAGTGGCTTCTGGCAGAAGATGAGGAAGAGCTTGGGCAGCAAGCGCAAGGAGCTGAGCGCTGAGCATATCGATGACATCACGCGCATCTTCGGCCGATTGAAGGAAGTGACTCGCAACGGAGTGCCTATCAGCCGCATGTTCCGGAATGAGGACTTCGGCTATCGGACCATCACCGTGGAGCGGCCGGAGCGCGATGCCAAGGGCAAGGTCGTACTCGGCACCAAAGGCAAGGGCAAGGGCAAGCCGGTGCCGGATGCGTCACTGCGCGATACCGAGAACATGCCGCTGGCTGAGGATGCACGGGAATACTTTAAGCGCGAAGTCCTTCCCCATGCACCGGAAGCGTGGATTGACGAAGAGAAAACCAAAGTCGGTTACGAAATTCCGTTCAACCGACACTTCTACGTCTTCAAGCCGCCGCGGCCGCTGGCCGAGATTGATGCGGAGCTGAAGGGCGTGACCGATCGCATTGTGACCATGATCGCGGGTCTGACGAAATGAGCTTTACGCGCTATCCGAAGTACAAGGACAGCGGAGTTGAGTGGCTGGGGAAGGTACCTGAGCATTGGGTGACCCCACCCCTTTACCTTAGGTACGCGTCTGACTTAGGGAAAATGCTCGACACGTCTCGCATTAACGGCGATCACCTGACGAAATACCTGCGCAACGTCGATGTCCAATGGGGTGCGATTAACTTCGATGAACTTCCAGAGATGGACATCGAGCAATCTGAGTTTCCCCGATACACCATCAAGTCGGGCGATCTATTGGTGTGCGAGGGTGGGGAAGTTGGGCGCACAGCGATTGTCCCAACCTTCGTTGGTGTAATTGGATTTCAAAAAGCCCTACATCGCTTAAGAGCATTGAGCCATGACGAGCATCCGGTTTTCATGTTTCATTGCTTACGGTGGGCCGCCGAGCATGGGGTATTCGACGTCAGTGGTGTTTCCACGATTGCACACCTGACCGGAGAACAATTGCGTAAGTATCGTTTCCCGAAACCATCGGGAAATGAGCAGGCAGCAATCGCCACATTCCTAGATCGAGAGGCTGCGAAGATTGACGCGTTGGTTACTGTGCAACTGCAGCTAATGGATCTACTGAAAGAAAAGCGCCAGGCCGTCATCTCCCACGCCGTCACCAAGGGCATAAACCCCGACGTACCCATGAAGCCTTCCGGTGTCGAATGGCTTGGTGATGTGCCTGAGCATTGGCGAGTAGTGCAATTGGGCAGAGTAACTATCTCCCGGTGTGACGGTCCCTTTGGATCTGGATTAAAGTCTGAGCACTACACAGATTCTGGAGTGCGGGTTATCCGGCTCCAAAACATACGCCGAGAGGGCTTTAGCGGTTCAGACGAAGCATTCATTGACACGGAATATTACGAGCTTGAGCTGAACGGGCACGACGTTGTGAGTGGCGACGTGTTGATTTCTGGACTAGGAGATGACAAGAACACAGTCGGGCGAGCGTGCGTGGCTCCGGTTGGAATTGAGCCGGCAATGGTGAAGGCTGACTGTTTTCGATTTCGGCTAGACATCACTCAGGCGTTGCCCGAGTTCGTTGCAACCGCGTTGAGCTCAAGCTCTGCGTATGACGCAGGAATCCTTTCGTCAGGTTCAACACGATCGCGAATCCCATTGACCGTGATGGCGACACGGAAAATTGCCGCGCCTCCATTAGAGGAGCAAGTTCAGATTGCAGCGTTTGTCAAAGCTGAAGCCGCCAAGTTCGATGCACTCACCGCCGAAGCCAAACGCGCCGTCGATTTGCTCCAAGAACGCCGCACTGCTCTGATCTCCGCCGCCGTCACTGGCCAGATCGACGTCCGATCCTATGCCGAAAGGAAAGCCGCATGAGATTCCGCGGGGTTCGCATTCGAAAGCCCTCCGCCGCCAGAGTTTAGAATGCTTCCATGACCCGTATCGCCGTCAGTCCAGACATGCTCCGCTGGGCGCGTAACCGCGCCCGGCTGGACGTGCTCGCGCTGTCGGCACGGTTCCCAAAACTGGAGGAATGGGAAAGCGGCGACGTCCAGCCTACGCTCAAGCAATTGGAAGACTATGCCCGGGCTACGCATGCGCCCATCGGATTTTTCTTCCTCCCCGAACCTCCCGTCGAGGCCGTGCCCATCCCCGACTTCCGCACCATGGCAGACCGCGCGATCCCTCGTCCCAGCCCGAATCTTCTAGATACCGTCTATGCGTGCCAGGAACGGCAAACCTGGTATCGGGATTTCGCGTTGGTCAATGGCCAGCCGCCGCTGGAGTTTGTCGGCGCGCTGACTCGCGATATGACTCCCGTTCTAGCCGCCGAACGCATTCGCCACACGCTTGGTTTCGACGTCGACGCCCGCCGCGATTGCCGCACGTGGGCCGAAGCGCTGCGGATGTTCATCGAACAGGCCGAGCTTATCGGCGTGATGGTGATGGTCAGCGGGGTTGTACTGAACAACAATTATCGCCACCTCGACCCGGAAGAGTTCCGGGGGTTCGCGCTGTCCGATGACCGCGCGCCGTTGGTGTTCATCAATGGATCCGACAGCAAATCGGCGCAGATGTTTACGTTGGCCCACGAGCTGGCACATCTTTGGCTCGGGCAAACCGCATTGTCCGATATGGGAGCCGCGGATACTTCGGACAATGCTGTTGAAGTTTGGTGCAACCAGGTCGCGGCGGAATTGCTGGTGCCGATGGCTATTTTTCAGGAGGAGTTGCGCGCCAACGAACCGATAGCGGAAACGCTGTCCCGGCTGGCACGCCGATTCAAGGTCAGCACGCTGGTGATCCTGCGCCGGCTGATGGACGCCGGGCGCCTCGCTCGCGGCGCTTTCTTTGCGGCCTATCGGGTTGAATTGGAGCGCCTGCGCAACCTGGATGTGCCAGGTAGCGGCGGCGGTGATTTCTACCGCACCACCGCATCGCGCGTCAGCAAGCGCTTCGCGCGTGCGTTGGTGGAAAGCACGCTCGAAGGAAGAACGTTGTACCGGGATGCCTTCAGGATGCTGGGCATTGCCAAGACCAACACCTTCAACGAGTTCGGGCGTTCTTTGAATTTTCCGGTCTGATGAAATACCTGCTCGACGCGAATGTTTTTATCGAGGCAAAGAACCGGCACTATGGGTTTGATTTTTGTCCGGCGTTCTGGGACTGGATTGACCAGAAGAATGCAGCCGGTACGGTATTCAGCCTTGAGCAGGTTGGCGACGAACTGAACGCGGGCAGTGACGACCTCACGGCTTGGGGTGCGACGAAGGGGGCGAAGTTCTTTCTGCCACTTGATGGAGCCGTTACCCCTGTGCTTCCCGCTGTCAGCGGGTGGGCCATGGGGCAAGGCTACGAGCCGGGTGCTGTCAGTGGTTTCTTGATGGATGCCGACTACTGGCTGGTGGCGTTTGCTCTTGCCCACGGTCATGTCGTGGTCACTCATGAAATTGCTTCGGCATCCAAAAAGAAAATAAAAATTCCAGACGCCTGCCTTGGCCTGGGCGTGCGCTTCTACAATCCTTATCAAATGCTTCGAAACGAGCGCGCCAGATTTGTTCTCGGCCCGACTCCGGCCTGAAGCCCTGATGTCACTGCACAAGGAAATCAGCTTCGAAACGGAGATCTGCGACTACCTTGGCGCGAACGGCTGGCTGTATTCCGAGGGTGACGCCGCCCACTACGACCGGGCGCGCGCCCTGTTCCCGGCAGACGTTCTGGCATGGGTGCAGGCTGCCCAGCCCAAAGCATGGGAAACGCTGTCCAAAAACCACGGTGCGCAGGCCGGCGAAACGCTGCTGGCCCGCCTGCGCGACCAGATCGACCAGCGCGGCGCTTTGGATGTGCTTCGTCATGGCATCGAACTGCTCGGCCTCAAGGTGCCGCTCAAGCTGGCGGAGTTCAAGCCGGCGCTGGCGATCAATGCCGACATCCTGGCCCGCTACGCGGCCAATCGCCTGCGTGTGATGCGGCAGGTGCACTACTCGCTGCACAACGAGAACAGCATCGATCTGGTGCTGTTCCTCAACGGCCTGCCGATGGCAACAGTGGAGTTGAAGACCGACTTCACGCAAAGCATCGACGATGCGATCGATCAATACCGCTTCGATCGACTTCCGAGGCCGAAAGGACAGGCCGCCGAGCCCCTGCTGTCGTTTCCAAACGGGTCGCTGGTGCATTTTGCGGTGAGCAACAGCGAAGTACATATGGTCACGCAGCTGGCGGGTCCGGCGACGGCTTTTCTACCGTTCAATCAAGGCGACCATGGCGCAGCCGGCAACCCGGTGAACCCAAAGGGTGGGCATCGCACCGCCTACCTGTGGGAGCAAGTATGGGCGCGCGAAAGCTGGCTCGAAATTCTCGGCCGCTACTTGATCGCCCGGCGCGACAAGAAAAAGCAGATTGTCGAAATCATCTTCCCGCGCTTTCATCAACTCGATGTAACGAGAAAACTTCAAGCCGCCGTGGTGACCGAAGGGCCGGGCGGAAAGTATCTGGTGCAGCACTCGGCTGGTTCGGGCAAGACCAACTCCATTGCGTGGACGGCCCACTTCCTGGCCGAGCTGCACGACGCGACGCACAAGAAGGTGTTCGATACGGTGCTGGTGGTTTCGGATCGCAACGTCATCGACTCGCAATTGCAGGAGGCTCTGTTCGACTTTCAGCGCACCAGCGGCGTAGTGGCCACGATCAAGGGAAACGACGGAAGCAAAAGCGCTGAATTGGCCGCGGCCCTTTCCGGTGACAAGAAGATCGTGGTCTGCACGATTCAGACCTTTCCCTTTGCCCTTGAGGAAGTACGCAAGCTGTCGGCCACCCAGGGCAAGCGCTTTGCCGTGATCGCCGACGAGGCTCACAGCTCCCAGACGGGCGATGCGGCCGCGAAGCTCAAAGCGGTCCTGAGTCCCGAGGAAATAGCCGAACTGAACGACGGCGGAGAGGTAAGTACAGAAGACATCCTGGCGGCCCAGATGGCGCTGCGCGCCGAAGATGGCGGAATCACGTTCGTGGCGTTTACGGCGACGCCGAAGAACAAGACGATGGAGATCTTTGGCACCCGGCCGGATCCCTCGAGAAAGCCCGCACCGGACAATGTACCGACCCCATTCCACGTCTACTCCATGCGGCAAGCCATCGAGGAGAAGTTCATTCTCGATGTCCTTCGGAATTACACGCCCTATCGCCTGGCCTTCAAGCTCGCGCACGAAGGCAAGGACTACGACGAGAAGGAAGTCGAACGAAGCGCTGCACTGAAGCGGATCATGGGCTGGGTGCGGTTGCACCCCTATAACATTGCCCAGAAGGTGCAGATCGTTGTCGAGCACTTCCGCGAATTTGTCACCCCGCTCCTAAAAGGTAGGGCGAAGGCGATGGTGGTCGTAGGGAGTCGGCTGGAAGCGGTGCGCTGGCAGCTGGCGATCGAAAAATACATCAAGGACCATGGCTATAAGATCGGCGCGCTGGTGGCTTTCTCCGGCGAGGTGAACGACAAGGAATCCGGTCCGGACGGGTTCACCGAGAACAGTCATGCCCTCAACCCCAACCTGAAGGGCCGGGATATTCGCGAGGCCTTCAAGGGCGACGAGTATCAGATACTTCTCGTCGCGAACAAATTCCAGACAGGCTTCGACCAGCCGCTTCTCTGCGGGATGTACGTGGACAAGCGATTGGCGGGCATCCAGGCTGTACAAACTCTGTCTCGCTTGAACCGAGCCTATCCCGGCAAGGACACAACCTACGTACTGGATTTCGTGAACGATGCCGCGGATGTCCTCGCCGCCTTCAAGACCTACCACGCGACGGTCGAGCTTTCGGCGACGACGGATCCAAACCTGGTCTTCAACCTGCGCGCCAAACTGGATGCAGCCGGTCACTACGACGACTTTGAAGTGGACCGCGTTGTGGCGGTGGAACTCAATCCCGCCTCCAAGCAAAGCGAACTGATCAGCACCCTCGATCCGGTGCAGGACCGGGTAATGAAGCGCTACAAGGCGGCGCAGGCGGCGCGTGTGGCCGCAAGCGAGAAAAGGGATCAAAAAGCAGAAGAAGCCGCGCAGAGCGAACTGAATGCCTTGATCCTGTTCAAAACCGACATGGGTGCCTACCTTCGCCTCTATTCATTCCTTTCCCAGATCTTCGACTATGGCAATACCGCCATAGAAAAGCGCGCCATCTTCTTCAAGCGCCTGCTCCCGTTGCTGGAGTTTGGCCGGGAGCGCGAAGGTATCGATTTGTCGAAAGTCGTTCTGACGCACCACAACCTGAAGGGTCTCGGGATCAAGACGATGCCTCTTAACGACGGCGAATCGCCAAAACTGGATCCCATCACCGAGGCCGGCAGCGGTATGGTGCAGGAACCGGAAAAAGCCTACCTGGTCGAAATAATCGAGAAAGTGAATGATCTTTTCGAAGGCGATCTCACCGACCAGGACAAGCTGGTCTATGTGAACAACGTAATCAAGGGAAAGCTGCTTGAGTCGGAGACCCTGCGTCAGCAGGCGACCAACAATACGAAAGAGCAGTTCGCAAATTCGCCCGACCTGAAGTCAGAACTGCTGAACGCAATCATGGGTGCGCTGGACGCCCACACGACAATGAGCACGCAAGCGCTGAATTCAGAAACTGTTCAGCGAGGAATCAAAGACATCTTGCTCAACAACGCGGGACTCTATGAGAGTTTGCGTGACAAGCGACCTGACTGACTGAATGTCTTCCTACTCGCCTCACAGGCGGCTTCACCCCGCCGAGGACCCCGCAAGCTTGCGTTCGCGTGACGCCGCGAACGCCAGGACAGCCCGGATGTCCCCCGCGTGTGCTTCCGCTGGACCGACACAGGCGTCGAGGACGTGGAGATCGTGGACTACCACTGACGGAGATTCATGATGCGCAAACTCAAACCCGTGACCCCCGGCGAGCTCTTGCTGGACGAATTCCTGAAGCCGATGGGAATCAGCCAATACCGGCTGGCGAAGGACATTGGTGTGCCAGCGCAGCGCATCGGCGAGATCGTGGCCGGCAAGCGTGCCGTTACGGCCGACACCGATCTGCGACTATGCCGCTATTTAGGACTCTCAAACGGCTATTGGCTGCGCGCCCAGGCCGCTCATGACACGGAAGTTGCAGAACGAGTCCTGCGTACGAAGCTGACGAGGATCAAGCCCTGGTCGGGTGCCGAGACGCTAAGCGCGAAATGGTGATGCCGACTTCACCGGAGCAATTCATGGCAAAGCGAAAACTTGAAGTTGAACTGATCAAATCGACCGCGGCGTACCGGCGAGGTCTTAAGCAGCTTGCGGCTTTTTTCGACGCGCCGCCCAAACCGGGTTCACGCGAGGATGCGCAATTCGAAGTGTTGATGCTGATGCTCGAAAAGTACGAGCGCGAGCATTACCCGGTTCCCCCGCCGGACCCGGTTGCGGCGATCCGGTTCGCACTCGAGCAGCGCGGAATGCGGGCTGCCGATTTGCACGACGTACTCGGCTCCCGGCAGCGCGCGCACGACGTGTTGAACAAGAAGCGCCGTTTAACCCTGGCGCAGATCCGCTCGGTAAGCGAGAAGCTGAAGGTGCCCGCTGAAGTTTTGATTCGGGACTATGCGCTTGTCGGGCGGTGAAATTCCGTCTCGGAGTGACGCTCCTGCACCGCGGACTGAGCCAGCATCACTTCGAGCTCGGGGGGGGTGGGGATCGCCGCGATAATCGATCGTCTGGAGGTGGACCTGGATGGCTGCTGAAAAGTATGTCGTAGAGAAATTCTCGGACTACGCGGTCGACTCGCGCGCACGCCCGATCCCGGCAGA
>Ga0163147_10009210_pt1 | contig 10736 bp, 7 predicted proteins | sample OliLakLV19MP6G1_FD_148597 | JGI IMG/M metagenome (GOLD analysis project Ga0163147, IMG submission 148597) | Freshwater microbial mat bacterial communities from Lake Vanda, McMurdo Dry Valleys, Antarctica- Oligotrophic Lake LV.19.MP6.G1 | ecosystem: Environmental > Aquatic > Freshwater > Lake >... | reverse complement strand
GCTATTGATGAGCAAAGGGAGATAGCAGTGATAGTGGATAATCTTGCAAATACTATAGAGCTACTTGAGGCGATTGGAGCAGAAGCCAAGGCCTACCAAGAGACACCCAGCATTGTATTCGGTATGTCAAATCTATTTCTCTAAGCGATTTGCTAGTTGCTGAGTTAGACTGTTGAGCTGGATTAATTGAGATTATTGAGTTAATTGGCTGTGATTTGTTGATTATGCCTATTCCCAATCAGGCTCATAGTAGCGCCTGCCACGCAAATTGTCCGGCATATATTCTTGCGTAACCTTTTTGCCAGACTGCTTTTCCTCTAGCCATGGGTAGCGCACATGATCTTTGCCATAATCAAAACTAGCCATCAGCTTCGTAGCAGCATTGCGCAAATGTAACGGAATAGGGGAGAGGTTCTCCAAATCCACATCACTCATGGCAGCGCCAATTCCCACAGTGCTAGCAATTGACTTTGGGCAACTCGCTAAATAAGTGGTGGTCTGCGCCAAAATCAAAGTCGACTCCGGCATACCAATCATTTGCACAGCATGCATGCAACTCGTGGCTAGAACTAAGGCGTTTGGGCGAGCATTACCAATGTCCTCCGCGGCAAAGATCAGTAAACGCCTGGCAATAAACAACGGGTCTTCTCCAGCTTTGAGCATTCTGGCAAGATAATGCAGACTGGCATCTGGCTGGCCCCCGCGCAGAGACTTGACCAGAGCCGAAATAGTATCGTAGTGAGCATCACCCTTCTTGTCATAATAAGAAGCTCTTTGCTGAATGGCGTCCTCAACCACTTTTTTCGTAACTCTTCCGGCGCCAGTTTTAGCAAGTTCTACTGCCAATTCCACCGCATTTAGTCCTGAGCGAGCGTCACCATTGCTAGATTTGACAATATAATCCACTGCGTCAACATCCCACTGAATCTCGGGAAAGCTTGTCACAGCGCGCTCTACAATCAAAGCCATGTCTGCATCACTAAACTCCTGCAACCTGTAGACTCGCGAACGCGACAATAGGGGAGCATTGACATAAAATGACGGGTTCTCAGTAGTTGCCCCGATCAATATGACAGTACCAGCCTCCACATGAGGTAGAAAAGCATCCTGCTGAGCTTTATTGAACCTGTGAATTTCGTCAACAAACAACACTGTCTCTCGACCATAATCTTTTCTTAACCCATCTGCTTTGGCGATAATTTTGCGCACATCTGCAATTCCGCCAGTGACGGCTGAGAAAAGAATAAACTCTGCGTCTACATACTTGGCAACCAACCTAGCCAGAGTAGTTTTGCCAGACCCAGGTGGTCCCCATAGTATCAAGGAAGCGATCTTGCCGGCCTCCAGTAATTTACGCAAGGGTGCGTCGGTCCCCACCAGATGTGACTGTCCGATAAACTCCTCCAAACTCTTGGGGCGCAGTCTCTCAGCCAATAGATTGGGCATTTTGTTATAGGTCTAGGGCAAATTAGGTTTCGTTTAATGATTATAACTGACTTTGGATAAATACGAAAGTGGACACGAAGTCTCTATTTTTTCAGGGGGGGCAATTCTTGCTCGATTGCTCAATCTAGCAATCCTATTCCTGTAAAGTTTATAATTAGTTCAAGGTAATTATTTATGCAAGATATGTAAAAAATTACAAGCAGGTCTCACTGTCGTGGAAAAAAAGTTGGCAGAAGCAGCACTAGCAGCAAGCTACAGTTAGGCCTGCCATTTGGACTTATCCAACTAGAAAAGACATGAGCCAAGCAATTAGATATTAGTGTAGGGAACCTAGGTCACAGTCACGCGAAGAATTTGACCAGCTTATGGGAAACCCAGAAGTTTTAGTTTATTATTAAGAAATACAGCTAATAACTAAGCATGAACTTTGTCAAAGTCCTAAAGATTTATTTGTCATTAGTATGGATACGCAAGTGGGACTTCACTGCCTTCCTAGTTCTACTGCTAATTAGCTCGGGGCTAACCAGACTTTCGCCAGTTTTCTTAGGCAATATCGTCGATGAATTAACTAGGCAAAACTTCCAGCGCGCCGAGTTCATTGTGGTAGTGCTAATCGGTGTTAGAGTTTTTGGAGGACTGCTGCAAAATCTGAAAGACCACTTTGGTGGCTTGACGCTGGTCACTGCCCACAGAGAGGCCAAGAATCGCTACCTAGGCGCCCTACAACGCATGGATTATGCATATCACACTTCCAAGTCGTCTGGCTCACTTATTAGCATTTCCAAGCGTGGTGACGGCGCTATAGGCACTGCCAATGTCGAGATCAACGACAGGGCGATGGTCCTAATAGTAGAGTTCATTGTGGCCATTGTCTTCGTAGCCACAGTCAACCAGACAATTGGCTTAATCTTTCTGGTAACAGTCATCCTGACACTGACAATTTGTGCATTTTTGATCAAATTAAATATTGATAAACGCAAGATCGCTAACAAAGCCGATGACGCTGTTACTGGCGTAATCGTCGATAATATGGTGGGGTTTGAAACAGTGAAGATCTTTGCTAGGGAAGCTTGGGAATTACGCAAACTGGACAAGGCCTATATTCCTTGGATAAAAGCCTATTTAGATTACTTCTTCACCTTCCGCTATATTGAAGTCTCAGTATTATTTTTTAGTACCATCGGCATCAGTGTAGCCTTATTTTACGGCGTTGAGCTGCTTAGAAGTGGACAAATTAGCCTGGGTCAGTTCACGATTATCGCTGGTTTTATTTTCGCTTTGGCTCAGAGTATGATGGATTTGGTTTACAAATTTCGTGAGCTGGCCAAAACCTACACTGATTTGGTGAATTACTTCGAGATAATGGAATTACAGCCTAAAATTGTGGACGCAATACGTCCGCTAAAATTAGAGCGCGCCCGGGGCAATATCAGCTTCCGCAAAGTGGCGTTTGGCTACAACGGCAGTCTAGAGGTTTTGCAGGATATTAACCTAGACATAAAAGCGGGGGAGAGCATTGCCCTAGTTGGCAAGTCAGGCGCTGGCAAAACCACTCTAACCAAGCTGGTCTTGCGCTTCTACGATGTCTCACAAGGGGCGATCTTTCTAGATAACGTCGATATACGCAAATTACAATTGGAAAATCTGCGCAAGCAAATAGGTTTGGTGCCGCAGGAGGCAGTGCTATTCAACGACACCATTGCCTACAATATTGGTTATGCTTTGGATAATCCTAGCCTGGAAGAAGTTAGTAATGCAGCCATGAAAGCCAATTTGCACGATTTCGTCATCTCTCTCCCCGAAGGCTACAACACTATCGTAGGTGAACGCGGCATCAAGCTTTCCGGTGGGCAGAGACAGCGTCTGGCAATCGCCAGAGTGATCTTGGAAAATCCTGCAATCGTCTTGTTTGACGAAGCCACCAGCCAGCTCGATTCTGAGAATGAAAAGCAGGTGCAGGAGGCATTTAAAGAATTAACTACTGGGAAAACTACGCTGATTATCGCGCATCGGTTATCCACTATAATGCATGCTGATCGCATCATTGTGTTTGACCAAGGGCGAGTTGTGGAACAAGGTAAACATCGAGAGCTGATCGCACAGAAAGGCTTTTATGCCAGACTCTGGAGCTTGCAAACCGATGGGATGATCCCGGAATAATTGCCCAATATTGTGACTATGCAGTGAAGTACTGTGGATTGCGAAAGCTGGTTAGTGACAGCATTACTGGCTGTACGAACGACTCCTTGCGACTCATAGCGTCGTTGGTAAGAATACCGATAGCGCCGCTGGACTGCTTGGAATTGCTGCGACCATAGACTTGGTCATCCGCGTCACCCAATTCCATACCTTTTTCAAGCAGGGCTGCCACCCGGGCTGGCAAGAACCAGCTGGCGGCGCGTGCTTTGCCAAGCTGCCCAGACTTATCAATGGTTACTACCCAAGCAAATCCCAGCATCTCCCCTTGCCAATAGTCCACGCCACCCTCCAAGCCAAACCAGTAATCTGCCTCTGGCATAGCCAATCGGGCGTTTTGGGCGCGATTCACAGCCCCAGTATAAGTTTCCTTATCGGACATAGGTTGATCAGGCACACCTGAAACTACACTTACTGACTCAATCTCAAAAATCAGTTCTGGAAACATTTTAGCAAAGCCCTCGCGCACCGCTTCGATTTTCACAGGATTAGCCGAGGAAACTACTAGTTTTAACTTGGAGTTTGACATGGACTTGGAGTTTGACATGGACTTGGAGTTTGACATGGACTTAGCTATATTAAAATTTAAGTTAGAGATGTTAGGATTCAGTAACTAAATTAGTTTAATATAACATGGGAAACTTCTTGCAGAATATCTTAAAGAACATTCAGCTCAAGCCTTTAAAGGAAGTAACTTTACCGGGAAAACTGTACTCGAAAACCTCTTTTAGTCAGCTCCGTTCGCCAGGATTTCTTTTAATAGCACTATTGGAAATTTTTACAATCAGCTATTTTGCGATTTACTTTCTGGGAGGTGGTTTGTGGGCTATTCTGCGCAATGCTGGCACTGACAGTTCAGTGCTGGGCATGCCCACGCAAGAATTACTTGGTTACAATCCTGTTTGGCAGCAATTAGGCATCTCTCTGGGATTACTGACTATTGCCCACATGGCCTTGAACTTTGTCCTTACTACCAAGTGGCGCTGGGTAGAAAATCTTTTTGGTGGTCAGGACAAAGCATATAAAGTGCATAATTTGATTGGTCGCTTCACTCTCATTATCGCTATACTGCATCCAACTGTGTTAATCACCGCAGCTTTGGGCAATTGGGAGTTAATTGGGCTTTATATAACTCCAGGTGCCTATCTCCCATATAGTTTTGGTTCATTGGCATTGTCGACCCTTATATTACTAATTGTCCTGACTATCGCAGTGAAAATGCCCTACCAGTGGTGGTTGCGGACTCATAGGTTTATGGGGGTTCCATTATTGCTGGCAGGCATCCATGCATTTCTCATCAATCCTGAGTATCAGACTCCTTGGAACGCCCGTACACCATTTTTATTGATTTGGGTTCTAGGTATGGGCGCCTATATTTACAGTATTTTCTTGTTTAGATACTTGGGACCTAGAGTTAAGGGAGTTTTGAAGCAAATTAAGTTAACAGAAGGTGTGAGTGAGCTAATTGTCGACCTGACAAGACCTATCCGCGTACTTCCCGGCCAATTCATGCTACTAGAAGTGCCTGCTAGTGCTGCTATTCCTAAAGAATCCCATCCTTTTTCTATCTCAGGGGTGGCTGAGGGGAAATATCTCGACTCCACAAAGCAGGTCCGCTTTTCCATCAAAGCCTTGGGGGATTTTACGGCCAAATTATCCAACCTGCTGCCCGGAGCTGAGATCAAGCTGCAGGGACCATTTGGTAAATTTGGGGAAAGATATTTGAATGGCAAAAAAGACATGATTTGGATCGCTGGGGGGATTGGGGTTACGCCATTTTTGAGTATGTTAGGTCACGAAGCTCAAGCGCCTAGTAACAAGATAATTGACTTCTATTGGTCGGTAAAGACCGCTAGTGAAGCAACATATCAGGCAGAAATTGAGGCCAAGGCAGTGCAGATCAACCAGGCACATGTTGGCCAATTCAATTACCGTCAACACATTGCAGATACCTCCAATTTCCTGACAGCACAAATAATCGCGGATCATTTAGGCGGGACTGAAAACTTTCGCAATCGCACAATCTATATCTGTGGACCAGCCATGATGATGCATGCCTTGGCAGAACAATTTCAAAACCTAGGTGTGCGACCCAGTCAGATAGTGTTTGAAGAATTTGCATTTAATTAAAAAATTTACCTGGGTAATTTTTGCTGGTCAGGTATTCACCTGTATTCAGAATAAGTGCGTAATCTACATTAATCAAATTAGCCACGACAGCTAATTTGTCAGGTGCACAGACAAACAATGCTGTAGCAGCGAGATCCGCTAAAAGGGCAGGGTAGTTATTTGTATCTGCCACATACGTAAACACCCCGGCCAATTCCGTATTTACTTCGCCTGTGGTTGCCTTCACGATGTGATTAACCTGTGCCCCGCTGACACTGTCCCTCCAAGCTCTACGGTTGCCTGCAGAGCATGCCAGAGCAGCATTACAAAGCCCGATCTCGCCAACTGCTTCTTTAATGTTTAATGGGTTCTCCAGCAGAAAATTTACTTGCTCTCCATTGTCAGAAGTGCCATAAATATCACCCCCGCCGTTAATAGTAAAATAACTATACCCTCCTTGTCTTAGCAGATCAGACAATTCATCGATTAACCAGCCTTTGCCGAAAGAACCCAGGTCCACTTTAGCCCCAGTCAGCAGCTGTAAGCGCCGTGCAGTTAATTCTTGGAATCCACTGGCTATAAGCGTGGGAAGCATAGCTGCGCTGCGTTGGAATGAATAATTGGCGTCATAGCCTAAGTTTTCCATTACACCACCAACACAGACATTAAATTCCCAGTCAGTGCTAGCCCCGGCCTGCTCAGCCAACTTGAGAAACCTCACTAGATCTGCCGGGGGAGTCTCCAAGTAACCTTGCTCGTTTAGTCTTGTAATCAAGCTATCTGGGAGAAATCGCGAGTAAAGTTGGTTGAATTGCTCCACATATGCCAAAATCTGGACTTTTAAATCGGCCAATTCAGTATCACTAATATGGTCGAATATTTCTATCCACCAGTCAGTACCGATGCCAGTAAAGCTAAGTAGCATCGACAATTAAGCTCTGGCTTGCTGCTTAATCGATTCAAGAGCTTTTTTGAAGCCCTCAGAAGTAAGTGACGAGCCATTGACACGGCCTAAGGAACTTAGCTCGTCGATGGTTTTCCCCACAACAACAGCACTAACCCCGTCTTTGTACTTTATCTGATAGCCTCGGGAGGTGCTATTGATAGTTTTTGGTTCCACTGCAACCGCTGTGACTTTGCCACTGGCCACTGTCAAAGTGACTCCAATAGTCTCTGGCCCTGCTGGCGAGCGATAGCCTCCAGTTGCTGAGTAATCACCATCTTTAAAGGTGGCAATTGCATTGGAGCTATCCTCGCTAGGCTGAGTAGTATTAGCAATAATCGGATTTGCAGCACTTCCCTCTGAGCTTGTCACCTGCTTCACCACGCTGTTATTCGCTGTTCCTTGGTTAGAGTTCAAAGAACTAATCACCACCACTCCGCCCACGGCAACGGCTGCAACAATCACGGCAATGACAAAGGGTCTATTATTAGAACTTTCCATACTGGTATTTTCCAAAAATAATCTAGTTAACTAATGATAGCAGATGAACTTTCAGACAGAATAATATTTCTATAGTCCTTAACTGATATATACTAATTGTTATAATAGACATTGCTTACCCCAAATGACAGATGTATTGACGAAAACAATTATTGACGGCGTCATACATATAAACTCCGCTGTTTTAATTGCTATGGATGGGGTTGTTAAAAGCACTGCTGCTTTTTCTCCAGATTATGCAAACCGATGGAGACAGCTAACAGAAGGGCCTAATTCTCTAGATCTCTTCGATCCTGGGAATATTGCACAGATACTCTTCACTAGCATTAGTGAAATTGACGCAATTGATAATGTACAAGTGGCATTGGCAATCCGATTGCTGCATTCACCCATGGAATCATGGACAGACACATTAGGGAGAGATCTTATATATGAAGGACTGCTTTTGAGGTACTTGGCCCTTATCAATGAGCAATTTCTCTTAGATGCAGGCTCTCATAGTGCAAACCCTATAGCTTTCTTACCCGTGGCAGAAGTTCGGCAAATTGGAGTAGATTGGGAGCTGGCTTTAACAATTGGTCTAAATGAAACTAATACAAACTCTGCTAGGGCCCCTTACTATTCAAGCGAGCGCTTAGCAGGACATTTGGACGCAGAGGAAATCGCCCCTAGACTAGCTATGACCCTACTAGATCAAGCAAGTGTATACCTAGACTGGCTCCATAAAAATGACATCTGCCATGGAGACGTAAAAAGGGCCAACCTCATGTACCGCTTTAACCCGGAAACCGGAGTATTTGAACCCGTATGGATTGACTTTGGGTCTGTGCAGATAAAGGGTCTTTCCAGAACCGGTGCAATAACCCCTACCCACGCTGCCTTTGAAGACTTGGTGAATGGGGCTAAAAAGACTTTTAATCCCGCTGGTGAACGCACCAGTCACGCAATAAACATACTAGAGACTATTGCTGGGAAGACCGATATATTTGCCATTCCTAGAGACATCACTAGTGTCATCCAGCATGGACATTTCGCTTTTAGAGAAGATCTCACAGGCATTATTGAATCGCGACTGGAAATTACCCACGACGAAGCCCAGCTCATAGAAGATTACATTGGGATCTCCTTGCATAAGGACCCGCAGTTACGATTGAGAACAAATCAAATGCTGAGCGGATTAATTGACATTTTCCTTAATGCTGCGGGTGACTCAGACGCAGTGGTATTAGCAAAAGAATTGATGCAATTCGCGATTGATGTCAGAAAACCTAGCCACTTAGGTGCAAATGCGATGACATCACCTGAGAGTCAGATTAAAGTGAAACTGGCTAATGCTGATCCGAAAACCGTTTCTAAATTAGCAGCAAGAATTGGATTCAATGACATCATCGAGGCTTTAAAACCAGAACTTTCAGTGTCAACTGGAGTGTACCCAGTAGTTCCTGAGGATGTATTGCCGTCCAGAATCAGAGCTTATGTTCCACTAGATGGAAACAGTACACATATTCTCTTTACTCAAACTATCAAATTTCCTGACCTAGCAATAAGTGGTGCAGGTGTAACCGCATTTACCGCCGACACTACCACCGTTGTAGCTCTGCATGACTAGCGGTATTTTCCCTGCAATAGTTTGTAGAATTTTTGATAGGCAGGGACATTCAGCACAGTCATTGCAGCACGGCTACTGCCCGCGGTATTTACACTCAGCATTCCAACTTTAAATAGTTTTTGCAGGAAATTTTGTTGCGTGCCAATGAAGTCAATCTTGCCGTATAAAATCGACTGCCGTCTATTAAAGAAAATCCCTGAGTCAGCTACGATCCGCTTATCCTCCATATAATACCTACGTTTTAGAGCTGCCCACACAGCAAACGGCAAAACCAATAGCAATGGCGGGAATATTAGACATAGCAACAACATAACTGCGAAATCTGGCTTCCAGTTTGAGCGGGCACTGTACTCAATAATTTCGGGGAATTCTGCCAATAGTCTTTCAGCCTCATAGGTTTGCGCACTAGGTTTAGTCAACATAATTAAATCCAAAAGCCTTTGCCATTGCTTAGATTCAATCCCACTAACAAAATTTAAGCTAAACTTACTAGCATTGATATATTTACTGTAATTACTTTGATTTGCAGAACCGTATTGGCCGGCCATTTGCTGCTGTTGCTGAGTGGATAGTGGAATTAGCTCACTGGCAATGTTAAATTCAATGTTACCGAAATCACCAAGTGGATATCTGACAGTGGCCACATCACGAATATTATCATGGGTAACATAGTAATCCTGTCTTAGAAAAATCCCTGAGGCAAAATGTAGAAAGCTGGAGAATACCTGTAAATCCATTCTTTGGAAATAGAAGTGGCTGTATACTAAAGCTACTGATAAAACTATTATCACGATTGCCCAAATAGCTACTGCTAACCATGCATAATCAAACACAAAGACAATTGCGGAAGTAGTGCTAATTAAACCAGTCAAAAGTATAGCTAAACCAATAATATTGGCCTTAAGTGCTGTCAGAAAAGTGAACTCGGGCGCAATCTGAGTGAGGGGAGTTTGTGCAGTGTCATCTAGGAGCAAGGCCTGTTTAATCTTAGTCTCGAATTCCACGTCTTTTTTGATATTTCGCCATAATAATTCTGTACTTGAGCCAATGGACAGAAAGCGAATTGAGCAAGTTCCCAAGATCATATCAAAAACATCCTGTTTAAAGATCACGGCCGTCACTTTGCTCAAACTAAATTCTTTATTGTTGGTGGTTAGAAACTTATATTGTTCCATTACGCTTTGTGAAGAAATGCTGTATTTAGTGAAGAAAGCACGGATTGCTTCGCTGATTATGCTGAGAATAGTGCCAAAAAATCCAACTAGCAGAAATAGCGCCGGCGGGAAAAATATACTCAGCGCAATTACTATCAGCACCCCAATCCCGATAGAAATAAATAATGGGGATAGGGAACGAATTAGGTTCATCTGGAATGTAATAGTCTCAGAGAAGACGGTTTGATCAGTCGCAGAGCCAAACTGCACTTTTTTGATACTAGATTTTTGATCTGAATAATTGGCTACCGCGACTGCAGTTTTTGTGACTAACTCGTCTGTTTCTATCTCAGGAACCGCTGGCTTATGGGTCGTTGCAGTATGGACCACTACAGAATCAGATACTTTTGCAGCTAGACTACGTATTGCACCGTCAACAGCGGCTTCCATAGCCGGACCAGCTGCAATGTTATTAAACTCGATCTCCGTACCAACCCCTTTGGCACTGAGCAGAATATCGTAAATTCCAAATAGTTTTTGCCAAAAATTCTGACGGGTAACCGAATCTGCCATGCTTTCCAAAGGAATAAAGGCATAATGTTTGGTCAGAAATCCCTTCCGGTAATAAATTGCCCCGTCATAAACGCTATAGAGACGGTTTTTGATGTCGAAGTACTTCAGTACGAGTCCGATCAGATATAGCCCAAATAAGCCCAAAGCCAGAACCAAAACTATAAATGCTGGATTAATCCCAAAATTTACAAAGACACCCACTATG
>Ga0163147_10009208_pt1 | contig 10739 bp, 7 predicted proteins | sample OliLakLV19MP6G1_FD_148597 | JGI IMG/M metagenome (GOLD analysis project Ga0163147, IMG submission 148597) | Freshwater microbial mat bacterial communities from Lake Vanda, McMurdo Dry Valleys, Antarctica- Oligotrophic Lake LV.19.MP6.G1 | ecosystem: Environmental > Aquatic > Freshwater > Lake >... | reverse complement strand
GTTCCTAATCGCGGTCGGGCCAGATGCCAGGTACACGCAGCACAATCACCTCGGTGCTGAGTACCAACCCAGACGAAGTCGATGACGTTCGCTGAATCGACGAGCGCCGCTTTCGTTCGGGGTTTGGACGGACATTGCGACCTGGCGCGCCGACAGGTCAGCCATAACCAGCAGGGCGGCGGTCTGCTACCATCGTTTAGTGGGCACTTGACACTGCACTGTCCGCTCCGAAGGGCTTCGGTGTGGTGCCGCCGCCACCAGCCCCATGCCGAACGAAGCCGACACATGCCGGAAGTACGTCGTCCCCAAGCTCCAGACGGCTGGGTGGGATACCGAGCCACATCGCCTGAATGAACAGGTGACGTTCACCGACGGCCGGATCGTGGTTTCGGGCCGCCGCGGACGTCGCCGCCCAGGGAAGCGGGCCGACTACCTCCTCCGATATCGAACCGACGTGTCGATCGCCGTAGTCGAGGCCAAGGCCTCCTACGCGACGCCGAGTCAGGGGCTACAGCAGGCGAAGGTGTACGCCGAAATCCTCGGGCTGAAGTTCGCCTACGCCACCAACGGCCACGGGATTGTCGAGTTCGACTACACGACGGGTCTTGAGCGGGAGGTCGATACGTTTCCAACGCCCGCGGAACTCTGGGCCCGGCTCACAGCTTCAGAATCACTGTCGCCGGATGCCGCTGAGCGGCTGCTCACGCCGGCGAATCGGATCAGCGGCAAAATCCCTCGCTACTACCAAGAGATCGCGATCAACCGGGCGATCCAAGGGGCCGTTCAAGGGCGTGACCGCATGCTCCTGACAATGGCCACGGGCACAGGCAAGACGGTCGTCGCGTTCCAGATCTGCTGGAAGCTCTGGTCGTCGATGTGGAACCGCGCAGGTGAGTACAGGCGTCCGCGCATGCTGTTTCTTGCGGATCGCAGTGTGCTTGTCGATGACCCGATGGGGAAGGACTTCGCGCCGTTCGGGGATGCCCGCTGGAAGATCGAGAACGGCGAGGCGAGCAAGGGGCGCGAGATGTACTTCGCGCTGTACCAGTCGATTGCCGAGGATGAACGCCGGATCGGTCTCTACAAGTCGTATCCCCGCGACTTCTTCGACCTGATCGTGGTCGACGAGTGTCACCGGGGCAGCGCCAACGCAAACGGGACGTGGCGACAGATCCTCGACCACTTCAGCGGGGCGTGCCAAATCGGAATGACGGCCACCCCGCGCCGCGACGACAACGCCGACACCTACGACTACTTCGGCGATCCTATCTATACATACAGCTTGCGACAGGGAATCGAAGACGGCTTTCTGGCTCCCTACCGCGTTCACCGCGTCGTCACGACATGGGACGCGGCCGGATGGCGACCGACACAGGGCGAGCTGGATCGCTTCGGCCGCCAAGTCCCCGACGAGGAGTACCACACCAACGACTTCGAGCGGGTGGTTGCTCTCCGCGCTCGCACCGTTGCTGTGGCCCGCCACCTCACCGAATACCTGAAGAAGACCGACCGCTACGGCAAGACGATCGTGTTCTGTGTCAACCAAGACCACGCCGACGAGATGCGGCGGGCGCTCAACAACCTCAACGCGGACATGGTCCGCCAACACCCGGACTACGTCTGCCGAGTCACTTCCGATGAGGGCGACGTGGGCAAGACCCACCTCAGCAAGTTTCAGGATGTGGAGAAGGCGACTCCGGTTATCCTCACCACGTCGCAGATGCTCACAACCGGCGTCGACGCACCGACGGTCCAGAACGTCGTGCTGCTCCGCGTCATCAACTCCATGACCGAGTTCAAGCAGATCATCGGGCGCGGCACCCGAGTGCGTGATGACTACAACAAGCTCTTTTTCAGCATCCTGGACTATACCGGCTCCGCAACGCGCATGTTCGCCGACCCCGCCTTCGATGGTGGCCCGATCATCGAGACCGAACAGACCATCGACGACGAGGGAGTGCCGACAGACGAAGAAACGGTGGTAACGCCTGAGGAGCAAACTGAGGGCGGTGGGCCGATCGTGGATGTCTTCCCACCCGACGATGACGACGAAGATGGTGGAGGACGCCAACGCTACTTCGTCGATGGCGGGCATGTGGAGATCGCTGCGCACCTGGTGTACGAACTCGACCCCGATGGCAACCAGCTGCGCGTTGTGCAGTTTACGGACTACACGGCGGACAAGGTTCGCACGCTGTTTCGCTCTGCCGGCGAGCTTCGGGCGGAGTGGGCTGATCCCGATAAGCGCCGTGAGGTAATCGACAAGCTGGAGGATCGGGGCATCCGCTTCGAGCAGCTCGCCGAGTACTCGAATCAGCCCGAAGCCGACCCGCTCGACTTGCTGTGCCACCTGGCCTTCAACGCCCCGCTTCGCACACGCCGAGAGCGCGCCAGCCGCCTGCGGTCGGAAAAGAACGACTTCTTCGAGCAGTATGGCCCGGAGGCCCGGGCAGTCCTCGACGAGCTGCTCGACAAATACACCGACCACGGCCTTGCGGAGTTCTCGCTCCCGGAAGTGCTGTCACTCCCACCCATCAACAAACACGGCAACGAGCTCCGCATCGCCCAGTTGTTCGGCGGCGAGGAGAAACTCGTTGATGCAGTGAAACAACTCCAGACATTGCTGTACGCCGCCTGATCGACGCCCTAAAACCCAGTCCCGATTGAGATCCGTTGAACCCTCATGGCAAAGAAGACCCGCAAGCCCGCATCCCCTTCCGCCGCGACAGCGGCGGACAGTGCGCCGCCGAGGCGGGGGCGCAAGGCGAAGACCCCGAGGACACCGCCCACCACCCCGGAGCGCCTCGGGTCCGTCATCAAATCCTGCCGCAAGATCATGCGCAAGGACAAGGGGCTCAATGGCGACCTCGACCGCCTGCCGATGTTGACGTGGATCATGTTCCTGAAGTTCCTTGACGACATGGAGCGGATCGAGGAATCGCGGGCCAAGATGAAATCGCCCCCGGCCCGCTATCGCGCGGCGATCGAGGTGCCCTACCGCTGGCGCGACTGGGCCGCGAAAGAGAACGGCATCACCGGCCCCGAACTGCTATCCTTCATCACGCAGGAAAAAACACGTCGCCCCGACGGCACCGAAGGACCGGGCATACTGAAATACCTCGGCTCCCTCCAGAACGGCAAAGGGAGCAGGCGACAGGTCATTGGCACGGTGTTTGGCGGCGCGGACGGCACCGGCGGCGGCATCACCAGCCGCATGCAGTCCGGCTACCTGCTGCGGGATGTGATCAACCAGGTCAACTCAATCAACTTCCTCGAGCAGGACGAGCTTTTCACGCTGGGATTCCTCTACGAGTCCATGCTCCGCGAGATGCGCGACGCGGCGGGTGACTCGGGCGAGTTCTACACGCCGCGCCCTGTTGTCCGTTTCATGGTCGAGGCTGTGGACCCCTGCCTGGGCGAGGTGGTGCTCGATCCGGCCTGCGGAACCGGCGGGTTCCTTGTCGAGGCATTCACGCACCTGAAGAAGCAGGCCAAGACCGTCACTCAGCAGGACACCCTGCAGGAGACATCCATCCGCGGCGGCGAACCAAAGTCGCTGCCTTACCTGCTGTGCCAGATGAATCTTCTGCTGCACGGCATAGAGAAGCCTCAGATCGATCCCGCCAACTCACTGGACGTAAAGGTCACGGAGCTGGGCGACAGAGATCGCGTCGACGTGATCCTCACCAACCCGCCGTTCGGCGGCGAGGAGGAGCGCGGCATCCTCTCGAACTTCCCGGCGGACATGCAGACGACCGAAACCGCGATGCTGTTCCTGCAGCTCATCATGCGGAAACTCCGTCGAGCCCCCAAACCGGGCCGTGCGGCGGTCATCGTGCCCAACGGCACGCTCTTCGGCGATGGTGTCTGCGCGAAGATCAAGGAAGACCTGATCCTCAACTACAACCTGCACACGGTGGTCCGCCTGCCGCAGGGTGTCTTCGAGCCGTATACGCCGATCCCCACCAACGTGCTCTTCTTCGAGGCGGGCGAGCCGACGCGGACGATCTGGTACTACGAGCTCGCGCTGCCCGAAGGCCGCAAGAAGTACACCAAGACGCAGCCCATGCAGTTCGAGGAGTTCGCGGCGTGCCTGAAGTGGTTCAGGCAGGCAAGGCGGACGGAGTCCACCACGGCGGAGAACGGCAAGGGCTGGGCGTGGAAGGTGGACATGGCGGCGAAGGTGGCCGAGGCCAAGAAGAAGGCCGCGCCGCGATGGAAGGAGGCCGAGGCCGCACGCGAACGGGCCAGTCTCTGTGAGAAGCAGGCCCGCGAGGCGGCTTCGGATGCGGTGGGTCTGCGAAAAAACGGCGGGGCAGCATCCGCGACCAATGCGGTGTGGGATCGGGAGAAGTCTCTCAAAGCCAAGGCCAAGGCCGAACTGGCGACGGCGAAGGCCGAGCAGGAGGCGGGCGACGCGATCTATTGGCCGGTCTTCAACCTCGACATCAAGAACCCGTTCAGCGCGGAGGCGCTGGAGCATCTGCCGCCCGAGACGCTGGCGGACAGCATTGCGCAGAAGTCGATGCGAATCTCGGCGATCATGGACGAGGTGAAAGAGATTCTCAGCAATCGGCCCTCAAGTGCTTTCGCTCTCTCACTCGTCGGTGCATCGAGTGAGGCCACACAGTGAGCGTCGGAGCGTGGACAACTCTGCGGCTAGGCGACGTGCTTCGTCCGAACACGGATGTGATCGACATCGATCCGTTCGGTCGCTATCAGCAGGTGACGATCAAGTTATGGGGAAAAGGCGTCGTGCCTCGCGGTGAGATCAACGGGGCGGATATCAAGGGAACCGCACGCACTCGTGTTCGGTCTGGTCAGTTTATAGTATCGAAGATTGATGCCCGCAACGGGGCGATGGGGGTCGTGCCGCTGGAACTCGACGGAGCCCTCGCGAGCAACGATTTTCCGACGTTTGACGTGGACACCGACAGGCTCCGGTCCTCGTTCTTGTCGTGGCTGAGTAGAACCGCCGCGTTTGTCGACCTGTGCAAGCGGGCGAGTGAAGGCACGACGAACCGGGTCCGGCTGAGTCAGGAGCGGATGCTTGGACTGGAAATTGACGTGCCGTCTCCCGAGGAGCAAGACCGGATCGTGGCGACGCTGGATGCCGCCGCAGCGCGAGTCGCCGAGGCACAGCGATTGTGCCACGAGATCGACGAGGAGGCGGATGCGCTCCTGCGCTCTGCGTTTCACCGCATTGCTGACGACGCTCCGCGCGTCCCAATGTCGCAGGCAGCACCCGTGCATCGTCGCCCCGTCGAAGTCAATGTGCTTGAGGAGTATCCGCAGGTCGCGCTGAAGTCTTTCGGTAAGGGGACTTTTCACAGGCCTCCGTTCCGTGGATCAGCGATCACTTGGCAGAAACCGTTTCGGGTTCGCGCAGGCGACCTGCTGTTCTGCAACACGAACGCATGGGAGGGTGCGGTGGGAGTCGCCTTGCCAGAGGACGACAATCACTGCGGCTCACATCGGTACGTCACGTTCGTCCCGAATCTGAGTGTCGCTACCCCCGAGTTTGTGCTCTTCTACCTCCTCACCGCAGCGGGAATGCGGCATCTGCAACATGCTTCTCCCGGTACGACCGTGCGCAATCGCACAATGAACATCGCGATGGTGATGGACATTCCGGTGCCCGTGCCCCCCATCGAACAGCAGCATTGGTTCAACCAGTTGCAGGCGAAGCTCAAGAGTGCCCGTGCGGAGACCGCACGGATTGTCGCCGAGGCAGAGGCGATGCTCCCCGCGATCCTCGACCGAGCCTTCAAGGGGGAGCTGGTGGGCGACGAAGCCGCGTCCGTCGTCGCCGCTGCTGCCAGCACTCCAGCAGTGTGGCGGATCGCCGATATGGCAGCCATCCAGACGGAGATCGTCCGCCGCGAGAAGGACAACCCAACGCTGGGCCGGAAGAAGCTCTACAAGGCCGGGTATCTCACCGCCGCGCTGGTCGGCGCACGCCCCGAGCCCGCACCCAAGCAGATGGCGGCCGGGCCGTTCAATGCCGAGGCGCAGGACGCAGTCGAGCAGCTTGCCAAACAGGAGGGCTGGTTCGCGTATATGGGCCGCTCGAACGGCGATGATCCCTCCGGTCACTACAAGCCGCTTTCATCGGTGAACGCGGGCGCAGCTGAGGCCAAGATTCTGCTCGGCGGCCGGTGGACAGCGTTCAGCACGCTCATGACCGCCCTGGCGGGGTGGGATTCCGACAAGGCGGAGCTCATTGCCACGACTCATGCGGCGTGGAACGACCTTCTGGCCGCAGGCGAGACGATTACCGATGCCGCCGTCATCGCCCGGTTCTACGACTGGAGCCACGAGAAGGCCAAGTTCGCCGAGACGGCCATCAAGGGTGCGATGGGAACCCTCCGATCCCTCGGCCTCGAGCCGACTGGCGGCGGGCCGCTGTTCGTAGGGGCGGGTGAGGCGCGGCTGTTTGGAAGCCCCGCGTAGCAGTTCTCAGCCTGATCTTTGGGGACATATCGCCATGTCGAACAAGCCGTCTCCTCAAGTCATCTCTGACGCTCTTGCCTTCGGCCTCGCAGGATTCATGCAGCTCTCATTTGCGCGGCGGGCGGAAGGTCTGGTGAATGAACTCCGTCTATAAGTGGAAGCATTCGACATTCTCTCTGCGCTGTTCCCGAATCGAAGGGTTGTCGTCGGCGATCAGCCTCCCAACTGGAAGGATCAGGGCAACGAGGCGATGGACCTCGGCGTGAAGGCAAAGAAGGCGTGGTCGATGGTGGGTGAGGTCAAGTACTTCCGTGGCGTCGGTGATGTGGCGTCGGGGCGCGAGAACGTCCTTCAGGACGCGGCTCGCTTGGCCAGCGCAGATGTATCGAGCGGGTCACCGCGGATTCTCGTCGTGTGTCAGCACTCTCATGGCAAAGACGACTTGTGGAAGAAGGGATCTGGAAGGACCGGAAAGGTGCAGAGGGCGGCGTCAGCCCTACTTCCCAAGACCGTGAACACACCTATCAACACGACGGTCGGCGTGATCGGCGGCATCATCTCCAGCTGGCAACTTCGGACTCCAAGCTCTGCTCAACTGGCGAACGCGAACGCGATTCGCGTTACCCTGCTGAACAAGACTCCATTCCGACAGAAGAGCCAGAATGGTCTGATTCGGATCTGGAACATCGAGCGGCCGTAACGGAGCGAACGGTCGCTGAGGACAACATGTCGGTTGCCCGAGGCCCTCTTGACATGCTCTTCGATTAGCGTACAGTGGACACTAAACATGGGTCGCCCATGATCCCCCCGCAGAACGGAACCTGAACGATGGCCCCCCAAAAGAAGCATTTCGGCGAACTCATCCGCGAGAAGCGGATGGCGAAGAAGTTGACGTTGCGCCGCTTTGCGGAGTTGGTGGACCTCAGCCCGACCTACATTTCTCAGATCGAGCAGGGAAACTTCACGCCGCCGACCGTCGATCGAGTGCGAAAGATGGCGGAGTTGCTCGGTGCAGACGCTGACGAGTTGATGGCGTCCGCCGGGCGGATGGCCGAAGAGGTGGCCGAGATCATCCAGAAGCGGCCCGTCGAGATGGCATCGCTGCTCAGGGCCGTCCAGGGATACACACCCGAGCAGCTCCGCAAAATGAACGAGTACGCCCGCAAGATCAACCAGCCTCCATCCAGCACGAACACGCCGAACCCACCAGCGAAGGACTGAACCGCATGCGGTCACGGATCGCAACCAAATCAAAGGAAGATGTCCCCTACCTCCACGATCGTCAGATCGAGGAGGAAGCGAATGTGCTGCTCGCCCAGTTCGAGACAGAGCACGGCACGATCGCGGGGCCGCCTGTCCCTATCGAGGACATCACCGAGGCATTTCTCGGCTTGGCGATGGAGTGGAAGGATCTTCAGGCGTCGGAAGGGCACCCTGACGTCCACGGCGCGATCTACTTCCCGCAGAGGAAGATCGCGATCGACCTGAGTGTCAATCCCGCCGACAACCCGCGGAAGGAAGGCCGGTACCGCTTCACGATCGCGCACGAGGTTGGCCACTGGCGTCTGCACCGGAAGCACTATTTGAAGGATGCTGCTCAGGGACTCCTAAGCGCCGACATGGCGAACGAACGTCCCAGCTACGTCTGCCGCGACGGCGTCCGGAATCGCGTGGAGACCCAGGCGAACCGGTTCGGAGCGTACTTGCTGATGCCGGCGCGCATGGTCAAGGCTGCGTGGCACGCGGAGCATGGCGTGAACGTCATTGCTCTGGACTCGCTTCGTGCGAACAAGGACAAAATCCTGTTCAAAGAGTTCCTCCACCGTGGATCGACTCCGGCAGCCCAAGACGCTGTCGACGACGTCCTGCTTGAACACGCGGCGAGGCCAATCGCCAAGAAATTCAAAGTGTCTGCGCACGCGATGCGGATTCGCCTCGAGACGCTCGGACTCCTCGTGCAGAAGGTGGAGGTCGGCCTGTTCTGAGCGATCCCTTTTTTTTAGCCTTGTCGTTTAGTGTTTACTGCACGTTTCGCCGTTGCGAAACGTGCCGCTCGTGTGTGGCGTGATTCAGTGATCAATCCATCTATTCAGCAAGGAGACTCCGTTGATTGCATTCGATTTTCTCGCCACCGTCAAGCAGATTGATCCCGCCATCCGCGAGCAGTTGTTCTCCGCGTGGCCCGCCCTGAAGCAGCTCGAGTGGAGCGCGATGCGGAAGAAGCGCAGCGTGGAGCCGCTGGCGCGGGCTGTGCAGCTGCTGGCCGCCGACGACAAGCGGAGCATTCACTTGCTGCTTCGCACCTGCCTCGGGCTCAAGCAGGCGTGTGGTCTCAAGGTGTTGCTCGAAGAGCTCCAGGAAAAACACCCCGACCTCGTCGGGGTCTGGGGGAACATCACTGGCCGCTTGGACCGAGTGGTCTGGACCTACTTGAATGCGCGAGACGCGTTCGAGGAGGCCGTCATCTTTGCGCGAGCGGATCACCTCTCCATGACGAGGAGCTGGCATCGGTGGACAGGGGTGCCCTACCAGGACTTCGTGGCAAGCGACGCGAGGATCGCCGCACTACGGCAGGCCCTCATCTCCCACCACGATGGTCAGCTCCGCGGCACGCACTGCGAGATCCACCACTACACCCGCAAGAACAGCGCAGAGTATTTTTTCGCCTATCTGCCCGACTGGCCGGACAAGTTCCTGGTGTTCAACCGATCGGGAGAACTGGAGACGCTGGATCTCCCCACCGCGTTCAGCATCCTGTTCGTGTTCTTGCCCGCCACGGGCGCGCTCGAGATGATTGCTCCTGGAGATCAGACAACACTGGCGACTCTGCGTCACGCCTTCTACGAGGTGATGACGCAGACCAGCGTGCCTGAGGCCGACCCCGATCGCCCCGCGTTCGAGTTGGACCACCTGCTCGAGGACACTTTCACGTTCGCTGCGCCCGGCGTGGTCGAGGTGGAGGCTGTGGGCGCCACCAGGCTCCTGGTCTGTCCGCGGGTGGATGGCCATGACATTGAAGGCCTGCAGCTGCGGATCACTCGCGGCACGACATGGCCCCGCGTGCTCGCTCGCCTTGACGCCATGCTCGTGAGCATGGATTTGATCCGGCAACAGGTCACGGTGGAGGAGATCTGGATCAAGATCAAGTGCGTGACGGAGGGCGACAAGCGTGCCCGGACGCTTCCGATCACGATCACGCCGCGAGCCTGCAACCTGAAGAGCCAGGACGAGGACGATTTGCGCGTCATCGGTGAGCGTTGCCTCCAGGCATGGAGGATCGACCGTGGCTGATGCACTATCACTCCTTTGTGCAGCCCTCGAGGCGGGCGATCCCACGCTCTCCTCGATCGGCTGGCGATCGATCCCACGGGAGCAGCGGGACGTCCTTCTCGCTGCAGGGCTGGTCGTTCCGGGGCCAACGGCAGAACTGGTGCGCTGCCCGGCATGCGCCCATGCTCACTTCGAGCGAGTGATCAGCCGACCGGGGCCCAATGGCGAGCCTCGCCTCTACATCCGGTGCCCAGCGAACCTGAGGGTACCGATCGATGACGAACACCGTCGGTCGTTTCGGGTGCTCGTGGAGGCGGTGGTCGGCGCGATCGCAGGGTCGTTCAACCTCACGGGAAGCGTCCGCGCACTCCAGCACGATCGGCTCTGGCATTGCGGACGGTTTGAGCAGCGCGCCATTCGCATGGACGTCTACTTCGCGCGCGGACTGGCCAATCGTGACGGTGCGGCTGTCGCGCAGGCGTTGCCCCGTGCTGTCGTGTCACCCCTGATTCTCGTGCCGTCAAACCACCCGTCGGGCGCTCCTTGGCGAGAGCCGACTCCGAGCGTGTTTCCGCTCAATACCGTGGCGGCCTTCGTCGATGGGCGGCTGGTGGTCGATCCGGCGTGCGTGCGACAGGCGTGGCTCAGGGCATCGCGAGGTGACGCGTCGGCTCCGTTCATGTTCCACCGCGCTGGCGACTTCTGGGATGTTGCATTTGAGGGTAGCGACATCCAGCACGTCCGCGACTCAGTTGGTATTGAGTACCTCGCGCGGTTGCTCGCCGACCCACACAAGCACTTCCCCGCAGCAACGCTGCTCGCGGCGAGAGCGGGCATCGACGCACGACAGTTGTCCGGATCTTCGGGCAAGGCGCTCGACGAGGAGGCGAAGAAGTCCATCAAGGCCAAGTACGACGATCTGATGGACCGGAAAACCGAAGCCGAAAAGCAAAACGACCAAGGAGCACTTGACGCTGCGACCACAGAGCTCGACAAGTTGTCCGTCGAGCTCTGTG
>Ga0163147_10009199_pt1 | contig 10744 bp, 7 predicted proteins | sample OliLakLV19MP6G1_FD_148597 | JGI IMG/M metagenome (GOLD analysis project Ga0163147, IMG submission 148597) | Freshwater microbial mat bacterial communities from Lake Vanda, McMurdo Dry Valleys, Antarctica- Oligotrophic Lake LV.19.MP6.G1 | ecosystem: Environmental > Aquatic > Freshwater > Lake >... | reverse complement strand
AGCTTGATGCCATGCCGATGCACATCCAGGAACGGACGCGCGTTCCGCTCGGTACTTACCGTGGCTTACGTTGTGGAATGGTGCTTCATCCGCAATTCCCGCCCGATGTCTATCTCGAAGGCAGCATGACCCGCTCGACAATGCTGTCGCGAGAACACCAGGGACCGCGTGCCGTCCTTAACGCCCTCGAACGTCTGGCCACTGGCTACGGCTCCGATTGCGACCGTGTGCGGCAAGACCTTTCCATCGCGGAAGCCCAGCTACGTGACTACCAGACACGGCTCGGCAAGCCGTTCGTGCATGACGCATATCTGCTTGAACTGACCTCCTTGCGTGACCAGCTCAAGACTGGTCTTTCGAGCAGTGCCCATCAGGCGGACAAAGAAGAAGGTCTGAGCGTTTCCGAACTGGCCGAGAAGATCAAGACGCTCAAGGCCACCCACAGCATCGAGAGCACGGTGCAGCGAGTCCGCCAAAAGCATTCCTCCGCCGAGGAACCTGTCACCGCACGCATCCGGCGTCGGACTGAGTCACTGCCTGTATCCGATTCAGCAATGGAAGCCAATTCAGTCCCGCCACAGGAGCCGCAGAATTCAGCCGCAAAGCCACCGATGACGTTTCAGGAACGCATCAACCTTGAGCGGCAACGCAAGGACGACGGACAGAGTCCGCCGTAAGTCCGCGATGAGGGACTTCGCGGATGCTTTCAATGATTGGTCACACAACGGAAAAGTACAGATGCCTCTGGAACATTTGCAGCGCACATTAGATTAGGCGTGCCGACCTTCACGCCATGCGGCGGGCGGGCGTGAAGTTCACCTTGTGCAGCGGCGGATTACCTACTTGAACGCGAGCAGACTGATAAACAGCGGCAACACCCGTCGCCGCAATGTGGTCACGTTTGATATCCTTATTCACGAGGCAAGGATGCGACAGGACCGAACGAACGACGAGTGCAGACATTCGTCCATGCCAGATAGCCCAATTCCATGTCGGGTTCTCCTCACGAGACCAACCAGTTGTTCTCAGGCCTTTACGGATTGGGATCGATGGCAGAAGTTGAAGACCGAGATAAGCCAGCAAATTGATTGCCCAATTGGTTTTTGCCTTATTGTCGCTGGCCGTGGGATCACTCCACATTACGGCATAGCGACGATCTTCCTGTGGATCCCAACGCATTGATAGCTTCTCGTCACTTGGTTCGATTGCATGAAACAACGCTTCCTCGAATCGAGAGGCATTCAGGTTGGTGATTAGTTGACGCACTGTGTCAAGGAAATACTGATGCCCTGAACCCGTGATGAAGCAGAATTGCGTTGCCTCCATCTGGTCATTCTTGTCCAAACTGCAAGAATCTGATCCAAACGCCGAATAAAGATCGACTACTTTTCGCTGCGATTGACTTGACTCTTCCAGTCCAAGCAACATCGCCTGTCGCAATTCATCGCGAGTGGCATTGAGGTGCTTTCCTAACGAGAGTTCCAAGGAGGGAACACACGCCCGCAGCGCAGCCAGCCATTCGGTTCGTAATTTCCCCATCTCGACTCGAATCGGGGCAAGCGCATTGTCCTCAGCAGCCTTGCGCTCGTTGCCACGAAGACCTCTCTGCTTCAGATCGTCAACCGCTCTCTTGAGTTCGGATTTCTTTTTGTCGAATGCCGTCTGTTTTTCTTGTCGCTTGACCTCAGCTTCTGGATTGGGTTGAAACGGACACTGTAAGTGTGTTGCTATCTGCGATGCCACTAATTGCTTGTTCCCGTCAACTCCATGAAGCACCGGATTCCATGTGAAGCTACAATTCTTCCACGACATGGAGACTTTCGGTTCACCATGAACAGCTGCAAGAATCTGTAGGGTTCCCAACGCAGCAAGAAAACCGAGGGGGTTCGTGCCATCAAGGCCAGGAAGCGGCAAACCACATTCGGCATCGTTGGCGTGTACTAATTTGTGCGTCATCTTGTCGCCTCCGTAAGCTGAGAGTTTGCGTCTGCCTCGAACAGGCCAGCATCTTCGTCTGCACTCGCTTGTTGGTCGGCAAGCCGGAGAATCGATTCGAGGTAGGCAAGCCCCCACCAACCGTAACGGCGTGTCAGGCTCCAGAAACGTTCGGCGATCCCCGAATCAAAGCGATGTGGCGGCAACTGTTGACGCTCTCGTGTGGTCATCTCAGAACCGCTTACCGAAACATCAGGCGGATCGTCGTCGATCACGACGGGTGCAAATGGTCGGGCATGGCCGTGGTGCGATGCGATGAAGTGCAGAATTAAATCTCTGTTGTCAAGACCGACGGGAAGACGGCTATGTCGTTCCGAGAGTTGCACAGACAGCATTTCGTGACGGAAACCGACTGGCAGGCCCGCACGGATTCTAGCCGCATCGCGTTCGGATCGGGTCTGAGCCAACCCATCCGATTTGGCAAGTAACGCCGAAATCAACCCTGTCAGCAGCCAGGCATCGGTTCGGTCCGTTCGACGGAGCATTGCTTGGAATCGCTCGTCGGCTTTCCCCAAATCATGCAAGTCGGCTGCCAAGCGAAAATACTCAGTAAGTGAAGCACATGGAAGTACGGAGAGTATTCGGGACACTTCCTGGCAGACGTGCTCAGTGTGATCGGCCAAACCAACAGGAAATTCGCGGAAAGTCCGCGAGTGATCGTCCTCACCATCGTCCACGGGCGGCAAGAACCATGCAGTTGCTGACCCGACCCGGCACCGTGTCATCAGCACGATACCTCGATCATCTGGATACCGTTCGCGCAAGAGGCCCAATGTGGGATTTGCGAGATAGTAAAAAGTCTCCGCGAGTTCGTTTGCTTCGAGTTTGGTTTCGTCGCCAGCGATTCGGAGCAGGCGACGAAGCTCGGCCATTGTTGGCGGGTCGTCGGTAGCCGTGATCCGCTCTATGAGGTCTGTAATGGAAATCAGATTTGGCAGTTGAGAACGCATCGCCGGGTGTAACCGCAGTACCACCCGATCACGCGCCATGCGAAATGCTGGTTCGGCCACGTCGATTCGGGTAGGATGGGCATGAAAATGACTGCTGCCATTCTGTGAATCGTAGAGATCGGTAGAGTCTGTTGGCAGATGCCCAAGCTCATTCCAACCTTCCGCACCGACAGGAAGAACAAGAGTGTCTCCGGGGCGCAAGTCGTCGGGCGAGCGGATGAGATCGCTGTCCCTGACACCACGCCACAGGACTCCAAGCCTGCATTGCATCAAAGCTTTCCTGTTCGGCTTGCCTCCCTTTTTGCCTTCCCCGGTTGGCGTTGGCTGCTCGGCAACACCCAACAAATCACTCTGATCGGAGGCACCCGTTTCTGAAGTCAGCCAGCGACGCAATCGCGAAATTGGCACGCTCATGCACTCGGCGGCGGTCGGAGGAAGAAGTGCGACGACATCACACCAGTCCTCTTTCTTCATGTAACCGTCTTCAAGCAAATCTGCCCGCCAACATACCTGGACATCGGGTTCACCGGATTGAGGACCGTGAATGAAAAGAGATACCTCTGGATCAGGTGTTGGTCTCGGCGCGGTCTGACACCAGACATCGAGATAGGCGGGCAGCATAACTGGCGCATCGAGCGATGCCGATGGTGCCAGCAGATTCGTTGGGATGCGGCCATCATCGCCATGTTCTCGAATGACCGCGTTGAATGCATCGATCCCGAAGTCGATGCGTCGAACTTCGATATTAGCGGGTGTCGCATTTCTACGTCTCCGATTCCCCGCAGCTATTGAACCTTGTTCGGTGATGACCCGTTCTGCATGGTTGTTTAGCCAGTGCCAGGTTCTCGTGAGTGAGTTGCCATAAATCGGATCGAGAGGCTTCTTATCATCGAGTTGCGATGCGTCCTTGACGTTTTCGTTGTCGATCAAGATCACGGCATGTGCCTCGATCTCACGTCCCCCTCGATTGAGACGACCAAACCGCTGGCGGAGAGCATCGAGCGAAGCGCATTCCGTCACGAGTGCGTCAAAATCATAATCGGCACCTACTTCCAGGCATTGTGTCGCCACAATGAAGTTGGTTTTCTCCGTAATCTTCGGTCGATCAGGACCAACGAGCGGTCGCAAACGCATGGCTTGCTGATCGCGGTCGAAAGGCCGCATCGAGCCGATGACGAGTTCGACTACCGCTTCGCGGTGCATTGCACGCAGTTGCTCATAGATCGCTTTCGCTGTGGCAACTCGGTTGACGATGATCCCAACAGACGTCGGCAATCCGCTCGCCAGGATTTCTGCTTCCTTTATCGCGGATTGAGTGACATCGGAAACACTGAGTAACTTCGCAGGCTTGCCAGCCGTGAGACGATTGTTGAGTGAAACGTTCACCCGATCTTTTCCCTCCAAGCAGATCACGTCGTTATCCCCGACACCTTCTGGTGGTGTTGCCGTCATCGGCACCACGATGAACGGAGAGATTCCGACGTTCTCAGTAGCCCACTTACTTGGATCGAGGTATCGCCGAACATTTTGTAAGGTTTGGAGAAAGGGGCGGCTAATGTGAGCTTCGTCCAGCAGGATAAGGCTGTCGTAAGCGATAAGCGCGGCCTGGATCGGTGCGGCGTTGGAGGAAACACCATAGCCCCTGAACAGCAAACGCGACCCTAGTTGATCGATGGTCGTGCAGATTATTGTGGGTTGTGTGGCTGATCGTGCCCAACGATTGTCGCGGTAGATACCGCCCCGCAATTCCAACACGTCCAGCGGCGGGCCACTATTACGGGCCATTCCAGACAACTGCCGGAGTGCGGCGGCGACCCGTGCCAACACCGGCAAGTTTGTGGCATCCTTTTCAGCTTCCCAAATCTTTCTCGCGATACGAACAGCCCGTTGGTGGGCCTCATCAACGATCACTCGCCGATTCACACAGAAAAAAATGCGCCGTGCTGCCTTACGATCTGGTTTCGGTTCCTCGGCCTGACAGGCCAAGGCAAACACCGCGATGTCCAGGCAGGCGGTCTTTCCACTCCCTGTGGGAAGATCGATGGCACCTGGCCACGCTCCCCCAACAACTCGCTGGGCAAGACGAGACTGCCAGTCGTAGGGCGGCTTTTCTTGGCCTTGCGCATCTCTGTGGAGTTCCCGGAAGTACACCTCGAAATCGGCAGGGGTCAAGGAAGTCATCAGTTCGCTCCCCCCTGCAGTGGTTTGCACAGGCCATATCCAAGAAATCGCCCGGCACAGAGTAAGATCGGACCGACAACGGTTTCGGAGAACCGCAAATACACATGAAGCTGGAGCCGAGGGCCGCTCGATCCTTTCGTCGGATAGGGCGGGAAACCATCGCCGAGCGGCGCGGTTTCGGCACCCAACGTCTCATGCCCGCGCAATGGCCTTCGTTTGCTGTAAGCCCGAGGGCTTCCACGGTGCCAACTGGTTGTGCCGATATCGATCTCGGCGGGTTCAGGCAGACCTATTCGCTGGCAAGCTCTTGTAATGATACCGGCGACCTCGATTTCCCAGGCCATACGGTCGTTCGTCCAGTCGGCTTTTGGGAAGCGGTCCAAGACAACCGGCGTGATGGATGCCCATCTCGTCCAGCCGTTCGGGTGTGCTGTCCACGTTTCCGGTTTCAATGCATGACGGGTCTCCGACCAATCTCGCTTGATTACCTTCCACACCCCGAGATGACCGAGTGTCAAGTCGATGGGCCTGGGCTGCCCCGATGGTTCCAAAAACATTTGACCAAGAGCGCGGCCTCGCTCAGATCGTGGGACGGAACGCGGAAAGATCAACGCCACTCCAAGGAGGTGCCCGTCGGCGTAATCGCTGCTGACGAAGGGTAGGGGAATATATGCCAGATGCTGATTGCCGTTCCGCAGTGGCTGGCAATCGTCGAGGTGACCGCTGACCCATGAAGGTGGCGGCTGAACACCGCATTGTCTCATCACCGCGCCCCGCAGGGCCTGCGTGACTGCCAATGTCGAGGCCAGCGGCAACCGAGGGCCATCGACCTGTTTCAGAATAAGGATGTCGCTGTCGAAATCGGTGTGCGCCATTTCCGATTCAGACTTCGACTCGCTACGACGATAGCCAGTCCACAACCCCAGCGTGGGGCGATGCGGCGGACGGGGATCGAGTGATTTGAGTTGTTCGCCCAATCTGCTGATATCAACGTCGATGGCAGCCTTGCGTTCCTTCGCACCCGAACCTTTGATACCTTTTTTCATTGCGGTAAGAGTTGCGATTTTGTCAGAGAGTTTCTCGTATTGCTCGCGGCCGTGCCGATTGAATTGTCTATCGAGCATGCTCAAAGTTCCCGATGACACTCGACGAGCTTGGAACTCAGCCATCACGTCATCCGGAACCCATGTTTCTGTCCGACCGTCCGTGGAACCAACTTCTCCCAGCCACATGCTCACCAGCGATGAGGAATGGCCAATCCGCGTGACTTTTCCGCACAATTCCTCCAACGCGGGGCGATAAAAATCGAAGTCAGTCGCGTTTGGCCATTGCATGAAGCAATGCTCATTTCCAGTCCACACGCAGGGAAAGGTGCGTTCGACGTGGAGCCTTTTCAGCAGTAGCTCTGTGGGCCGAGTGTGAAACTTCCATTTCCCGTCTTTTTTGAAATGAGGGGCAATGTCCTTAAAATCGTCCGCATTAATCGGAACATTGAAAGTGACAACGTCACGCTCAAACACATTTTCTTTTGGAGGCAGAACCATCGTGGGATCGCCCAACGACTCAAGCCACCGAAGAGCATCACCTTCTGCGGGATCCTCGCCAGTTTCAAACCAGGCTGCCGCCAAGGCCATGAAGATTCGTCCCGGATGCGGTGGCCATTCGGCTCGATTGCGACTCGCCGGATCGGTAGCGACCGCGTAACCGGTCAGGTATTCCCAACCTATGGTCAAAGTCGGCATCACTCGCCTCCTTCGCCGCCCTGCTTAAGAGCCAGTCGCTGGCTTCTCACGACGAGTTCCACCAAGTCGTTAGACGGAGTGAGGACGAGAGGCTCTTCGCGCCACGGCAGTTTCAGTGCCTTGGCTGCATCGACCGCTTCTTTCAAGAGTTTGATTGCCGCATCCGCTTCCAGTGTCAGTCCTTCCTCCTTCGTGCCGGGCTTACCGAGCAACTCCCAGGAAAGAGGATTGGTAGGCCACAGGAGACAACGAGACCGCAAATCCAGTCCGGCCTCGGCAGCCAGTGCCGCCGCACACAGTCCCAACGCCGCGAGAACCGTACGTGCGGCGACATCGACTTCGTAGTCGAGATTCATCTCGCTATTGTCGTTCTTGATGGGGAACCGGAGTCTGCGAAGAGCGGGGAACGACAACACGACCGTCTGCTCTGCGGAAGAGAAGGTCACGCCCCCGTGAAATGGCTGCCCCTTTTTGTCCTTGAGGTCCGGCTTGATGTTACCGTGATTTGCCTCTGAAGGCTTACCTTCCTTCCCGATCTTGACTGGCGAGCCGTTGTCCTGTTTCGCCGAAGCTGGATCGAGAGTCCAAGAATTTCCCTGCCCATCCGCAGCCTCATATAGTGGTCCCGCATCGAGCTGGATACTCAAAGGGTCGATCCGGCTGCTACTCCGGACGCCAGGTTCCGCGTTAATTCCGACGATCTCGCTCACCATCGCTCGCTCGAACTTGGCTCCGAGTCCACCCTTAGGTCCGGTCGAGTCCCACATCCCGAACAGTAAGGCAGTGGGGCAGAGTTCAAATAGCGTGGTCGCATTCTGAGCGGACACACGACGAAGCTGCTGCCCGTAGGTGGATTCGTTCTTGTCACCACGGAAAGGTCTGTCTTCTTCCTTTTCGTCTTTCGTTTTCTCCTTCACCGAGCTGTCGCGAAGAATCGCATCGGCGATCCGGTGCGGTGCTTGGAGAGAGCTGATCTTGCCCACTGGCTCCAACAAGCGCGTCTTGTCGTTCAGTTCGTCGTTCTTCTTTTCCGGATCCCAGAAGGTCGTGAAATCGACCTCGATCAAGGGCAGCGAGAATCCAGCCTTCTTCAACCGACCGCTGTCGATAGCCTGCTGTAGGGCCTCTTCCATGCGGTTCGCCTGCGACTGAACAGAGTCCAGCAGCACACAATTTACCGGGTCTTTGTAGCCGGGAAGTCGCCGCTTCTCGGTCGCATAGACGGCTCCCGCATACGTCGGCGGAAATATTTTGGTTCCATCGCCACCCGCTGGCTGCAAGGTAGCCCGGCAACGCGCCGCAGCTCCGATCCGAACCGCCGCTTGCAAGTGAATCAAACTCAGGATGTTCGCCATACAGTATTCTCCGTGTTCCGACAGATTACTCTATCCGGTGCCGGGAAACATCTCAGTTGTGACGGTCGTTGATTTCTGCTTCGATCCGCCGCAGCAATTCGAGCAGACGCTCGAATGCGGGCGGCTCGCCGAAGATCATTTCCTGCATCTTTCGGTAGTCCTGCTCCAACTCCGTCAGACGAGCTTCAGGGGGCACGATTCGCAGCGTGCCGGGTTTTGCATCCGCGTACCGTGCCCAGGCCGCTGGGAAGAAGACTTCTTTGTGGCGAGCGACCTTCAGCAACAGGTCGGTGTCCCTGATCGCAGCTTGTCCCAATTCGTGCTGGTACAGCCGAACCACGTCGTAATAGTGCCGCGACTGCCGATCACGGAATTTCTTGTCCGGCGGGGCGTGGTGCCACATGTGCAGGATCGTCGCCTTCTCCCAGAACGTCCGCTCGGCGGCCAGGACGTGGACATTGCACGCCGGTTCTTTGAACGCATCGGGGAAATCCGCCGCCGCATAGGACATAACCGTCGCCTCGACTGCCGGCCAGTGATCCGATCGCGCCCCGATCTCCAGACGCACGGCCGACTGGATATAGGCTGGCTCATCGGCAGAGCGGGACCGATTGGCTACCGGGTAGCGAAAGAGGAGCGTCTGCCCATCAGGGTCATCTTCGGCCAGTTGTACATCCCAGGTCGTTGAGGGCGGTTCACGCAAAGCATCCCCGAACGCGGCCAGAAGCTGAGGCAGGAGCTTTTCACGGATGAGCCGCTGGCAGGTTTCAGTCAGCGCTTCGAGACCGTGCTTTCGCTTCTTGCCGGTGAGGGCGTTCAGGGGATCGCTCTCACCCCCGAAGCCCAGTTCGGCCCGGTTGAAGGACAGGTCCACATCTTCCGAAAACCGCTCGATGACCCCGAACACTTTGGAGAGCGACGTGCCACCCTTGAAGAGCAATCCTGCCGGCGGATCGGGCAGGGTGAAGACCCGCTTGAGCGCCCAGCAGACCCAGAAGTCTTTCTCGATGATTTCAGCGGTCAGGCCGCGCTGGCGGGCACTCGCCGAGAACAGGTCCATGCGGTCGGTGGCCGGTAATCGGGCGATGTCATCCATGATTCACCAACTCCCCTTCCTGCTGAGCGATTTGGCGGACAACAGCCGCGATCCAGTCGGTCGTATACCGCGCGTCCCGGAGCAGTTCTTGTCGCTGCTCCGGCGACAAGGCCCTTCTGAGTTGGGCAACCACCTGACTATCGACGGCTGCCTGACCGAGGTGCCGCAGAGCCTGGAACACCATCGCACTTGTCTTGCATCCCACCGGGAACTCTTTCGGGGCGGCGTGCCGAAGCTGGACTATTGTGGTGCCGATCCGCACTTCGCGCGTTCGGCCGTCCGTCAGGTATACTGGCTTGGCCGGCACCTGCGTGGACAACCCGAGCCGGTTTGCCGCCACCGCCCCGGATGGGACGACCCGGCTACCCGTTTGCCGGGCCAGCGCCTCAGCGATTTCGTCTAGGTCAGGGCCGAGGGCAATGCCCAGCCGCTCGTTCATTCGGGGGAAATGGTACAGGCCGCGCCCGAGCCGCTGAATATCGCCGCCCTTGACCAGCCGGGAAAGCGACTTGTCGGCGGCGTCACGGCTGCCCAGGTCGAGAAAGTCCTTCGGCGTGAAGACCTTGCCCCGGCCTTGCCCGTGAATCCGCTCCAGAATGTCGTCTTGTATGGTGTTCATCGGCTTTCTCTCCAGTCAGAAAAGTGTACGCGACTTTCTGACAGATTGCAAGCCCCGAAAACTGTTCTGCCGGGAATGGAGGTTACGAAGAGACCACCTGCGGTCAGCACTTTAGGCCGTGTGCCTGTTCAGAAGTTTCCGGTGTAACAAAGGGTTACGACTGATGCTTGCCGTCTGGTTTCCCGGAAAGAAGCCGCCGGACCCCCGCTTCCAGGCCCCTGATCCCGGCCAGGAAAAGTTCAATAGCCGTCCTGTCCTCCCGACTTGGAACATAAGCGGCTCGCTGCAACAACTCGCGGCGAGCCGCTTTTTTTTTGGCGCCAGTGATCTGCGGCTGATTTTAAGACCTGTCCATCAGGTTCAAACTGCCGGCGATCTCGACACCACAGCAGGTCTATTCGCCACAAGTCATTGTCAGTAGATATGTTGTCGAGTTCAAATCCCGCCGCCAGTTCCGCCGTGAGCAAAAAACTGCTGATTCGTAGCATCGAATTGGACTTCGCCCGAAATGCTTCGGTGTGTCGGACGGGTGTCGGACCGAAGCGCGCAAAGAGTCCAAGGGTTCATCGCCTTCAGCCTCTCCGAATCCACCTGCGGCATGTTGTTCTCGTAGGCCGGCGTTGAACTGATGTCCCGATAACATAGGTTGAAGAGCAGGTGGATCGTGTCAAAGCCGTAGCCCATTTGCAGAAGCCCTCGTTCAGATTTCAGATTGCGGCTGACGACTGGCAGGACACTATGACACGCGAGCAGTACCGGGCGGTCAGTTGGGGGCTTTTCTGGTCCGGGGGACTGGCGGTTGCCAT
>Ga0163147_10009196_pt1 | contig 10745 bp, 9 predicted proteins | sample OliLakLV19MP6G1_FD_148597 | JGI IMG/M metagenome (GOLD analysis project Ga0163147, IMG submission 148597) | Freshwater microbial mat bacterial communities from Lake Vanda, McMurdo Dry Valleys, Antarctica- Oligotrophic Lake LV.19.MP6.G1 | ecosystem: Environmental > Aquatic > Freshwater > Lake >... | reverse complement strand
CGAAGCATCGTGCCGCAAGACTCAACGACTCAACCACTCCTCAACTCCACCACTTCAAACCACCCATGCTCATCCGCATCCGCAACATCACCAAGCATTACAAAGTGGGCGTGGAGGAAATTCGCGCGCTCGATGGGGTGGATCTTGATGTGGAGCAGAATGAATACGTGGCGATCATGGGCACCAGCGGGTCGGGCAAGAGCACGCTGATGAACATTCTGGGCTGTCTCGATCGGCCGACATCGGGCACGTATGAACTTGATGGCAAACTGGTTTCGTCCATGACCGCCACGCAGCTTTCGGCGGTGCGAAATGAGCGGATCGGGTTTGTCTTTCAATCGTTCGAACTCCTGACGCGCGCCACGGCGCTGAAGAATGTGGAACTGCCTCTGCTCTATTCACCCGACGGTTGGTGGGGCCGCCGCAAGCGCGCAGTGGACGCGCTCGAACGCGTGGGTCTCGGCCCGCGGATGCATCATCGCCCGAACCAGCTTTCCGGCGGGCAGCGGCAGCGCGTGGCGATCGCGCGGGCGCTGGTTAATCATCCGAAAATTCTGCTGGCCGACGAGCCCACCGGCAATCTCGACAGCCGAACCAGCGAAGAAATCCTGCGGCTGTTTGAAGAACTTCACACCGCCGGGCAGACAATTTTGATCGTAACGCACGAGGCTGATGTCGCCCGGAACGCCAAGCGTGTCATCCGCATGCGCGACGGCAAAGTGCAGAGCGACTTAAGTGCCCCAGAAGACATCGCCCGCGCCGGCGAAATTCCCACCGCGCACCACGCCGCCGCAGTGGGTCAAACGGCGGGGCCTGGCTTTGAAGTCACTGGGCTTGAAGTGACGGGAGGCCCGGCATGAGCCTGTTTCGCGTGCCGCTGCAACTGGCCGTACTGTTTTACCAGAGCCTGTTTTTGGCCCTCACTCAGATTTGGGCGAACAAGCTTCGTTCGATTCTGACGACAATCGGCATCGTCATCGGCGTTGCGAGCGTAACGTGCGTCATCGCGGCCCTGACGGGGTTGAAGGATAATGTGCTGGGAGAGTTTGAGTCGTTCGGCACGAACAAGGTTTACGTGTTTCCGCGGCGTCCGCCGAGCGGGGCGATGCGCAACGCGCCGTTTTACCAGATTCGTTTTCGCCCGGAGTTGTTCGATCAGATGCTGGCGCAGTCGCCGTCGACAAAACATTTCTCGCGCGTCACGCAGATCGTCACCACCGTGCAATATGACGAAGCCCGCGACGAGAATGTAAGCGTCATCGGCATCGAGCCGGCGTGGCACGATATTGAGCGGCGCTACGTCATCATGGGCCGGCCGTTCAGCCTGATTGATAACGAACGTTCGCGCCCGGTTTGCATGATCAATGAGAAACTCCGCAATCGACTAGGGTTGCCCACCGACTGCACGGGCACGTTTCTCGTGCTCGACGGCCGGCGGTTTCTAATCGTCGGGATGATCGAACCGAGCAAACAGGGCAACATGATCCGCGACGATGCCAGCGACGCTGAGGTGTTTGTTCCCTTCACCACCGCCTGGCGCGCCGCCAGCAAAGGGCCGTTTTTCCCCTTCATGTACGTCATGGCCGCCGCCAAGAGTACCGAATTAGCCCCTGATGCGCAGGCAGAGATTACTTATTACCTGCGCAAACAACGCAAGATCGACTACGGCCAGGAAGACACTTTTCGCGTCGAGGTCATCGATCAGTTTGTGCAGCAGTTTAAGGCGCTGGCCGGCGCAATTACGATCGTAGCGGCGGGGATTGTGGGCATCTCGCTCATCGTCGGCGGGGTGGGGATTATGAACATCATGCTCGTGAGTGTGAGCGAGCGCACGCGCGAAATCGGGCTGCGCAAAGCGGTCGGGGCGAAACCATCGGCCATTCTGCTGCAGTTTCTGGTTGAAGCGGTAATGCTGTGTTTCTTCGGCGGATTGGTGGGGCTGTTGATCGGGCAGCTGATGACGATGGGCATCGCGGCGATCCCCGGCGCGAAGCTGGATAAAGCGGTCATTCCGCCGTGGGCGATCATTCTTTCGTTTGGCTTTGCGGCGCTGGTGGGGCTGGTGTTCGGCATGTTCCCCGCCATCAAAGCGTCACGGCTCGATCCGATCGAAGCGCTGCGCCACGAATAGTTCATTTTAACCACAGATGAACACGGATTAACACAGATTGAGAAAGACTGGGAACGAGGAATGAACCGAGCAAGCATTGGTCTTATCTGTGTTTATCTGTGTTCATCTGTGGTTCTTCTTTCCGGCTGCCGCGACATGGGCGTCGGCGCGACGGGGGAATACACCGTCGCCCGCCAGCGGACGCGGCAGATTGAAGAAGTCGCCCCTGAATCGCTTCCCTCGCTCGGGCCGGCTACCACGCAGCCGTTCGTGCTTTCGACCACGCGGCCGACGACGCAGGTAACGCAGATCCCCGTCACGCTTGATCAGGTTCGGCGGTGGGCTTTGCAGAATAACCTGGATCTGAAAGTCGACCTCCTTGATCCGACGATCGCCAGGCAATCGATCTCGCAGGAGCAGGCGCGGTTCGAATCGGTCTTCACCACCAATGCACAATTCGGCACGACCGATACGCCGTTTCTCACCACCGATCAGCAGGGCAATCGACAGATTTCCGTTTCGGGTTCGGAGTTTTTCAGCGTGGTTCCCGGCCTGCGGCTGCCCTTGATCACCGGCGGAAATATTCTGCTCAGCACGCCGATCAACCGCGTGGAGAACTCGACCGGCCGAATTGATATCAATACCGGCCTGCCCGTTTCCGATCTGCAATGGTCGACCGATTTTACCTTCACCTTCAGCCAGCCCATCCTCCGCGGCGGGGGGATTGATGCCAATCTGGCCAACATTCGCGTCGCGTTCTATCGATATCAACAGTCTGAAGCGCGAACCAAGCTGCGCGTGATGACGGTTCTCAGCGACGCCGACCGCGCCTATTGGCGACTCTACGCCGCCATCAAAGGGCTTCAGGTTCGCAAACAGGAATTTGATCTGGCGGTGAAGCAACTCGAACGCGCCCGCAGGCAGGTGAATGCCGGCGCGGCCGCCGAGGTGGAGGTGATTCGCGCCGAATCCGGCGTGGCCGACCGCGTGAGCAACGTGGTGCAGGCCGAGCGCGAATTGCGCAACCAGCTTCGAGAGCTTAAACGCATCATTAACCAGCCGGGCCTGGAGATGAACACGACCATCCTTCTCCAACCAGCCAGTGAGCCCCGATTTCTCGCGGTGCGCCTTGATGCCGATGCACTGGCCGACCGCGCCATTCGCGATCGCATGGAAATCCTCGAAGCCGAGCTGCGCATCCTCCAGCAATCGGAAAGCGTCAAGCTCGCCCGAAACGACCTGCTGCCGTTGCTGTCGTTGCAATACCGCTACAACGTGAACGGGCTTGGCGTGACCTCAGGTGATGCGTTTGATTTGCTCACCGACAACCGCTTCGCCGATCACAGCGTGGGCCTGCAAGTAGAAATCCCCATCGGCAACGTCGCCGCCAAAAGCCGCCTGCGCCGGGCGCTGGCCCAGCGGCAGCAGGAACTGGCGACGCGTGAGCTTCGCGAGCAGACGATCCGCCAGGAAGTGCTGGCCAGCGTGACTGATCTGGAGACGAGTTGGCAAAGAATCCTCGCCGCCCGGCAGGCCGTCGTCGCCACCGCGCGGGTGGTGCAATTGGAGACCCGACAGTTCGAGCAGGGCATTCGCACCAGCACCGATGTGCTCAATGCCCAAACCAATCTGGCCAACGCACAGGCCGACGAAATCCGCGCCATCGCCGATTACCAGGTGGCCCAGGTGGATATCGCATTCTCCACGGGAACGCTTCTGGGCGCGAGCAGAGTGGATTGGAAGCCGATAGGGGTGAAGTAGCGGATAGCGGATAGCAAGTTGCGGCTAGTGGATAGCGCCAGGCGGATCGTGTTGGCAATCGACTGCCTATCCGCGATCGGCTACCAAAAATACACTTCCCTCCCCTTGTCGAACGCCCAGGCAGCCACAGATGAACACCGAAAGGGGTTGCCGCTGATCCGTTGTTGATTCATGGCCGAGACCGCGCAGAATCTCGCGCGCTTCCGGCAACGATCAACTCACGCTCAACCGGCCACTGTCTTCGGCATCCATCTGTGGCTCCCGTGCAATCATGCCGCCTGTTTGATAACGCCCGCGCCGCCGAAGGTCACGCTCAGGGGGGCGCTTGCCGGGCCGCCGTCGCTCTTGCTGTTCTGCCAATACGCGGTCAACCACACCGTTGCGCCCGGGGCAATGTCGCCCGGCAGTACGATCTCAAGGTTGGTGCGCGTCGGGTTGGCGATGAAGGTCCACTCCGAAACATCCACCGGCGGGATCGGGCCGACGGCGTAGAAGAGCATGGCGTCTTTCACGCCCTCGGGTTTGGCCCGTTTATCACCGGCCACATTGCGAAGCTCGATCATCAACGTCCGCCCGAATACGCCGATCACATTCACCTTCGGCGCGGCGGCGGGAATGGGCGTCGGCGTCGGCTTATCACTGCGCACGGTCAATCCCGCATCCAGCTTCAGTTGGTTGGTCACGCTGGGCGTACCCTGAACCACCGAAACCAGATTGCGCGCCACGGCCTTCATCGCCCGCAGCGCATCGTCTTTTGCCGCCACGGTCGGTTTGGTCCGGGTGCTGGGCTCCATCACCGCCGCCCACGCCGCCTGCAGCGTGGTATTAACGGCGGCAAACGCCGCCACCTGGTCCGCGGTCAAACCATACTGGTTGGTTTTCCCGGATGTGACAGTGTGAAAGTTCTGACTCCACAACACCTGCGCCGCCTGCTTGGCGGGCATGTAACTACTACGTGTCGATGCCATGATGTTTCCTCCGATCGTCGCCGCTTCGTTTTCGTCGCGCGCGATGCGATGGTTGTCCCCGATCCGCCCCAACCGCTCAAAGGCATCGCCTTCGAAGAACCAGCCGGGCTATGAGTCGGACACTGTTCACAGTCATCGGAAGGAAAGGGGGGCGGGTTTATCTGTCTTGCGACAACTTTTCATCTCCCAAGCCATCGCCCCCGCCACGGATTATCGCTCGTTCAACCCCGGCAAGGTCTTCACGATGCCCATCGTCTCGATGTTCACGCGAAACCTGCGCATCATCGGGTCCACTGTGTGCCGAGAATTGATTTGTCCCCTAAGCCAGTCGTTCCGGTCATTGATATTGCCGCCGATTTTATCTCGCGGCTTTAAGTAGCGTTCGATAATCCGCTCCAAGGCACACTATCCGATCGCCTCTTTTGCGAGGATCGACTGTAATTCATCCTTCCAATCGCGCCCGGCGTCCTGGGTCTGGTCCAGGACATGAAAACAGAACTGATGGTCCTTAAACTCCTCGCCCAGCCGCTGCCATGAAACTTTTCTCCCCACATCCGTAAACACTTTGGCGATATCCCGCTTGTAAACAGTGTCGTCGTTGCCCTTCAATTGGCTGCCTTTGCTTTCGATGACCCACACCGTGTGCTTCTTCCGGTCGACATTGCCATGCGCCACAAAGTCCGGATGCAACCTGTGCCGCCGATATCCCTGAATTGAAAAGCTTTCCGCCCCGACTAGGTTCCGGTACCACCACAATACGCTCTCGTCTCTGTCCAGGCACAGCGCAACCGCTCGTTCATAACTGTTCTGGTCTTCAGCCGGCACGAAATCAAATAACGACCGTGTCGATACATCCCCGTTGTCATGCATCAACTGCGGCCCCGATCGCACACTGATCTGCTTTGGTATCTCAAACCGGCACTCGGCACACTGCAGGTAGAACACCAGCCGGCGCTTCTCGTGCAGTTTGCGAAACGCCGCTTCGGTTTGCTTATCCACCTGCTCCTGTATCCACTGCTCGATGTGGTCGCGAACCACAAACTTCACCAGCGACAGTCGATCGCGCAACGTCAACTCCGTCTGCCGCAACCGTTTGCACACCTCGGCAACGATCACGCGAAGCTGCTTGTGGCTCAGGTGGTCGAACGGCAGGCTCGCCACGATCCACGCCCGGGTTGCCGCATCGGATTCGGTGTGATGCGCATCGGCCTCGGTCTCGCGCGACAACTCCTCGCCGATGCTGATGCGATAAAACCGATCCTTCGCCCCCCGCAGCGCCTCCGCCAGCGGCCAATTAATCGTGTCATATTCGAATGCCTCGACCTTCACCGTCGCCAGCAGATGCCGAAAGTAGTCCAGCGGCTCGTAATCGTCGCCGGTCTGCACGCAGAAGTGCGGCAGATAGAGTTTTCCCGCAAACGGCTTGCGATAGATTTTGGCAAACTGCTCGCGCATCGTCGCCACGCGATTTGCCGCGGTGGGCTGCCCGTCGCTCGAATCGATCACCAGCGCCGCCGCGTCTTCTAAGCCTTCCTTCTCCAGCGCCGTCTTCACCGCCGCCGTCAACTGCGATGCTTTGACGTGCAGGCAATAAACATAACTTTCATTTAGGTCGTCGAACTTCGTCGGCACGCGCTCCTGATACGGCTGTCGAAGGATTCGCCCGACCAATTGCGTCATCCCCGTCGTGCTTTGCGTGTTGTTCAGCGACACAAGGATGTACGCAAACGGGCAATCCCATCCTTCCTGCAGCGCCGACTTGGTGATGATCCATTCCACCGGGCAAAGCGGGTCCATCAGGTTGTCCACGTCGGCCAGTTCGTCGGTCTCTGACGTCTTGATCTTCACCGCTGCCCCAGGCACGCCCAGCTTTTGCGTCAGATATTCCTTCACGTCCTCGGAATGGATGTAGCCAGCCTCGCGCTGGTCCTTTCCCGTCCGCTCCACCTGCACCAGCACCATCGGGCGGATCGTCTTGGCTGGCCCCGCGATTTCCGCGTGTTTCCCGGCCATCGTTGCCAGCGCCTCGCGCCGATCGCGCGCCTGCGTCAGCACGTCCTTCCAGTCTTTCTGCCCACTCGTCGCGATGTTCAAGGGCAGCTTGATCATCTCCTCGTCCAGCAGGTCTTTCCCGCTGACCTTGCAGATGATGTTCGGACGAATCTCCGCGCCGTCCGACGTCACCGCTTTGGGCGTCGCCGACAATTCAACAACCAGCGACGCGTTGAACCCTTCGATCGTCGTCCGCGCCAACGCGCTGGTCGCTTTGTGCCCTTCGTCCAGAATCACCGCCGGTTTGCACAGCCGCACGAGGTTCGCCACCGACGTGGCCACGAGGTATTGCCCCCGTCCGGCGTCCTCCACCAGCATGTCCAGATTGCTGAACTGCTCCTTCAGCTTCCGGTGACCCTCATAATCCGTCTCGGGCGGGAAGTGATCGACGATGTTCCCGCCGCTGTCCTTGAAGAATTTTAAGTCTTCCTTCGTTTCCCGGTTCGTGCTCGCCAGTTGGATCACGAGCACGTTCAGACAATCCCGCAGCTTGGCGGGGGATAGGCGGTTGATCTCGTGCTTCTCCCACACCTCGATCCGTCGCGACAGCGCGTGTTCGAGCATGAGGCGGTACATGTCGCCCCGGTCGCGCAAACGCTTCAGCGTGTCGCGGTAAATCTGGCTCGACGGCACCACCCACAGGACCAAGCCCGCGCCGTTTCGGTCTTTGAGGATCGTTCGATACGTCGAGCCAAGGATTTGCGTCGCCAGCAGCGTCTTGCCGCCCCCGGTCGGCACCTTCACGCAGAAAGTCGGCAGGTCTTCACCCAGTCCGTTCAATCGCTCTTCGTACCGGCCCAGATTCAGCTCCCGCCACGCGTCCATCGAAGCATGACGCGGGTTGCCCGACGCGCGTTGGGATGCGACGAGACGCAAATACGCCTCGACTTCATCCACCACACGGCGTTGGAAGCGTTTGAGTTCCATCGGCGCTTCTCAGTTGCTCTTGCGCTTGGCTTTACGGGGCGTCAAGCCGAACTCGCGCATGATCTGTTCGTGAGGAATCAGCGGCTTGCCCGCGTTGGCCTTTCGCGCCTTCAGCAGCGGGCGGTAGTCCGCCTCGTCTTCCAACTGCTCGCGCGACGCATGGAAGTCTTTGTCCGGTATCACGAAGCGCTCCTTGCCGTCGTACATCAGCATTTCGTCGTCAAAGCCCCTGATGATTCACGAGTGCTTCCGCGATTTACCTTGAGGGCGTGTCGCCAACTCCCGCTTTACCTCGGCGAACGGAATGCGCCGGCCACCGGCGTCGCGACGAATCGCCTCCTCCAGTATGCGCGCGTCCTCCGCGTCCTCAAGCGCTTCGCGAATCGCCGCGTAATCCTCCATGCTGAACACGGCGAACTTGTCCTCGCCTTTTTCTTTCAGGATGGTCGGCTTGAGCTTCAGCATGCCACACTTCCTTTTATTGATAAGCCTCTGAGCGGTGACTCACATGATGGATCACGACGGAGTCACCCTCGATGTCGAACAAGACGCGCCAGTCTCCAACCCGAAGACGATAGCGCGGCGCGAAGTTGCGGAGGCGTTTCACGTCTCCGCTCAAATCATCAGCCAGCCGCGCGATCTTGCCAGTCACACGCCGTTCGACTGCGGGCGCGAGTTTCCGCATGTCGCGTAAGGCCGTTTCAGAGAATGTTATCCCGTATCGCATCTCTATTTCAAATTAAACGGCACGAGCATCGCCCGCACCTTCTTCCCGTTCGCCTGCTCAAACGCACGGATCTGGTCCCCGTGCAGCCAGACCTTCTCGCAGTAGATCACCCACGTCTTGTTCTTGTCGGTCTTCAGCAACGCCTTGAGCGTCTCGGTGCTCAGCTCGCGGTCTTCCTTGCGGTTGGGCGTGTAGAACAGGTAATAGCTGGTCCCGCCCGCTTCCTTCATCTGGCCGATGAAGCCGGTCTTCTCATCCACCTGCTTCAAATCAATCTCGCGGCTGGTCTCGGTGTAGAAGATGTACTTGGCAATCTCGTCAAACTTCGGCAGCTTCTCGCCCATGTCCCGATACTCACCAAACAGCGGATCGCCAACGCGGACGTAGGAGAAGGAACCGCCGATCGCGTCCTGATGCATCTTCGTCTTCTTCCCCTTCGGGCCGCGCTTGATGTAGTCGTATCCCTTGATGACGCGGCGTACGCGCTCGGCGGTTAGCGTCTTGCAGTGGTTACGCTTCTCGGATTCGTCTTCCTTCGTTTCCGACGGCTGCTGTACAAGGATGAAGCGGCTCTCTTTCTTCCCTTCGGCGTTCATCTCAAGCACTGCCTGCGAGGTAGTTCCGGTGCCGGCGAAGGAGTCGAGAATGATGTCGCCCGGCTCGGATGCAATCCAGCAGATGCGGCGAATCAAGTCGACGGGCTTCGGCGTGACCGGCGCATCGGTTGATCCCAGGATCTTCAAGACTTCTTTCTTCGCGTCCTGCGTGTGACCGACTTCCTGATAGGTCCAGATTGTTTCCGGCACGAGGTCCTTCACCTCAGATAAGAATCGCTTGACCGAAGGTGTGCTGTCACCGTCTGCACCCCACCAGATACGGCCGTCCTCATCCAGTTCCCAGAAGTCGTCCTCGGCAACTGTGTAGTATCTCCCCTCCGGCGGTTTCTCGATAACGCGTCCGCTTGGGCACTCGATCGGGTACGTCCCTTTACTGTAATAGTTGCGTGCAGAGAGATCGCTCGGCTTCCAATGGCCCCGTTTGTCCTTGTCAGGATTGTCATATCGCGCATTTGCCTCTTCCGTTCGGGGAAGTAATCGCGGCTTCCATACCTCTTTCTTCTTCGCGTAAGCGACAATGTAGTCGTGGTTCTCGGATAGATACTTTGCCGTGCTTTTCGGCGAATACACCTTCTCCCAAATCACCGTCGCGATGAAGTTTTCGTACCCGAAGACCTGATCCATTATCGCGCGAAGATTGTGAACCTCGTTGTCGTCTATCGAAATCCAGATAGACCCATCCTCTGTTAACAACTCCTTCAACAGCACCAACCGCGGATACATCATGCAGCACCACTTATCGTGGCGTGTGGCGTCTTCGCCTTCTTTGCCGACGGTTTTGCCGATCCATTCCTTGAACTGCGGCTGGGTGAGGTTGTCGTTGTAGACCCAGCCTTCGTTGCCGGTGTTGTAAGGCGGATCGATGTAGACGCACTTGACCTTGCCCGCGTGGGTGGGGAGCAGGGCCTTGAGGGCCAGCAGGTTGTCACCTTCAATGATGAGATTGCCGTCAAGCCCGGGCTTCTGGCCCTTGGGCAGCAGCGAGAGCTTTTCATCGAATTCCAGGCGGTGGTGGGCCACCGTGTGGTGGTAGGTTTCGATGACGGCTTTGCCTTTGAAATTGAGCGTGGGCATGTGCGCGGGTGAGTGTACCCCCACACCGCCCCGACGCCACTGTTGGCGCGAGCCGAAACAGGAAGCGGAACCAACCCGCCGCAGACGGCGGGCGCAATCGGGCGGCGGAAGCGACTGGCAAGGGTGATGAATGGTTTTACCGCGATTCAACAAATCTCCGTGGACCGTTGCAATATTTCCGCAGTGGTGCGCGAAGTTGCTGCAGCACCCGGGAAACCTGCTGCACAGGTGCGGAACATTTTTGCACCTGTGCGGAGGTGTTCTGCACCACTGCAGGAAGTTTCTGCACAACGTCAAAATGTTTTTGCACAACGTCAAAATGTTTTCGCACAACGTAAGAAAGTTTCTGCACAGGTGCGGCGTGTTGTTGCACCACTGAAAAAATGTTCTGCACAACGTCAGAATCATTCTCCACAACGTCAGGAACTTTCTGCACCGCATGAAACCGGCATTGCACGCGGTTATTTTCTTGCTTGGGTGGGTTATCGGGAGTGGCGGCGGGGTTATTG